>Ga0210028_1000492_pt1 | contig 34645 bp, 30 predicted proteins | sample CryGeymeta201513_FD_185468 | JGI IMG/M metagenome (GOLD analysis project Ga0210028, IMG submission 185468) | Groundwater microbial communities from Crystal Geyser aquifers in Utah, USA - Crystal Geyser metaG 2015-13 (SPAdes) (version 2) | ecosystem: Environmental > Aquatic > Deep subsurface >...
GGCACATTTTGCAGAGTGTTTATACTTTTTTGAGATTTTCGGTAACAACTGCCTGAGTTGTTATGAAATAAGTTCTGACTTTGTTATAAAGAGGCTCCAAAATAAAGATTAAATCATTGATATCTGTCTTTGATTGAGAATTGCAGATATTATGAATGAATGAGGTTACTGTTATCTTTAGTGATTGTGTTGATTGTTTTTCCTATCTGCGGCTTGTATCTGTTGGTTTGGCCGAATACATATCTATCCCAAATGAACATTTCTTTTTGGCCAAAGCCCTTGGTAAGATCTTTTTTGGAGAAAAAAAATAATGAAAACCTAATCGTTATTGCAGATGGGAGAGAAACGACAACATCTTATAAGGCTTTGGATATTACCCTAAAAGTTGATCAAACAATGGAAAACTTGAATGTAAAAAGTATTTCAGGCTTACTCACTAAATGGCTTTCCTCTTCCAGAACGACGGTTATCCAGCCTGTGTTTGAGTTTGGAGAAGATTTTGAAAATAGAGTTTCTGAGTTTTTTCCGATTCGGCCTTTAACAAATGAATCAACAGACTTCGACAATGATTCCGGACTTATGACCTATTCTGTAACGGAGAGGAAAGCAAGAGTCGATCCGGTGGAGCTACAGGTAAAACTGATAACATTTTCTTATACAAGAAAGAAGCCTATTATCGTTGAAATGATAAACGTTAGTAGCGATCTGGAAAAGCAGATCTCTAAAATTAACAGCAACCTAAAAAGAACATATAGCAAACCACTTGAGTTAACGATCCAAGGAAAGAAACAAAAAATATCGATTGAGCCTAGAGGTATTAGTAAGCTTTTGGAAATTGAGACCAAAGATCTATACAAAACTGTCAACCTGTCGATAAACAAGAACAGAGTATCGCAGCTACTAGCCGATAATGGATTGGATAGTATATCTACCGAATGGGCGGCAAGGGTGATCGGAGATAGCCTTACCCAAAGGTATAAAGGAGGAAAGCCGGAACCCTTGGTGTTAGGAGCCGATAGTGGTCCAAATACAGACGGGAAAATAGCTGAAACCTATATCGAAGTAGACTTGTCTCAGCAAAAAATGTTCTTCTTTGAAAAGGGCAATCTTTTCAAATCGTACGCCGTGTCGACAGGATTAAATTATCCTACACCGATAGGGAGTTACAAAATAATGAACAAGCTTCCCATGGGATTTTCAAATATTTTTCATGTTTGGATGCCTTGGTGGATGGCGTTTGAATATCGAGATGACATTGGAGCTTACTTAGGAATCCACGAACTACCATACAAGTTGGTGGAAGGTCAGAAAGTTTATCGCTTCGGGAATTATATTGGAAGCAAAAAGACGGGGGGTTGCATCGCCCTCTCTCCCGGAAACAGTAAAGAAGTTTATGACAAATCTTTCCCCGGAATGGATGTCTTTGTTTATCAGTAAAACTACTTGTCCGAAATCACGCCGACTTTGATGGTTTCCTCGATAAGTCGATTGGCGTAACCCCATTCGTTATCGTACCAGGCTAACACTTTGACCATGGTGCCGTCGACTACTCTGGTCATGTCCATATCGACGATGCTGGACTCCGGACGGCCGATGATATCAGAGGAGACAATAGGTTCATCCGTCACAGCCAAAATACCTTTGTATCTAGGAGATCGTGAGGCGTCTATAAAGATCTCGTTTATTTCCTCAATGGAGGTAGATCTTTGGGTGATAAAGGTAAAATCGGTAATCGACCCGGTAAGAACAGGAACCCGTAGTGAGATTCCGTCAAACAATCCTTTTAATTCCGGAATTGCTTGGGTGGCGGCGATGGCGGCACCGGTACTGGTGGGTACAATGTTCATCGCAGCAGCCCGAGAACGACGTCGGTCGCGGTGGGAGTTGTCCTGAAGATTTTGATCGTCGGTGTAGCCATGCACAGTAGTTAACATGGCTTTAAGGATACCGAGCTTTTCGTGAAGAATGTCTGCCACCGGAGCAACACTATTGGTAGTGCACGAAGCGTTGCTGATGACGGAAATAACATTAACCCTATCTTTATGAAAGATTTCTTTGTCATTGACTCCCAGAACGGCTGTAGGGACTCCTGGTCCTTTGGCAGGTGCCGAAAGAACGACCATCTTAACCCCACCACAAATATGAAGAATGGCTTTTTCCAGAGAAGTAAAGGCACCGGTAGATTCGATAACGATTTCGGTACCATATTTGTCCCAGGGAATCCGTGAAGGATCTCTTTGGGCGAGGACAGGAACGCACAGTTCTTTTTTTGGATGTTTGATATGTAAATAGCCCAGTAGAGGGTTGACATCGGTAACAGTGTCCGGCTTTTGAACTTCTTCAGTCGAAATTTCATAAGGTAAAGGACCATAAGAAGTGTCGTATTTAAGGAGATAGGCCCAACCGTTGACCCCTTGAGACCCGGAAGTATTGATGGCGACAAGATTGGATTCGTCGAGATGGCTGGCGAGCCAGACGCGAGTTGCGGAGCGACCGATGCGACCGAAGCCGTTGATGGAAAAATTTGTCATAGAGGCAGAGTAATAGTAACTAATTAAACTGTAGCACAAGCTACCCTATTTGAGGATGTCGAGGAGAGGGTGGGTGCCGGTAGCCAAGAAGTCGAGCATGGCGCCGCCGCCGGTGCTGACAAAGGCAAAATCGGTGTAGTTGAAGCCTAAGTCTGGAATGGCGGCAACAGTGTCACCACCACCAAGAACGGTTAATGCCGAGCTATCTTTGAGGGCCTGGAAGACCTCTTTGGTGGCTTTGGAGTGGACTCCATCCTCATAGACACCTAGCGGACCATTTAGGACAACCGTTTTTGCCTCAGAAATGGCGTTTTTGAACAGGGAAGTCGTTCCTTCATTTATATCCAAACCGTCGAGAGTCAGATGGTCCGGTGAGGCGAATTTACCGCCAAGAAGAGTCTTGTCGAACTTGGATGTGATTTCCTTGATTATTTCGAGTTTGTCAGGCTTGGCTCCAGAAGCTATAAGCAGCGAAGGGTGGGCGGGTTCGCGTAAGATCCCTTGGAAGATAGAAACTTCCCTATCAAACTGAAAACCTGTACGTGTAGGGGTAATTTCGGGTATTATTTGGAGGCTGGTACAGGGCCGGTAATTGGCAAAAGCTTCGTAAATATAGATATCGGCGCCACGACTCAATTCTCTGCCAAATTCCCTCGTAATAGATTCTTCCCGTGGATCGAACCTCAAGTTCTCCATTAGAGCGAGGGGGAGTTCCCCCTTCCAACACTCCCCTGGAGAAAAACCCGAAGATATAAATAAAATATCTTGATGAGTCAATCTTTTTAGATCGTCTCGAACCGGAGCGAGGCTAAAGGCAGGATCTAGTTCTTCAGGGCGACCCAAATGCCCTATCAGACAGGTCCGGTGAGCATGCTCCAGACAAAGCTTGAGAGTAGGTAAAAGCGACTCAAGCCGGAAAGTGTTCTCTACTCTGCTATCCTTGATGGGCACGTCCAAATCGGCTCTGAGAAGAACGTTTTTACCCTTGAGTTCATTGGCTGTAATCATATAGATTGAGTTTACCACTGAGATAAGTTTAGGCACAGATTGGGCTGATAGACAGGGTGGCTGTATCCACTCGGAGTACGCTCGGGACCTCGGCCTAGTAAGGCGCTCGGTTTGACTTTAGGTAGTTTGATATGATATGATACTGTTTCGCTTGAGAGATTGAGCGTTTTTTGTGCCTTACGCGGGCTATCGCCCGCATCTATGATACAAATACAACCCAAAAAAAGAACATCTCATCCCATCTCCAAACTCTTCAGGCCGATGTTCGAAAAAAGAAATTTAAAAGCCGCCTTGGGCGGTGTGATTTCCATGACTACATTGGCTTCGGGCATGTTTGTATTGCCGGGAGACCAAACTATCTTAGCCTCAACCAATATCCAACCTTTCGATGAAAACATAGTAATCGAGACCAAGAGGGGCTTGGTAACTGTGATTCCGGAAAACACAGGCGTATCGCAAGAATTCCATTATGGACACCCTGGTTTAGACATTACTGCCTCATTGGGGTCGAAGATCCACCCACTTAAAGACGGTGTCGTAGTTCTCATGAGTTTTACCAGATGGGACTATGGCCGATCTGTGGTCATCGACCACGGAAACGGGCTTCAGACCAGATATGCTCATATGGGAAAGATTTTTGTGGAAGAGGGAGAGAAAGTTACTACAGACATGACGGTCGGTGAAGTGGGACTTACCGGTAGAACAACCGGACCCCACCTCCATATCGAGGTACTAAAGAATGGTCGAATGGTAAACCCAAGATCGTATTTGTCTCTTACGAAGGCTAACTAAAGATTTCAACAGTTTTGTGTGTAACTTAGACTGATTTATCCGTTGATTTTGTTGTGTGAATAACCTCTTTTTTTTGTGGATATGTTGACTAGTGATAAAATATTGAAAACGAACACTTACAAAGGAGGCTACGTGGACGAACTAACATATTTTGTTGGGTACGATTTGCTGGCTATTCGTACCATTATGAAAGGTAATAGTCGCGGTTGCGATATAGCGATACACAAAGGTGTCAATTATGTAATTATTTTTGTTCTGACTGAGGTTTCCCTACCAGATATGGGGTTTGCGGATTACAATACAATGCAAAACGGAAACCGTCCTTCGTTCTTTACCCCAAAATCAAAAGATGAGGTTCTTGAAATACTGTCGAAGCATTTCAGGTTGGTTAACAAGGGGCGGTGGAAACTAGTCCATTCCCATACCACCCATGTTGGGCATGTCAGGAGTGGCACTCTTCTCTTCCGGAATGTCGTACGCCCCAAAATAACTAAATTAAACCAACGGTCTTAAAAAGTTCCAATACGTCTGCTCCTGAAACCTTTCCTTCTCCTTCTTCAAAATCAAGTACCCTTTCGACTGCTTCAGGGTTTATATTGTCGCCTGATCTCGACATATGTACATTCGATAAATTCCACGAATTTTCATAAATTAAATTCCCGATCGAACCGAGCTTTCTCTTTAGATAAGTTTCCCGTCCATGACTTGCGAAATTTGACCGTACCAATTCGTCAACCATTGCCCACATCCATTGAATTGCTGCTTTTAAGACTTGACCTTGCATTGTCTCATCTGGAAGATAACATTCATCCTCTTTGATTATTATCATTTTTTCCATGATCAGACGCAGGCATCTTTCATTTTCTGAATTGTTGGATATTTGATTGAAATCCATGCTTTCAAAATGTCTTTCCAGAGCTAAATTTTCTATTCTGTTCCCTGCCTCTCTGACCCCAGACAGATCTCCATCTTTACTGATTTTTTTGATGTTTGAATTGATGTTTTTGACCATATCCAAAGTGATATCTGGTCTCAATCGATTGCCAACAATTACCTTGTTGTTTAGTGCCTCGACAATTTTCTGATTGTCACCTAAAAATTTGATTTTTTGTCGATTCATTTCCGCTGTACAAGCAAATTCAATCAATACTCCACACATTAGTTTCTTTCTATCTGCGTGAGAACCGGCAACTACTTTTATCCATTCGATTAGTTCATTGTCATTAGATTGTGTACCAATAGTATCGACCACTCTGGTTAATATATATTTCCAGTCCCAATCGAAGTCACCTAGTTTGGCCATAACTTCCCCTTCAATTTCTTCAAGTAATGCATCTTGACCCTCATTACGGTATTTTTGCATTTCTCCTAAGAACTCTGAGTTCTGACGTTGATAAATTTGTGAACATTCGCTTTCAATTGACTTTTGTGCTTGATCCTTTATTTGCCGTGCCTCATCTGAGCCGTTTGGGTATACAAAATTGAATATTTTGATTAAGTTTGTTTCTGGCCTTTGGTCTTTTGGCTCAAACGATTCTGTCTCTTTACACATATCTAGATTATATCTCAGAACAAAAAAATCCCCGGTTAAAGGGATTTTTTCTGCAAAGGACAAATTACATATCCATGCCGCCCATGTTGGGCATGGCAGGAGTGGCACTCTTCTCTTCCGGAATGTCGGTGATGAGACATTCGGTCGTCAGAATCATACTGGCGACAGAGGCGGCGTTTTGTAAGGCCGATCTAGTGACTTTGACAGGATCAAGGATACCGGCCTTAAGCATGTCTTCGAACTCTAAAGTGAGAGAATTAAAGCCGTATGAAAGGCTTTTGTTTTCTTCAACCTTTTTGACCACCCAACCGTCGTCGGCTCCAGCATTTTTTGCCAACCAGCGGAGAGGCTGAGAAAGGGATTGCTTCACGATTTCAATTCCAACTTCTTCGTCTGAATTATCAGCCTTGATGTTTTTTAAGGCCTGACCGGCGCGAATGAGGGCAACTCCACCTCCAGGAACTATGCCTTCGTCAATAGCGGCTTTAGTAGCCCCTACAGCATCCTTGACACGTTCCTTAAGCTCATTGAGCTCTACTTCAGTGGCGGCACCAACCTTAATGACAGCCACCCCACCGGCAAGTTTGGCAACACGTTCTGCTAGTTTCTCTTTGTCGAATTCGGAAGTGGACTTTTCCAATTCGTGACGAATTTGGTCGAGGCGGGCTTTAAGAGCTTTTTTGTCCCCTTTTCCGCCAATAATTTGGGTGTTATCTTTGTCGGACCAGACCCTATCGGCGCGTCCAAGATCCTCAATGGTAACAGAGTCGAGTTTGCGGCCGGTATCTTCGGAAATCAAGGTTCCACCAGTAAGGATGGCAATATCTTGTAGTAGTGCTTTTCGACGATCCCCAAAGGCAGGGGCCTTGAGGGCAAGAATATTAAAGGTGCCACGCATTTTATTGACGACTAAAGTGGCTAGAGCTTCTCCTTCAATGTCATCGGCGATGATAACAATGTTTTTGCTGACTTTCATCGTATTCTCAAGAAAAGGAAGAAGGTCGCTGATGGCGGAGATCTTTTGGTCACTGATGAGGATGTAAGGGTTTTCAATGACAGCTTCCATACTGGCTGGATCGGTGACAAAATAAGCGGAGGCATAGCCTTTGTCAAACTGCATGCCGTCTTTGTGTTCGATCTCAAACTCCATACCCTTTGATTCTTCGACGGTAACAACTCCATCACGACCGACGAGTTTAAGTGCTTCGGCGATTTTGGCACCGATTTCCGGATTTTGAGCCGAAATAGTAGCGACTGACTGCCAGTCACTCTCGGAAAGATCAGTTTTTATTTTTTGCAGTTCCCCTACTATGGCAGTAACCGCCTTATCGATCCCTCTTTTCATTTGCATCGGATTGGCACCGGCAGTGATGTTCTTCATACCGGCGAGGACAATTTGTTGAGCCAAAAGAGTCGCGGTAGTGGTTCCGTCCCCGGCGATGTCGTTGGTTTTACTGGCAGCTTCCTTGACTAGCTGGGCACCCATGTTTTCAAAAAGATCGGCAAGCTCGACTTCTTTAGCTACGGAGACACCGTCGTGAAGGACGGCTGGGGCACCCCACTTTTTATCAATAGCCACATTGCGACCTTTAGGACCGAGTGTAGTAACCACGGCTCTGGCGAGCTTGTTAACTCCACTAACTAATTTGGTACGTGCTTCTTCGGCGAAAATAATTTGTTTGGCCATTTTTAGATATTTTAAATATTAAATTGTAAATTGCTCATTTATTTCGAGACTATGGCGAGAATATCGTCGAACTTGAGGAATTGATACTCTGTGTCACCGATCTCAACTTCGTTGCCTCCCCATTTTTTATAGAGAACCGTATCGCCCACTTTGGCGGGTGAACTAACTTCGACACCACGGTCGTTAATTAATTTTCCACCGATTGCGAGAACGGTACCGTACTGAGGTTTTTCCTCATGTGAATCTGGTAAATAGAGCCCTGAAGCGGTCTTTTTTTCTTGTTTAGCCGGTTCGACCAAGAGAAAGCCTGGCGCTGGTTGAAGTTTTTTAACAGTAAGAGTGTTAACCATATTTGATTTGGATATTTAATTGATAAATATTTTCTGGATTGCTTCGGCTCGCGTACGAGACTCGCAATGACATGGATGAGTATATCAGAAAAATAGCAATCAACCGTCATGACTGCTATTTTAAAAACTAAATGATTTTTTTGTCAAGAGGCACTAGATATCAAAAAATCATCTCTTTGAACAAACACCGCCGGCGTCTGGATATTTGCCGTCTAATTTGCAATAGAACCCATCTGGGCACTGATTTTCCGGAAGATTTGCGGCAATGCCTCCACAAGATTTCCCTTCAACTGAAGGAGGGGTTGCTAAGATTACGTTCCATTTGCAGTCAGGAAACCCATCGGGGGCACTAAAGTCATCAAGTTTTTGATTATAAACATCGACGGAAAGACAGCCTTGTTCGGACTGTTTGTCCGAACAATACATAGAATAATTTTGTTTGGCAGTTAACTCCTCCGTATTAATCTCGACTTCGTATGTAGCGGTGCAAGAACCAGGAATCCCCATTGTTTCGGTGAGTGAAGGAGTTGGAGAAGGAGAAATTTCTGGGGTAATAGAAGAAAGACCTGGAGATATGGGAAGAAAATGTGAGGCGAGGACACCGAGCAAGGTGCCAAAAAGGATTAAGGCGATTCCGGAAAATAAGGTTTTTATTAGAGGGTATGAAGATTTTTCAGCGGGAGGATTTTCCTGGATTGGTGGGGGGGTCGCCGCTATACCCTGTGGGGAGAAGGTTTCGTCTTGCCCCCAGGCTTGGGGTGGAGTGTAACTGACTTCTTGCGTCACCGGGGATGGGTCCGGATCCGAAACTACCGTTTTGAAAGTTTCTTGACTTTTCATGATCGAGTCTTCCGGAGAAAGCATTAGATTCTGATCTTTCTGGTCTTGGTTTTGGTTCGGGTCCATGTTTTGTTGATTGATTAGTAGACAGAAGACCTTTTTCCATGAGCACTCGGAGAAGGTTGGTGATCATCCTCAACCTGCCGCCGGAATTGGTCTCTTTTATTAGTTTATACGCTTCGTCGTAATTTAGCCATTTAGCATCGTCAAATTCAGTCGCCCCGATAGTAATATCGGTAGTTTTGGTGTCTGAGATATAAAAATAATAATATTTCCCTTTCATCACCACTGGTTCGTCTGAATCAGTAACCATATCTCTGAGTCCTTGTTTGCTTGGAGGAAACTCAATCTTGTCGACGGAAACCAGTTTAATGTCTTCACTACATGTTTTGACAAAGTCCTCCGTGACCTCTTCTCCCATTTCTTGAAAAAAAGTCTCTTTAATTGTTTTTTTGTTGTCCACTCCCCCCTGGGGCAGGGTCCATTGGTTAAATGATTTCTGATAGGTGAGAAGGATTTTTTTATCATTTAAGAAGCAACCAACAACGCTGGGGCGTAAGCCCTGTTGGCGAAGGGCATCTAGGTCGGCGAGAGTGGGTTCGGCGAGACCTGCAATGAGGGGGGAAGACGCTATTGCGGGCGGGATGAATCCCGCCCCTACAGGAGATTTGGAGGGGGGAATTTTGAAGGAGTTGGGTTTGGACAATGGAGGGGTGGGGGGAAGCTGAGGTTGGTATGATGACTTTGGAAATGTTGATGGAGTGAGATTGCCACGGTTCGGGGTACCGAAACTCGCAATGACGGGTGTAGTGGTTGTAGGAGTGGGTGAGATTTCAGTTTTCAGTTCTCGGTTCTCAGTTAGTGGTTTTGTTGGGTCGGCCTGTTTTGTGGGAGGTGAAACGGGCAGGCCACGACCATCCGCTACGGGTGGCGAAGAAACGGGAGGAGATCCTGATGGAGGAATTTTGAAGGAGTTGGGTTTGGACAATGGAGGGGTGGGGGGAAGCTGAGGAGTGTAGGGCACTTTTGGTGGAGTGAAATTGCTCGACTGCGCCCCAAAGGGGGATGGATTCCGGGTCAAGCCCGGAATGACAGATGATGCCGTGGGGTTAGGATCTTCAGGCGGTCTAAGGGCCTTGGGAATGTAAGGAGGCTCCGTAAATCTTTTGGCGGCCGGGGTCATGATGGCTGTAACCTGGGACATATCCATTGGCTCTATTTTTCGATAGTACTTCTCATAAGTAGAGGCGAGGACTTTTTCTTTTTGATGAGTCAAGGTGTCAGGTAGCGGTAGTCCATAGGAGGAGAAAGGTTGTGTCATTTGGGAATCGACAGACATTTTCATAGCCAATTGATACTTACCTAGTCCTACGAGATCGTCTGCCGTATAGAGATTATTCAGTTCTTTGACGATGCGATCGGCATCGGAAGCACCAACAACATAACTCATAACAGTTCCGACATTACCAAAGATGGCATTTTGAATTTCTTCAGGTAATTGGGCGATGTACTGATTAGCAAGAATTAGACCAAGTTTATATTTTCTAGCTTCAGAAAGAATCTTCACAAAAGAGGAGGTGGCGAAGTTTTGGAACTCATCGACATAGAGAAAGAACTCTTTACGTTTATCTTCAGTTATATGAGCCCGATTCATGGCCGCAATTTGGATTTGAGAAATGAACATGGCGCCGAGAAGGGCGGCGTTGTCTTCTCCTATCTTACCTTGAGGTAAATTTAAAATTATTATCTTGCCGGTATTCATCATATCCTCAAAATCGACAGTGCTCTTGGGATGGTTAATGATGTCTCGGATTGTAGGAGAGGTAACAAATTGACCTACTTTATTTAATATAGGGGCAATGGCTTCGGTTTGAAACTTTTCGGAATATTTATCATATTCGTCACGCCAAAAGTTGACAAGAATAGGATCAGTGACGTGGATTAGACATTCTTTTTCCCGGAAATCTTTATTGGTGAGAATGCGAGGAACGTCGGCCAGTGTCGTTTCCGGTTTGTAAACCAGAGTAAGCAAGGTGTTCCTCAAAATGTATTCCAGACGAGGCCCCCAAGAGTTACCATAAAGTTTACTAAAGATGGAGACAATACTGGAAGCAACCATTTCCCCTTGAGCTGGATTTTTGACATAGAGAGGATTCATCCAGAAAGATATTCCAGGAACCGAGGGGTCTAAATAAGCGACTTCATCGATGCGATTCTCCGGAATATAATCCAAAAGGACTTCGGCCGCATCACCGTGAGGATCAACAAAAGCAACTCCTTCTCCGTGTTGAATATCGTTGATGGCCATACGACCGATGATAGTTGATTTACCGGTTCCCGACTTCCCCAAAATGTAAGTATGGCGAAGTCTATCGATCCCCTTCTTCATACCAAAGATGGCCAGGTGATTTTTATACTCGGTCTTCGCAAAAAAATTGTACAGATGTCTTTCACTCTCCGGCAAATTCTCGTCAACGGGAAGATTGGTTGGAGCTTCACCTTTTAAGGTTTTACCCCAGGCAATGCCTTTGATGGGAGCCAGTAAGACGCCTGGAAGATGGAACATGGCAGTAATTTCACCATAATTGAGATATTGATATTGATTCGCGTATTTCGCGGAGCGATCCAGTATCATCTGGCGGAGTTTTTTGAGTGATCCTGAGTATTTTGGTATTTTTAATTTGAAGCTGTTACCTTCCGACAGAGCATAGGTGCCGAACGCCGCAGCTATTTGAGACAGAAGTTGATTGGAGGTGTGTTGGTCGTGGGTGATAGTAGCCAGACGAATGTCACACGAATAAGCCGGGTAGATTAATTTTTTTTCGATAATAGCTTTATATGGACTTGGTTTACTTTTGGCGGTATCTGTCGCCGTAGCGGGCGTGACTATTTCTAACTGCGAACGGGCGGATTTTTGCCAATTTTTGGGTGCGGCAAATAAACAGAGCTGAATAATGCCAGCCTGACCAGCTGGAATTCTAGCAAGACTACCAAGAATGGAGGCCATTTGATCTACTTTATCGTCAAGCGTGTTGTTTAGAGAAAGATACGAAGGACCAGTAAGGACGAGCTGACCAAAGGCAGCCTGTCCGTGATTCAGCCAGTCGGGGAGATAGTCTTTCATGGGGGTAATGAGGGCGGTGGGATATTGAGCAGCGATCTGGGCACGAACAAGATGTTCCAATCGCTCGGGGCAGGCAATTATAAAGAATGTAGTTTGATTAAGATTGACGATCTCCAAACAGATAGTTTCGTATGTCCCTAGTAGACGATCCAAGAAACCGGCTTTGAGTGAAGTTCTGAAGGAGGAGAGAAATTCGATAAAAGCCACTTGCCCCGTGAGAGAGTCTTTGGCTGGACGAATCTGCAGAACAGAGTATTTGGGCAAGGCCATGAATTAAGTATATTAAAAAAACTAAACAGTGGGGGTAGCAGAAAGAATGTTTTGCCCAGAACGGCGAGCTTCCGGTGCGACAGTCTTAACCTCAGAAAACAGAACATTTTCAATAATTAAAGCACTGCTATGAAAAAGTTCATTTAGTTCATTTTTGAGCATCCCTTCGATTTTGGATCGCTCAGAGCCAATCTCTTTGGAATCAAACTTACTGAAAGCTGAGGCTATGCGGCTTCTGGAATAGGGACGAATGACTTTGGAAACAAAGTTATCTCCAATGTTCTCCCAAAGCAAGGGGGCATTGGCTTTGTCTAGCCTGAAGAGGATAGAGCCCTCGATAGAGATGGTCTTGTTATCCTTTGTGGTAGCAATGACAGGCTCGTCACCGAGGGCTTCCTTTACCGAAAGGTCAAATCCGTGTCTGATGGTGTACTCCAGGACTTGAGCATTAAAAAGCTTGGCAATTTGCCAGAAAGGAATCTTAAGATGAAGACCTGGACCCCAAACACGCTTAAGAACTCCGGCTCCCCGATCGTAGACACAGGCAACATGTCCGGGTGGAACGGAAATAAAGAAGCCGCCAACCACTTCGTCGACGAGAAACGATACTACTAATTTATCAAAATCAGCCATAACTTGGTCTATTATAACCTTTTTTAGGCCGCCGGAGGGGTGGTAGTGGGAACACTAATAGACTGTTCGGAGGTAGCCGAACTAGGTTGGGGAACGTTTTTAGGGGTTTGATGTCTAAATGAGTAAGTAAGATAGAGAATTTGTCTAATAATTTTGAGAGCAATGCCAAAGGCAAGTGAGGTGATGATAAAGACCTTTTTGCCTGCCGGAAGGAACATAAAGATGAGGAAGCTAACTACGGGAAGAATGATGACCAAGGAGAGAAAATCTTTTCTAGAGGGTCTAACAGGCTCAAAGTAGAGGTGAACTATTTCGCTTAGACAGATCATAATGGACTGAAGAAGATTGAGAGCACTATTGGTGTGGGATAGATCATATTTTCCAAGAAACATAAGGTTTATAGGCTGGCGGACCGAAGGCATGAACCGATAAAGTAGATGCACATCTGCACCTTCTAAGCCAGTCGTAAAAATACGATATAGGATAAGAATAATTAACACTTGAATGGTAATAGTAAAAACCTCGGAAAAAATAGCTCCCGGGCTTTGACGCATTAGTTGCCTGATGCCTTCTTTCTGACGGACGGGATCTGAAGCAAATTCTTTTTGGACCTTTTTAACCTTGAGAGAGATTTGGAGTTTCTCTTCATCAGACTGTTCCCCTATGAGATCTATCGGCAGAAGGATAACTCGGACGGCGACGGCGAAAAGAATAACGGCGATGCCCATGTCCGGAGATGGAAGAATTTGACCCACAAACCAATAAAGACCGACCAAAATATTAAAGAAGGGCTGGTAGATGTATAGAGTAAAGATATCCATATTCAAATGTAATTATATGTCCTAAGGGGTTTTTAGGTGGTGGCTGATCGCTCCGGCAAAGTCTGTAGTATGGAGAAAAGCGGCGTGAAGATGCACAACTTCAGAGGTTTTTTTGGGGGTCATGTAAAGTAGCTGGATGATGAAAAAAAGATAGTTTAGGGGGGCGAAAAGAAAATAGACATAACTAAAACACGAGTGAGATCCTCGATGTCGGGGATTTACCCCTTCGGGTATCAGCGAGCCCCGGCTCGGGTACGAGACTTCCGCCAAAGGACGGACAGGCAGCAATGACGACTGGTAGGCGTTGGCTAGATATCTTTTAGTCCATCGGTTCGCATATAGAAAAGTCTGGTAGGTATCTCCCCTATCCAGAAGTGGAATCGTTTGTAACACCTCATGAGCAGTATATAAATTACGTTTATTTTTAGGTATTGAAACTGACAAAGAATCCAGCCAGAGATTGGGGCAAAACGCATCTGAAGCCTTGGAATGATCCTCGCCTGGATGTCGACGACGAAAGAAAACCGAAATTAATAGTATTACCAGAGGTCGCAATAACCAAAGACAGTGGGGTGACGTAATAAATAAAAGGTCAATATCATCATCAGGATGCGAATTGCCGGCAGCAACCGAGCCGGTGAGAGCAACCAGACGAAGTCCTGGAACATATCTAAGGATTCTTATCAAATTTTTTGCATGAGAAATTTTGTGTTGAGAAGATTGAAAAACTTCCAGACGAAGTTTTTTTTCTTTGGTTGATAGGGGTCCAGGTAAGTATGGTTTAAGTTGTTCCTTTGAAGCTGACCTGCTCGTAGTGAGCCAATAATATATTTCTTGTTCGGAAAGTGGAAAATTAAAAAAACCGGCGTACTTAATAGTAACTGAGACAGCACGTCGAAGATCCATGTTTATGGAGTGGGTGAAGTGGTGGGGGCGGCCACTAAACCATATTGAGAAAGAATTTGAGTGAATCCGCTGTTAAGAGTGTCGACCGTTTTTTTATCATCCTGGTTGGTTGCAATACTATTAACGGCGTCCTCAAGATACTTTATGAGACGAGAGTTCAGAGCGGTTTTTGAATCTTGAGTTTTGGAGGCAGTATAAAAAGTTTTGGCCGTATTTAGACTTTCAACAAAAGGGGCAAGAATTAGATTTTTGGAGGCAATTTCGGCCATAGCTTTGTTGGCTGGGGGTTGGGGAAAACCTCGGTCTTGAGTAGCGGCATCAAAAAGTATCTGTTGGGCATTGGCGGAAGCTAGGAAACTTACAAACTTCCAGGCTTCCTGTGGATGAAGACTGTTTTTGGACACCCCCTCAAACCAGATTGAAGTCCAGTTAACAGGATCGATATCAGGTAGTTGAGGAACGGGAACCACCTGCCAGGAAAGAGAAGGGTTGATAGCTTTTATATCTCGAGCGACCCAGCTAGGAGCAAAAATCATCGCCACTTTTTCATTGGCGAAGGCAACTGTGGATGGAGGAAGGGTATCATCCCAAACTTGGTGCTTGGTGACAAAATCAGTGTAGTATCTGAGAGTAATGCTGGCTTCCGTTCCTTTAATATTGGTAAGTGAAACACCGGCTTGGAGAAGCATCATAGAGACAATATCTGGCCAGTATTCGACATTGATCGTATTACCCAAAGCAACCCCTGCTCGCCTAATTTTGCCGGTAATTGGTTCAATTTCTCTGACCGCTTTAGCAATGGTTAAGAGATCTTCCCAGGTTTTTGGCGGTTGTAGTTGTTTTTGCTGGAGTATGGCAGTGTTGACAAAAAGTCCAAGGGTTTCGGCGGCCATAGGAGCCCCATAAACTCGATTTCCTGAGATAAGAAGTTTGCCGACGATGGGATAAAAGTTGGTGGTTAATTCAGTAGTGGAGAGGGTATTGGGAGGTGCCGGTAGCAGATCGGCAGCAAAAAGGGGAAGCCAGGTAGTATGCAGACGGATAATATCAGGGGAAGGCTGACTTTCCATGGCTGTTTTTACTCGGTCTTGGTAATCCTGTGGTGATTGGAGTTGATAATTAACTTTGATGTTTGGATATTGTTTTTCAAAGGCATCAATCACCGGTTTCATCACGGAAGATGGCTCCCATAGGCCAAAATAGGTAAGGGTAACTAATTTGGAAGGTGAAATGGATTGGGTTTTGCTACTAGTAGATTTGCCTAGAACACGAAACAAGATAAAAGTAATCAATCCGATTACAGCCAGGCCTATGATAATTGGAGTAATCATTTTGAAGGGTGAGCTAGAAACAGACGGAGGGTTAACTGAGGCGGGTGGTTGATATCCAGGTGGTGGTGGTGCGGCTTCTTCAGGGCTAGGCAAAGGCGAGGCTTTAGGCACCAAGGGAGGGAAGGTTGATGGCTCGGGAACGGAAGGAACCGGACCTGGTAGTGGAAATTGATTATCCATAAATTAAATAGTCAAGTTAGAATATATAAACGGGACTACCGATTATAGTTAAAGTATATCAAGAATGGAAAAATTAAAATACCTTTTGGGTTCGCTTACGATAATCCTATTGATGTCAATTACTATATACGGCGGATTTAGGCTGGCTTTTAAAAAATTGATCTTCCCGAAAGTCAACATTGCCGGAGTAGATATGGCCGGAATGGATAAGCCGACGGCTCTCAAGCTCCTGACCTCATATTTTGAAGGTGATCCGAGCAAAATTTCTCTAGAATCTGAGGGAAAAATAATATCTAAATTAACTGGAATAAAAGTTGAGCATGATCTTATCTGGGCTGTGGATCAGGCTATGGGTGTGGGTAGAAACGGAAACATTTTGACCCAGATTACAGAGGTCTCAAAAGTTTTGTTGTATGGAAGGACCATTGACGTTCCGGTAAGTTATGACAAGGATGATATCCTAGGTCTGGTCGAACAGATTTCCGAAAAGTTGAATATGAAACCAACGTGGCCAGCATTACGAAGGGAAAACGAAAAATATAGACTGGTTTCCGGTCAAAATGGCATCGAGGTCAAACAAAACGATTTAATTGGGGAAATTATTAAACAATTCAGTAGACCGGGTGACCACGTAATACAGATTCCAACGAACTTGGTCGAGACAAAGGAAAACGGAGAGTTGGTCAATATAGCCATACAAAGTCTCGAAAGATGGAGCGACAATAAATTATCTATTCGTTTCAGAGATTTCGAGAGACAATTGAATGTTGATGAGATGTCCCACTTGTTTGGGCTCATTAACGAACAAATTGATAATATCAAATTCGAATCTTTAGTCAGTGAAATTAAACCTTCCGTCGAAGTTGAGCCAAGAGACGCTGTTTTTGTTTTTGAAAACAACAAGGTTAATGAGTTTAAACCGGAAGTCGTGGGTGCCACAATTGATATACCACAGTTTAAGACAAATCTTGCTCAGGCTCTCCTATCTGTAGAAGACAAAGCTTTGGAAATTCCGGTTATTTTAACTTATCCAAAAATAAAGACCGGTGACATTAATAACTTGGGCATCAAAGAGTTAATTGGAACCGGGAAGTCAACTTTTTTTCACTCCATTCCAGGAAGAGTTTTTAATGTAAATCTGGCTGCTTCAAGAATTAATGGGACATTGGTGGCGCCCGGGGAGGAGTTCTCCTTTGTATGGGCGGTGGGAGATATTTCTAGGGCGACCGGATATCAAACTGCGTATATCATTAGTCAGGGCAGAACGATCCTCGGAGATGGCGGCGGGGTGTGCCAGGTGTCCACCACCACTTTCAGAGCAGCACTAGATGCCGGCTTGCCAATTACTGAAAGAAAAGCACACGCCTACCGGGTTGGCTATTATGAGCAGGATAGCCCCCCAGGTATTGATGCTACAGTCTACTACCCGACTGCTGATCTAAAATTTTTGAATGATACCGGTAACTATATATTGATTCAGGAAACGGTAGATACCAAAAAATTATCTATGCAGGTAGATATCTATGGCACGAGTGATGGGAGAAAGTCGATCATTTCCAAACCGAGAATATCAAATCAAGCACCGCCGCCAGCAACGATGTATGTCGATGATCCAACCCTACCTCTCGGTACTATGAAACAGATCGATTGGTCGGCCTGGGGGGGCAAGGTGGTATTTAATTACAGCGTAGAAAGAGGTGGAGAAACTATCTACGAAAAAACTTTTGTGAGTAATTACCAACCATGGCAGGCAATTTATCTAAAGGGGACAAGAATCTAGAGAACTCAAGGAATCAAGAACTCAAGACAGAGAAAGAAAAATAGAAAAAGGATAAAATAGGCAGAATGAAAATATTAGCAATTGAATCGACATGTGACGAGACGTCCGCGGCGGTGGTGGAAAGTTTAGGAGATGGAGTACGTGTAATCAGCAATATTGTAGCCAGTTCGGTGGAAATGCACGAGAAATATGGTGGAATTGTACCGGAGGTGGCGGCAAGAGAACAAATTAAAAGTATTATTCCGGTAATCACTAAAGCAGTCGGTGACGAAGAAATTGAGGCTGTGGCTGTAAGTTATGGACCGGGCTTGATGGGAAGTTTACTAGTAGGAGTGGAAACAGCTAAGGTTCTGGCTTGGGCGTGGAAAAAGCCGCTGCTAAAAGTAAATCACATGGCGGCACATGTAATGGCGAATTGGATTCTTCGGCATCCCCCGGAGGTACTCGGAACAGGGGCTCAGGACAGGTCCATTACGGAAAGTAACACAGTGTCACAGTTACACGAAGTGCCGGGGTTGCCGGCAGTGGGCCTAATAGTAAGCGGAGGGCATACAGATTTAATACTCATGGAAAACATGCAAAAATGGACTTGGATTGGTGGAACAAGAGATGATGCAGCAGGGGAGGCTTTCGACAAAGCAGCAAGAATCTTAGGACTCCCCTATCCAGGAGGACCAGAAATGGATAAGGCAGCGAATAAGGTAACAAATGAGGAATGGGATAAATACAAGAATCTATTCAAGCTTCCCAGGCCATTGATCCATGATCCAGGACTTGAGATGAGCTTCTCCGGAATAAAAGCAGCGGTGGCTAGGATGGTGGAGAATAGATATCAGATATCAGATGTCAGATCTCAGATATCAGATAATAATTTTAGAAATTTGGTGGCGAGGGAATTTAGTGAGGCGGTGGCGGAGGTACTGGTTATGAAAACTATCCTGGCGATAGAAAGGTATCATCCAAAAAGTGTTGTTTTGGCTGGCGGGGTGGCGGCAAACAATAAGTTGCGGGAGGCTCTGAAACAAGAAGTTGAAATGGCTGGACTGTCTTTCCGCGTACCTGAACTTAAATATTGTGGAGACAATGCCGCCATGGTCGGAGTTGCGGCGATTCTTCGTCCGGAAAAGTCAGAGTTGAATTTGAAACCTGATCCAAGTCTGGCTACGGTATAAATTGCTCATGGGTTATTGGAGTATTGCCTACGGCAAGAGCCTAAGTGATAGGGTAAAATTGGGGTTGATGGAAAAGAATTACGATCATAAAGCAAATGAGGAGAAGATATATCGCGAGTGGGATGCCAGTGGAGCCTTTACTCCCCCAACCGGGGCTGAGATAGCAAAAACCGGACAGAAGACTTTTACGATCATTATGCCTCCCCCCAATGCTAACGATCCATTACACGTGGGGCACGCGATGTTTGTAACGATTGAAGATATATTGGTCAGATTTCACCGCATGAAGGGAGAGGCCGTTCTCTGGTTACCAGGCACAGATCATGCGGGCATTGAAACACAGTTTGTATTTGAAAAGAAACTGACCAAACAAGGTAAAAGCAGATTTGATTTTGATAGAGACACTCTATACCAAATGATCTGGGATTATGTACACGAGAACTCCGATGTGGCCATTAATCAGATGAAAAGACTGGGGGCAAGTGCAGACTGGAGCAGATACAAGTTTACTCTCGATCCAGAAATCGTGAGAGAGGTAAAGAAAACTTTTTTTAAATTGCATCAAGAAGGATTGGTCTATAGAGGTGTCAAGCTGGTCAATTACTGTACTCGGTGCGGGACGGCCTATTCGGAACTGGAAGTGGAGTATGAAGAAAAAAATGATCCTTTGTATTACATTAAATATGGTCCATTTATCCTGGCAACAGTCAGGCCAGAGACTAAATTCGGAGATACGGCGGTGGCGGTAAATCCTAAAGATACGAGATATGTTGAGTGGATCGGAAAAGAGATCGAGGTGGAAGGATTACTCGGAAAATTTAAACTTAAAGTAATTGGAGACGATCTGGTCGATCCAGAGTTTGGCACGGGAGTAGTAAAGGTAACTCCGGCACACGATCCCAACGATTTTGAAATGGGTCAAAAACACGGTTTACCAATGGTTCATGTAATTGGACAAAACGGAAAAATGACCGAAGTGGCAGGAAAGTATGCCGGTTTGTCGGTTTTGGAGGCAAGAAAAGTAGTAGTCAAAGATCTTAAGGCAAATGGCTTGATGGAGAAAATTGATGATAAATATATACATCGAGTCGGAACGTGTTACAGATGTCATAGGACCATCGAGCCCTTGCCGATGAAGCAATTTTTTATCAAAGTCAAGACTCTCGCAGAGAAAGCTTTGAAAGCTCTCGATCAAGGAGAAACGGAGGTTTTGGGATCCGGTCATGACAAAATCCTACGACATTGGTTAAGTAACTTACGAGATTGGAATATTAGCAGGCAGATTGTTTGGGGTATTAGAATCCCGGTGTGGTACACGCCAAAAGAACTCAAGACAGAGAAAGAGAATTATGTGGTGAGTGAGACGAGTCCGGGCGAGGGGTGGGTACAAGAGACGGACACGTTTGATACCTGGTTTTCTTCCGGCCAGTGGCCGGTGGTAACATTAAAAACTAATAAGCCCGGTGACTTTGAGACGTATTACCCCACGAATGTGATGGAAACTGCTTACGACATTCTCCCCTTTTGGGTGATGAGGATGATGATGTTGGGAATCTATATGACAGAAAAATCTCCGTTTAAGACAGTGTACCTGCACGGACTGGTCAGAGATGAACAGGGAAGAAAAATGAGCAAGAGTATTGGGAACGTTATCAACCCGCTAGACTTGACCGAAAAGTACGGAGCCGATGCTCTGCGAATGGCACTAGTAATGAGCACTACGCCAGGACAGGATAGTAACACAGGAGAAAATAAAGTCCGTGGCATGAGAAACTTTGGCAACAAGATATGGAATGCGGGACGATATATTCAAGAACTCAAGAACTCAAGAACTCAAGAACTCAAGAAAGAAAATGACGGCGTCGGAGGAAAGAAGGATCGAGAGTTTAAATCGAAGATGGAGGAAGTAAAGAAGGAATTGACGAGACTATTGGATGATAACCGGGTCGGCCTGGCGGCCGAGTATATTTACAATGAATTTTGGCACTGGTTCTGTGACGAACAGATTGAAAAAAATAAACAGGGGAAGTTGAGTGATGAGGTTCTAAAAGAAGGGTACAAAGCATTCCTGGTAATGCTTCATCCGTTTGTCCCCTTTGTAACAGAAGCGGTATGGAAAGAGGTAAATCCAAACCAAAAATTACTTATCTCTGAGAGGTGGTAGCTGTGGTTTAAATTAAAAACCGCCCTCGTTTAAAGGCGGTTTTGTGTGTGGAGAGCGGTTTACCACTTTTCGAAGAAACTGTTCGGATTCTTCACGGCAATATACATCGCGGTACCGAAGAGAAGCAGCCCGGCCAGAACTCCGAGTACGACGCTCCAATGAGATAGAAAGAAACCCAAAAAGACTGAGGCTATCAAGGACATCAGAAAGATCACGAGTTGTGAACGAAACTTTTTGTCAGAATTCACGGACATTTTTACTCCTTTAGTTAAAGTGGCCTTACAGTTGGGTATTATAGGATTGGCAAAAGGGAATGTCAAGCCATGAAGGTGGATTTACACCTTCGGGCATCAACAAACTAAGCTACGATCGCGATGACGAATAAATTATTCGACTTTAGGGGCTTCGGGTGGTTTTTCACCTTCAGGGGCAGCTTCCCCTTCGACGGGAACGGCACCGGTAACCTCAGCCTCTTCCGTAACTTCTTCAACAAGAGGAGCTTCTTCTTTTTGAGGAGCGCCTAGAGCGACGACGACAGAATCTAGATCAGTCAAGACGGTAACTTCGATGGGAAGTTTGACATCGGAAAGCTTAAGACTATCACCAATTTCCTTGAGGTTAGAGATATCAAAAATGATGCTTTCAGGAATGTCGGTAGGTAGGGCTTCGACTTCGATTTCGTGCATGTTGATATCAAGTACGGCTAGACCGTCTTTAACTATTTGAGCATCACCCATAATCTCTACCGGTACATTAGCGGATACTTTTTCTTTAAGGTTGACCTGATGAAAATCCACATGATATTTCTGACCGGTTATAGGATTGTTTGTCAATCCTTTAATGAGAGTAGGTCTCTCTTTGTCTTCGCCTTCGAGCTTTAGCCAGATAAGGCTGGTTTCTCCAGCGTCTTTATAAATACGATTAAATTCAACTTCCGAGACCTGAATGGCTTGACTCTTGATAGTATGGCCAAAAACGTTGGCGGGGACGACACCTTGTCGACGCAGTTTCTTGACTTTACTGCCTGTAAGAAGGCGCTTCTCTGCTTTTAAGATATATTTGTTCATGAGTGGTATTGTATCTTAGAACGTCGGTCTTCTCAACCTTTCGGTTACTGACTTCCAACCGCCAGACCGACACCAAAGGTTGCTGTTTTTGCGGGCAAAACTAACTTCAAACTATTTGGTCCAGTAATTACAGGAGCAGTGATGATTGCAGGTCTGGCTGTTTTCGGAATATTGATGTTTAACTCAGCATATTGATTGGAAATGCCTGGCTGATGATATTCTGTTAGAGAATAGGCATATGGAAGATAACTCGAGTTAATCAAGCGGGTACCAAATCGAAGAATTAGGCTGTGTGGCTGATTGGGAGATAGAGAGATGGGATATTGAAACCTTTCCAGGTCGTTGTCCCGTTGCACCGTACCCAATTGTAGAGACAGATTCTTGTCGTCCAGCTGTACTTGATCTAAGGTAGTGTTTTGTGGAGCATAAATTTGAATTAGTTCATTAATGTCCCGGTTTATACTGGGTATTTTCTCCTTGAATTGGTACTGAATTTGGTATTCATGTCTGACCATATTTGGCTCGAGCCATATTGTATGCAAGGTTTTCCGCTCAAGGATGTCGGATAATGGTAATTGCGAATAATTGGATTCATTGACGTAGATTGTTTGAGCTATGCAGGTTTGGAAGTTTGATAATCCCCCGTGACAAACATGCGGATAAACTGCGCCAGCAAAGGGCTGGTTGACGATGGACTTCTCGATATCGTTGTCAGATGACCAAAACAACAATTGATTTTCATCCGACAGTTTAGCAACTACCCTGCCAAGAGATGCGAGAGTTCGAGTGTGGCCAAAAATTCTATCCAGATAATATCCAATAAGGTCTCTGTATATGGGGCTGGGTGATACAGAGTTTAACTCGGTCTGGAAGGACTCCACCGTGATATTTTGACCTTGTAACACAATACCTTTGTCTTCCTCAAGTAAACGACTGAGGAGTTTGTCGTTTACAGCTACAACCACATCTGGCTTGAACTTAAGGGTTTTTTCAATTAACCAAGAGATATTTGTGGCGGTTTGAGGAAAATCAGGATTATAGTTTAGATCTCTCATCTTCCAATCATTTTGGCCAGTAAATTGTCTGATAAATGGAGGTGCTGTAATCACACCCACTGCCAAATTATCGATTTCATCACTACGGTATATCCGTTTGGAAACAACCCGACCTTGGTCGAGGACTAGGGCTAAAATGTAGTCTATGGCACCTCCAGTGCTACGTATTTCCTGGCTGTTTTGGAAAAGGACAATTATATTTTTGGCAGAATCCCCTGCCAGAAATACCGGAATGAGTTCTACGGTTTTTAGAAGATCGGAAATTTGTTGTTCAACCAATTTCAGGTTTTTAAACTCTACACTAGATTGTATTTTTTCTTGAAGTATTTTGGGCAGTTTCTCCTGTCCGCTTAGCAGTTCAATTTGATTTAGATTTTCATAAACTTGGCTAAGGTTTGAACGAAGCGCCAGACTGGAGTCTATATAGAACTGTCCCGTCGATGAATTACCTAGCGTCTGATAAATACTCTCTGCTAGCTGATAGGTTTGCTGGAGACCGGCCAAACTGGATTGTGAGTAATCCAGAAAAATATAGAGGTTGTAGTTTTTTTCGTGTATATCACTAGCTACCAGTGCAATTAAGGGTGAGATGGCAGAATAGCTGTTCTTCCCTATTTTGGAAAATATTTTTGATTGGTTAAGATCTTTCACTGACAACTCAACTTTACTTTCGCGCATGTCAAATAACGTCTTTTCGACGTACCTTAGAGAGAGAGCGGTAAATAAAATGAAGCTCAGGGTGAGAACTAAATAGGCCGAGGTTATCAAAATTAACAGCCGCTCCACAAGGCTGTATAGCAGCTGCCTACTATTTTCGATGTTTTTGATTTTTTTCTTTTTGAGTTTAATTGTGATGATAACTTTTGAAAGAATTTGGGAAATTTTTTCAAATGATTTTAATGCCGGGTACTGGCTCTGTCTTTGGTTGTGGTGAAATTTGCTAAGAAGTAAGGTTCGGTCCTCTGATAGGCGGCGGACGGCGTCTTTAAGACTTGATGAAAAATCCTCTTTGGGCTCCCAGTTGAGGAGGGCCCTTGTTTGATTGCCTAAGGCGTTTAAATCTAATGATTGTTTCTTATTGTCTCCAGAGGCATCGATTTCGAACTCATCTCCTTCGGAATCCTCAAGGTTCTTTTTAATGAGGTAGGCTATTTCGAGGTCGTTTACTGGATCTCCAAGCACCCAGAAGGTTCTGCCGGCAGTTCCCTGAAGAAAAAGAATTTTTTTAAGGCAGGTAGTGACATCCGAAAAGGATATTGGGAAGAGGAGATTCTCGCCTTTGGCGGAAATGATGATTTTCCTGTTTGTGATCGCCTCCAAAATATATTTTTCGATATATGTTTCAGAGTAGAGCAAGTTAACTTGAAAAAGGTCTTTGATAATGACCAGGCGATGAAGTGGAATATCCTTCCCCATTTTGCTGAGTAGTTCTTGAAAGTAGAGGTTTTTTTCGGTGTCGACTTCAGAACCGTGCAGTAGAATTACCGCCAATTTTTGATCTTTTTCTCGCGCCAACGAATAGAGGTCGATGAGACTTTGACTCACATTCGCGAGATTCTGGTCTAAGTCGATGATGGCAAGGAGATATGGTGTCGAGGCTGTGTCTTTGAGCTCTTTAAAATCCATCTCAGTAACGCTTGTCTGACAAACGAAGGAGTTCTCCACAAAAGAGTTGTTACTCCAGACAGCAATCTTAATTTTTCCTACGTCCATCAATTTAGTATAGATGATCTCCGATTCTATACTTTTACATTTTTTGGTTCTTACGTTTTTTTGTTTTACTTCTAGCTTCGTTTGATTGCGTCTTTTCAGCCTGAACTATCCACTCTGTTGTTCTTACCTTGTCCATGTGAAAACGTAGGCAGAGGATCAATTAGACTTATCCTCATTCCTGATTAGTCTAAAAATACCCTTGTTGGTAGCCGTATTTCTCCTTAGAAAGGTTGAGGGATCTAACTGTCGAGGGCTTCGTTTACAAGTCTGTCGGCTTCCTTATTTTTATCCCTTAGAACGTTAACAAAGGATATTAATTTTATTTGACCGATGGCTCGCAATTTTTTGATCAAATCAATAATTTGTTGGTGAAGCACCATGAGGTGGGTTTGTTTAACCTTATAGAGGCCGGTGATTTGTTTGACAATTAATTCTGAGTCTAGAACAAACCGTATTTTCTCCGTGTATAGACCCTCAGCTGCAATTTTCTCTAGAGCCCGAAGTACAGCTGTATATTCAGCGACATTGTTGGTATTTTCACCGATTTTTTCTGAGAGAGTAAAAATTACACGTCCTTCACTTTTGGCTATGACTCCAATCGCCGCTGGCCCTGGGTTTCCTCGTGAGCCGCCATCAGTGTTGATTTCCAAGAGTTCGACCGTTTTTGACATAGCCATAGTCTACAATAAAACGGCTCCGGAGAGAAGAAGAATAAGTCTATTTTGAGGAAGTGTCCACCAATAATGGTCAAAGGCCCCTGTAATAATGACGATGGCAATCAAAGCTAGGATTTTCTGATAACGATTTTTTTTATAATCGAGCCGAATCAGGAGAAGGAGAATTCCGAAACCCAGAAGGCCAATTTCAGACAGAAGGAGTAGAAGGAGGTTGTGGACTGGCTGGAGTTTTTCAGATAGGAGAAATGATCCCGGGAGATAATGAACTAAGGACGGGATGAAGCCTCCGAGGCCAACTCCAAATATGGGGGAACTGAGAACTATGTCTTTGGCTGGAGTTAGAAGAAAAATACGATCAGAGATAAATTGAATAGCTGTGGGTATCATAGTAACAAACGGTTGAAGTAAAGAAAGGACAAGGAAAAACCAGATGAGAAACACCGGACTTACGTGAAGAGAAATTATCAGAAGAAAAGCTAACAGAACTGCTTTAGAAAAGGTCAGTAGGATTCCAAGAAATATCACGAGTCTCTGCCAAAGGGGCGCTCTATACTTATGGAATAGGTAGTAGACAATCATCAGATACCCGGCTAGAGAGTTTGGATGGGAAAAGATTGAAGGCGCGCGGACAAAATTATTTCCAAGAAAGTAAAGTCTTGCGAGCCCCGGAGTTGAAGAAGTAAAGGCTCTTTCTCCGAGCCAATAGAAAATTCCCCCAACTGATGATTGATTAACGAACTGGACAATTTCCAAAATGATAATCAGGAATGTAGAAGCGAGCAGGGAAGCTCTGATATTTGCCCAGCTAACCATTCTCAGACGAAGTACTAAAAAAAATATAATGTAAAGAGTTAAATGAGTCCACCAAGAAAGAGAGTTCAGAGGCGATACACTAAAATAGGTATTAAGAAGAGCAAAAACTAGAAAGATAAGAACAGGAGTGAGATTGTGCTTGAGCCAACCAACAACAGATTGGAGATTTAGCAAAACAAAGGAAGCGATAAGGATGTCGATGAAATAAAGGGTGGGGGAGAGATAATCTACTTTAATTCCAGCCGCGCGAGAGAACTCAGGCCAGAAGTGAAGGCCTAGCTGAGTAGGAAGAAAGAGGATAATTAGTTGGAGAAGAATGGTTGAAAACACTAAACAGATTGTACCCTAGTCAGGGAATGCATCACCTATGCTAAATCGCTATATTAGGAATCTTACTCGGCGGTGGGGATGATGACCATTTGTCGGTAGGGGGCTTCACCACGTGATTCAGTCCGGATTCCTTTATATTCTTCAAGAAAAAGGTGGATGATGCGACGTTCGAAAGAACTGAGATTTGGGAGAATGATTTCTTTTTGGAGGGAGACGGCACGATCAGCGGCATCTTGAGCGAGCTCCTTGAGGGAATCTTCCCGACGTTCCTGGTAATCATTAACATTGAGATGAAGTTTGGGCCAGATGCCGAAGCGCTGGTAGATCATCAGAGAAAAAATCATACGAAGTGAAGCCAGACCTTCACCATGATGCCCCACAAAGATGCCGGCGGCATCGGTTGACGGTGTGAGGAGAATATTGATATTGTCTTCATCAGAGACGTCTATTTTTATTTGATCCTCGTTCAACTCCAGCTGAGTCAAAACGTTGGAAAGTATTTCGGTTACCTTTGATTGATCCATGTTAATTATTGTTTGATAATTCTTAGTTTAAGAAGGATGGGTCTTAAACCACCCAGACCAGAGAAGTAGTATTGCTGGACAATCGAGAAAATGGTGGAGACTACCCAGTAAAGGATAAGCCCGGATTGGAAGTTCAAGGAGATTAATACGGTCATTATAGGCATCATATAGAGCATTTGTTGCTGCATACTGGCGGCCATCTCTAGGTTATCTTCTTCTTTTTTCTTTTCGTCTTTCTGTTTTGGGTTCTGGACGTGAGATTCGACACCTGACTGCATCATGAGAGAGAAAATTAGCTGAGATACACCGGCAAGAATGGGCATTGTGTAAGTGTGGTCCGGCTTGGTGAGATCTAAATATAGGAAGTGGGGATTGACGAGGAGTCCTCCGATAGATGGCTGTTTGATAAACTCCATAAAAACCTGGTAAAGGGAAATGAGAATAATAATTTGAACTATCTGAGGTAAGCAGCCGGCGGCAGGGTTGATACCTTGCTCTTTGTAGAGAGCCATCTGAGCCACTTGAAGTTCTTTTTTATCCTTGTGTTTTTCTTTGAGCCTGTCTAAAGCCGGCTTGAGTTCCTGCATTTTTTTGGCAGACTTCATGGAGGGAAGAACGAGGGGAATGAGAATGAATTTGGTGATTAGGGTGATGGCAATAATGGGGAGACCGAGATTGCCGCCAAAGAAGCGATAGAAAAATACCAAAGCTTGATAGAGGACGTAGTTGATGGGTGCGAGCATGTCGGTTCTTAGTTATTAGTTATTAGTTACCAGATGTTAGTTCTTTGGTTAGATAATTTTAACCTAATTTTTTGGGACAGGGTCGATTCCGCCATGACTAAAGGGTTGACAGCGGAGAAAACGGCCGAGAGTGAGTTTTGTCCCGATAATGATACCATGAAGGCGGTAGGATTCTTTGGCATATTCGGAGCAGGTAGGGGAGAAGCGACAGGCAAAGGAATTGCCAAATAGAGCGTGGCCTAGTGTGTGATAGTAGGGAGAGATATATTTTTGGTAGAAGGAGAACACAAGGTATTATAGATCTCAGTTCTCAGTTCTCAGTTCTCAGTTTTTTGCTTGATCTCGATTTCGGAAGAAAGTTTTTGGGGTGTTCGGTCTTGGTAATTGCTGTGGTCGAAGCTTCACCAAGCATGGAGAATAATAGTTCGAGATCGGACAGGTGGTCCCGGAGGTTTTGTCTTTCCAGCCCTTTGATCTTTTTGCGTTGGGAAGGAGTGACTCCAAAAGCGGCTTGGGAAATTTCGGATGTGAGAATAGCGTATTCCTTCTGGAGTTTGACTCCGTGAATGTCCCACTGTTCGGTAAGATCTTCTCGAATTGCTATCGATCTCATTCTTTTTTCGATCCAGCCGTCTGGATAGCCTTTGGCTTTGTAAATAGCTCTGGCTCTTTTTTGAGCTAGTTCCGGATCTTCGATTTCTTGAATTCTTTCGTAGCCGACTTTGGCGAGCCAGCGTTTGAAGGGTTCGGCTCTGGGAGAGGGGACGGATTGGATAATGCGAAAGATTCCCTCTGTGTTGGCACAATTTAACTTTTGATTACCACCACTGGTGGCGATTGAAAGGGGGGTGGCAATTTGCCCCCACCCTTTGGAAAGCTGTTCGTCTCTGCGTCGCATATCTTTAATATATCCATCGGGCTGAACAGATTCGGTTAGTGCAACCACAATATCAGTAATCACAAACCACCATTCGTTTTTGTAAATGGTTTTGCGGATTTCTTTCTTCTGAAAAATAGCGATCCTAGTAGGATCAATTACTTTTTTGGGCATATGTTTAATTTATGCCATAAAATACCGAAGTCAATATTGGGTGGAGTGAGATTACTTCGGTTCGGGGTATCGGAACTCGCAATGACAAGGTTGGATTATTCGAGCTTGGGGAGAAGTGATTTTAGATCAGAGAGGAGGTTGGGGTGAGGAGTATCGAGGACGGAACGTTTGGGGATGACGAGGTAGTCGGCGGGAGGAAATTGGGGGAGAAGTTCGGCCAGGAGAGCGGAGGCGACTCGCTTGATATGATTGCGGTCGACAGCGAGGCGGGCGATTTTTTTGGAGAGGAGAATGGAGAATCTGGGGACAGGGTGGATTGCTGAGGATTCCTTCAAGGCCAGGCCTTGAAGATTGGTGCCCTTTAAGGCCTGGCCTTGAAGAAGGGGGGTGGGGGCAGTGACGAAGGTGAAGTAGCGGGTGTGGAAAGATTTTCCTTCACGGGTGAGGCGATCTCGTTCTTTCCGCAGGGGAAGCCGGTTGATAGCCGGAAGTGGCATTCTAAAGAGCTAATTTGGTTCGGCCCTTAGCTCGGCGGCGTTTGATGACATTGCGCCCTGAGGCACTGGCCATTTTAATACGGAAGCCGTGTTTTCTGATGCGTTTGGCTTTTTTGGGTTGGTAGACTCGTTTGGGCATGTGTTCATTTTATCATGCTGTGAGGTGATGTGGATAGTATTATTCTTTTTGGGTAAATTGGGGGTTGTAAAAATGTGGATAAGTAGTGAGAATGGACGTATGGACAGTGAGAAATTGTGGCATAACATTTGCGGGGAATTAGGAGTTTCCATGTCTCCCGCCAGTTTTGCAGGCTTTATTAAGCCTTGTTTTCTCAGATCAGTGACACCAATTGATGAACAGAGATTGTTGCTAGAACTAGCGACACCTTCGGTATTTTTAAGCCACACGATAGAGACGAAATATTACAGCATTATCAAACAAGCGTCCGAGAAAATCACTGAGAAGAAATGCGACATTGCTCTTCTTGTTGTGGAGCCGGTTAAAGAGGCAAAATCAAGCAAAAAGGAAAACAAGGTCGGCGATTACGGAGACACAAGTATAGGACTGTTTGCGCCCCCGGAGGAGAACAGACAAACGGGCACCAATCTAAACCCGCGTTATGTCTTTGAATCATATATGGTGGGGAGTTCAAACCGCTTAGCTTTTGCGGCGGCTAAAGCTGTGGTGGATTATCCAGGAACCAGACATAATCCGCTGTTTATATACGGTGGGGTCGGAGTAGGGAAGACTCATCTAATGCATGCTGTGGGACATGAGCTGGCTAAAAAGGGAGTGGGGAAAGTGGTTTGTATCACTAGTGAGCAGTTTACCAACGACTTGGTCGGGTCTCTCAAGTCGAAGATGACGGACGCTTTTAAGAAGAAATATAGACAAGTTGGTGCACTACTGGTCGATGATGTACAGTTTTTTGGTGGAAAAGACTCTACTCAGGAGGAGTTTTTTCATACTTTTAATGAACTGACAAACAAGCAAGCACAAATTATTATGACAAGCGACCGAAAACCACAAGAGATCGTGGGACTGGAAGATCGATTGCGAAGTAGATTCCTTGGAGGAATGATGGTGGATATTGGTTTGCCCGACTACGAGATGAGACTGGCGATTTTGCGGCAGCGGGCGCTCGACATAAAAGCTGAGGTTGAAGATAGTGCTTTTGAACTAATGGCTAATAGTTTTCCAACCAATGCCCGCGAATTAGAAGGAACCTTCGTCAGGCTAGCCACAGGTGCCAGTATTAATGGAGGAGTCTTGACCAGAGAGATGGTTCAACAAACCATGGGTCTCCCTGCCAATTTAGTGAAAGATATTAAAGTGCGACCGATCAAAGTAATTTCGACAGTGGCTAAGTATTTTGACTTCAGGAATAAGGATCTCTTGGGTGAGAGCCGAAAAGCAGATCTGGTGGTCGCAAGACATATTGCCATGTACATTCTGAGAGATACTCTAAAATTAAATCTTACTGAGGTGGCGGAATTAATGGGTGGCCGAGATCACACTACAGTTATACATGCGTGCGAAAAAATGGAGCGTGAAATTGAACGCAATGTGGATATACGGCGCAAAGTGATGGCATTAAAGCAAGCGTTATACACTTAGCTATCCACATCTTATCCACGTAGTGTGGATATCTCCTAAGTCTGTGAAGAAGTTTCCAATTTTTTAGCAAAGGTGTGAATAAACGACTAAGTTATTCAGAAAAGAATCCACAGGTGGAGAGAGTTGTTAGTTATTGGTTAGTAGGGGAGTTATTTGTTTTTATGTAAATTGGATGGATGCAGACATCGAAAAAAGATTGATAACAGAGAAAACAGGCAAGGAGCGAAGCTAATGTCCACTTGTCCACGTCGCCTATTACTAATTACTACTATATTTTATTAAGATAAATATATTATTAATAAGCAGATGGAGTGAGATTGCTTCGGTTCGAATACAAAACTCGCAATGACGATACAGGAAGGTGGCGAAACTCCCATCTTAGACGACCATTCGCAATGACGGAGGGGATGGGTTGATACAGATGTCGGGCGACCGCGAGGGTTGCCCCAACAAAACGTAATGACGGATGGTGACGGGTAGACACAGGGGTCTACCCCTACTGGGAGACTTGATACTGTAATATAAAGACAATGAAGATAACAGTACTGGCAACGGACTTAAAAAAATATTTAGGAATTGTAAATCGAGGAATCGGGGTAAGACCCCAACTCCCAATTCTTTCAGGAGTTCTTTTGAAAGTTACCAAAGATGAGGTCAATTTGGTTTCGACTGATTTGGAGGTGAGTTTTTGGGTTAAACTTCCGGCAAAGATCGATGAAGAAGGGGAAATGATAGTGCCGGCAAAACTCTTTGGAGAGTTGGTGGCAAGTTTACCGGCAGGGAATGTGATCCTTTCGGCAGAAAAGAATTCTTTGACGGTTTCAGCGAAAGGTATAAACGCGGAAGTAGTAGGTCAAGGGGTGGAAGATTTCCCAAGTATTCCTAGGGCAAAAAAAACACAAATAACTTTAAAGAGCGGAGAATTCCGGCAAAAGATGGATCGTGTGTGTATTTCGGCGGCCAAGGATGATACTAGGCCGGTTTTGACGGGTGTTTTGTGGGAACTCGAGGAAAGTAAAACTATATTGGCGGCGACAGATGGATACAGATTAACTGTCGATAAATTAGATGTTGTAAAAACCAGCATCGAAAAGAACACTATGTTTATCTTACCGGCGAGATCCCTTCAGGAAATATCTAAAGTATTGGCCGAAACGGGGGAGGATAACTTTGGAATCGAATTTGACAAAGAAAATCAACAGGTAATTTTTACTATCGCCGATATGGAGGTTTCTTCCCGTCTTATTGCGGGGGAGTTTCCACCTTACCAACAGATTATGCCGAATACTTACTCAACAAAGGCTGTGTTTAGTCGAGAAGAGCTATTAGAAGCGGTCAAGAGAGCCAATTTGTTCGCAAGAGACAATGCAAATATTGTTAAGATGTCGATTGAAGGCGAAAAATTGATCGTCAAGGCGGAAAGTAGTCAGTTAGGAAGTAATTCGACTGAGATAGAAACGGAAGTTGAAGGAGAGGGTCTAACCGTGGCTTTTAACGCCAGATATCTCTTGGATTATCTAGGAGTGAACAATGCTGAGAGAGTAGTATGGGAAACAGAAGGAGAACTTAAGCCCAGTGTTTTTAGACGAGAAGATGATAATGGTTGGATACAAGTAGTGATGCCGGTCAGGGTGCAGAATTAGTAAAAACTGATTGCTTTTAAGGTGTACTGTTTTGTTTGGGAGTTGTAAGTCTTTATAAAATAGCGGCCGTTTACGTAGTATTTTTCGATATATTGTTCGTAACTATTGATGGAATATGTTGAAGTATTGATGATTTTTTTATTTATGAGATCGATTAATACGAGAGACAAACCGGTTGATATTTTATTGATAAGCCCAATCTGTTTATTTTTGGGAATGATAAAAGTCTCATAATCTAACAGACTTAATTTGATGTAAGGGGTAATACTACCATCGGATATAGAAAATGAAGACAACAATTGATCGGTGCTATCTATAAAAAACAGATTATTGTTTTCTTTGTCAAAGCTAATAGATTTTTTGACCATAGAAATATCTTTGGCAAGATATTTATTATTGAATAAGGAAAATATTGAAACGTAGTAATTTGGTTCATCTTTGTCGGATGACTTTCCGAGTAGGAGAGTAGAGTTGTCTATCCATGAGATTTCGTTGGCTTGAACGGAAAATCCCACTATGTCCTTTGTTCCTGTTTGCAAATTCAGTCTATAGAGATTTGATTTAAATGTTTTTGAGTTATATTCACCAAGAAGGACAAGTTCAGTTTGTGCCGGATTAATTGAATAGGAAATAATAGGTTTTGCAGAATCCAAATTAACTAGTTTGTTTTGATGATCGTTGAATGAATACAAATAGAAGCTGTTTTTTGGGCCGTCTTTGAGTCCGGTTTCGTAAAAAATAGTTTCCCCGCTAAGTACATAGTTGATTACTTTTGATTCGGAAGGACTAATGACGATAGTATTTCCGACGGATACTTGTACGAGCTCTCCATTGTTATTGATGGCAATAACCCTATCCGATTCGGAGATGGCAATTCTTTTTTCCTGTTGAAATATTTGGGAATAATTGGAGGGTAAATTTTGCTTTAAGGGAGGGGTATTTTGCGGAATCAGAGGAATAGTTTGAACGGTTTTTTTTTGTACCTGTTGTCTGGAAAAAAAAATATTAAGAATAACCAAAAAAAGAATTACGACGATTACAAGTCCGACAAGAAAGATTTTTTTATTGAATATATTTTTTATTGGATAAATGGTCATAATTATTATTATAATTTAGTTTCCGACATGAGGTCCACAAAGACTAAGTCTAGTACAAAAATCTTCCCAAGGAGCAAGAAAGTGAGGATAATTTTCTGGTATGGTAGCCATGTCATATTGATCGCTAATTTGGAAATGAACATGTTCAGGAGTATTGATTGCATCACCACTAGAGTCCATTCCGGCAATGACATCACCGGCATTAACGGTTTGATTAAGTGAAACTAGATTACACATGTTGTGTGCATAGTAATAGAAACGTCCGTCTTGACCGGAAATCTCAATGGCGTAGCCGCCTAGACTATTATTTTCACTAATCCAACTAACAGTACCACCCACATAGGCTAGAATAGGCAGGGGTACGTCGTCGACTGGTCCTGCAACATCTCCGTTCCTAAAAATATCGGCGGCATAATAATCATGGTGAGCCACTGCATAATTTACCGTCGAAAGATCGTTAACGGGAAAACAATATTCACGACCTTCGGAAGTTTGACAGGTTTTTTTGTCATTGGTAAGAGTTTCTGAGTTACAATCTTTGACATTTACGCTAAGTTGTGAGTAGTCGACTTTTTCTAGACTGTCGAACTGGACTAAGGTGGAGAGGATAGGGGCGATTAAAAAGGCTATGGCAATGTAAAGCCCTACGACGATGCCAGCTCCGATAATGATGCCT
>Ga0210028_1000509_pt1 | contig 33966 bp, 26 predicted proteins | sample CryGeymeta201513_FD_185468 | JGI IMG/M metagenome (GOLD analysis project Ga0210028, IMG submission 185468) | Groundwater microbial communities from Crystal Geyser aquifers in Utah, USA - Crystal Geyser metaG 2015-13 (SPAdes) (version 2) | ecosystem: Environmental > Aquatic > Deep subsurface >...
TGAGAAATTATATTGTAAATCGAAGCGAAGCTTCGATAAAATGCTTGTTTTTTACGAAGCTACCGCTTCGTATTACAAATTCTGCGTAAGGTGACTTACTAATATTTTCAGCTAAGAAAAATTGAAAAAAGTCAATCCCATCGGGATTAAATCTTTGTAACAAGAGGATAAGGCACGAAAAAGAATCCCATCGGGATTCAATATTTCTTAAAATGTCCCGTGTTGAATATTATCCTTAACATATTTTTAAGGATGTTGATTGAGTAAAAATATTCATTCCCGATGGGAATGTAGTTTTATACTTGGGTTTTAAATTACAAATATTTAACACCTATTTATCTACCCCTTGGTAGACGGTGTTACGGAAATAATTTGGTAGCGGTATTTTTGCAAAACATATAAGATAAGAACGGTTGAATTAACTGAATCCCATCGGGATTCAATATTTGTAACAAGAATACAAGACACGAGAAAGAATCCCATCGGGATTCAATATTTGTAAAATGAGAAGAGAGGTTAAAAGAGTTTTATGTACTTTATCAGCAGGTATAAAATCAAATGATAAAAAGAAAGGTGATGATATGGAATTGAACGCATCAATGATTGAAGCGCATATTTACCGGAAGAAAAATGACAAGATCGAATTCCTTCTCTTAAAAAGAGGGGAGAAAGCAAATTATCCCGGAATTTGGCAGATGGTTACTGGAAAAGTTAAGAAGAATGAAAAAGCTTTTGAGACCGTTTTGCGTGAGGTGAAAGAGGAAACAAACCTGATTGCGGAAAAACTTTTTGTTGTTCCGAACGTAAACTCATTTTATTCCATTGCAGATGACAAAGTAAATTTTGTTCCCGTATTTTTATGTTTGGTAGATGAGGATGATGAGGTGAAAATCTCAAAGGAACATTGCAAATTCCGCTGGGTAAGTAAAGCAAAAGCGAAAAAAATGGTTGCATGGACCGGACAGCAGAAATCATTAGACATTATTTATTCTTATCTCACAAAGAAGGAGAATCAAATTCGGTTTGTTGAAATTAAATAAAGATCTTTTAATTTAATTCGTGCATTTCAACTTGTTATCCCTTATTTTTGTTCACCATTTTAAATATTAGGAGAAAACTTTGAGTTTATTAATTGTTGGTTCTGTTGCCCTGGATAACGTTGCTACCCCTTTTGATAAAGTTGAAAATGCTTTAGGCGGTTCGGCAGTTTATATTTCACTCTCCGCAAGTTATTTCAGCGGACCTGTCCATATTGTTGGTGTTGTCGGTGATGATTTTCCGAAAAAATACATCTCGATGCTCGAAAGCCATGATGTGTTTTGCGACGGATTGCAGATTGTTCCCGAGGGAAAAACATTTCGCTGGGCAGGGAAGTATCACTATGATTTGAATACACGCGATACGCTTTTAACAGAGCTAAATGTGTTTGAAACCTTCGATCCTATAATTCCGGATGCATTAAAAAAAGCAAAATATCTTTGTCTTGGAAACATTGATCCTACTTTGCAGCTTAAAGTATTAGATCAAATTGATAATCCGCGTTTTGTGGTTTGTGACACGATGAATTACTGGATAGAAGGGAAAAAGGATGAACTCATAAAAGTTTTCCCGAGGATTGATGTATTGATCATCAACGATTCCGAAGCCCGCTTATTAGCTCATGAACCTAATTTAATAAAAGCCGCCAAAGCTATCAGAGAAATGGGGGTCCCTTCACTTATCATTAAAAAAGGAGAACACGGTGCCTTATTATTTACGGAAGACACAGTTTTTTCCGCTCCGGCTTATCCGTTAGAAATGATCCATGATCCAACCGGAGCCGGAGATTCTTTTGCCGGTGGTTTTGTTGGGTACTTGCATAAAAGCCAGGATACGAGTCCGGAATGTTTGAAACGAGCAGTTGTTTACGGTAGTACGATGGCGTCTTTTTGTGTTGAACAATTTAGCACAAAAGGATTAGAAGGTTTGTCACCATTACGCATCCAGGACCGCTTTAGAGAATTTTTAACGATCTCACGTTTTAATGAAGAAGAATAATGATCTCATTTACGGAAATAAAAATAGATATTGGACAGAACTAAAATTTAATGTCAAAAGAATGAATGGATGGGTGAATGTGAAGATTTTGGACTGTCCTGTGGATGAATGATTTTCAGGAAATCATTCATCCATTCACTCATGCGATAGTGGTATTCAAAATATTGTTAACAATTAAATCATAAAACAAATTCTGCTTAACGTGAATAATTATTTTGCTCTTGCATTTGAAAATGACTCGCTGACTTTTTTAGACCAAACAAAGCTTCCTTTTGTTGAAGAATATATAACCACCGATAGTTACGAACGCATCTCGCAAGCGCTCGAGAGGCTGGAGATTAGAGGTGCTCCGGCAATTGGAATTGCTGCCGCTTTTGCATTAACTCTTGCGATCAAAATGAATTCTACTCAAAAAAATTTTGAGGAAGCTTTTAATAGATTAGCGATTACACGTCCGACGGCGGTAAATCTTTTTTGGGCTTTAAATGAAATGAAAAAAGTGTATGAAGTTTCATCCGATGGGAAAAATGTTTATAAAAAACTTCTTCGAAGGGCAAAAGAAATTCAGCGGGATGATGCGCTGATGTGTGAAATGATGGCACAGCATGGCATCAGCATCTTTCACAAAAAATCTACAGTACTTACGCATTGTAATACCGGGGCTTTAGCTGCCGAAGGTGGAACCGCTTTTAATATTATCAAAAATGGATTTGAACACGGATTAGTTGCGCTTGTCTATGTAGACGAAACCCGGCCGCTTTTACAGGGTTCAAGACTTACTGCCTATGAACTTTCGAAAAATGAAATTCCCTTTGAAATTATAACCGATTCAACGGCTGCTTCACTTTTTTTAAAAAAGAAAATTGATCTGGTGATTACCGGAGCCGATAGAATTACAGCGAAAGGTGACGCAGCAAATAAAATCGGGACGTACAATTTGGCGGTACTCTGCAAATACCACGAAGTTCCTTTTTACATTGCTGCTCCTACATCAACTATAGATACATCAATTTCACATTATTCTGAAATTCCGATTGAACTTCGCTCTTCTAAAGAAATAACTTCTATAAACGAAAAACAAATTACGCTTGAAAATTATCCATGCTATAACCCATCGTTTGATGTTACTCCTGCTGACTTGATTTCGGGGATAATAACCGAAAAAAGATTATTCACTTTCCCTTATCATTTTAAATGAGCGAGATTGTAAAGACTGAGGGAATAGTTTTATCGAAACTCGATTACAGCGATTCAAGTAAAATCGTTTCGATCTATTCAGAAGTATTTGGAAAGATCTCCGCCATTGTAAAAGGGGGAAGAGGGAAAAATTCAAAAATTGGGATGGTTATTGATCCTCTGAACATTGTAAATTTAGTTCTCTATAACAAAGAGCAGCGTGAAGTTCAATTAATAAGTTCGGCCGAAACTGTCTGTTATTTTTCACATCTTCACGATAATTTTGAGAGGATTAAATTTGCTTATTCGGTCTTGGAGCTGCTTAAATATCTTACCGTAGATAATGAAATTAACGGGCGCTTATATAAAGGTTCAAAAAAAATATTACAGTTAATGGACAAAGGGGAAGAACAGCCGGAAATTTTATTTCTAAAATATTTCCTATTTATCCTTCAGGAAACCGGGTTTGAAATTCAGATGTCGGTTTGTTCAATTTGCCATAAAGTGATTGAGAAAGAAAAAACAAACGGGTTCAATTATGAGCATGGAATGTTGTGTAATGATTGTAAAAATCTGTATCACACATTTTTAGAGATTCCCGGGGAACTTTTTGAGCAAATTTATAGTCTAAAAGTGGGAATGAAGTTAAAAAATTATAATCTTCCTGCAATGAAAAAATTGATATTTGCCCTTGAGAAATTTCTAAAGTATCATCTTCATGGTTTTAATGGTATAAAATCGTTGCAAATGTAAACAAAAACGAGAAAGAAAAATGAAAAAGAAAAAAATTGTCGGGGTATTTGCTCTCTTAATTGTAGGAGTATTGTTCAGTGCGATAATGGTTTCAGGGTTCGGTTGGGCGTATCCGGATCTCTCGGATATCAAACTCGGCGCATCAAAGCCGCCGGTTAATCTAAATGCAGATGCAAGCGCATTTAATCAAGCATTTGTTGAAGTAGCTGAAAAAGTTACTCCATCAATTGTGCAAATTTCCGTTGTAGCTAAAGTGGATCAAAAAGAACTTCAAGGACAAAATCCCTTTTTCCAATTCCATGATTTTGGTACGCCGATGCCGAAAGAGCAAGAAGGATCAGGAAGCGGGATTATCATTAGTGAAGACGGTTACATCCTAACTAATAACCACGTGGTTGAAAACGCTACAAAAGTAACTGTTGGCTTGCATGATAAAAGATCAATAGAAGCAAAAGTGATTGGCACAGATCCTCTTACTGATTTAGCTGTTATAAAGATAAATGCAAAAGATTTAACTGTTGCTTATCTGGGAAATTCTGATGAATTGAAAGTTGGGCAATGGGTTATGGCAATTGGAAATCCGCTTGCTTTAGCTTCAACGGTAACAGCCGGTATCGTAAGCGCATTAAATCGTGGCAGGCTTGGATTATTAAAAGACCAGGCTTATGGTGTGGAAAATTTTATTCAAACAGATGCAGCCATTAACCCTGGAAATTCCGGCGGGGCTTTGGTGGATCTTTCGGGCGCTGTTATTGGAGTTAATTCTGCAATTGCCGCAGCACGGACAGGAACATACATAGGTTATAGTTTTGCCATCCCTATTAATATGGCAAAAAGTGTCGCACAAGATTTAATCGCACACGGTAAGATTAGCCGTGGTTATATAGGTGTACAAATCAGAGAAGTTGATGAATCACTTGCGCTCTCGCTCGGGATGGACAAACCAACCGGTGTTATTATCCAAAAAATAGTTGAGGGCGGATCAGCTTCAAATGAAGATGTCAAAGAAGGAGACGTCATATTAAAAATTGATAACACGGTCGTTGATCAAGCGAATCAGCTTCAAAGTTATGTTGCAAGTAAAACCGCGGGTGCAAAAATAAAATTAACCATTTTTAGAGATGGTAAAACAATAGAACGATCTGTTACACTTAAACCGCGTGAGGAAGATAAAACGGAAGCAGCTGAAAATGTTACTCCGAAAGGAAACGAGGTAGATGAGTCTCCTTCAAAAGTAGTGAGTTTTGACGACATTGGTCTAACGGTTAAAAATTTAACGGCTCAAGAAAAAGAAACGTATAAAGTTGCCGGCGGCGTTATGATTTCTGAAGTTAAGGAATATAGCAGAGCCTCGAATCAAGGATTGCAGCCTGATCTGGTGATTACTAAAGCAGATAAGAAGGAAATAAAATCGGTTGCAGAATTCAAAAAGATTATTGAAAGTAAAAAAGGTTCGGCGGTTTTTCTTGTAGTCAACGATAAGAAAGGGGATTCATTCTTTGTCGGGTTAAAAATTCCGGAATAATATTTCAAATAAAGCCTTAATCTCAAACCCAATTTCATTTTTGAGATTGGGTTTTTTATTTCTTTCAATTTATCTTTGCAAAGCCCTTATAATTAGGAATTACGAATTAGGAATTAGGAATTAAAATATGATTAGATTTTTAACCGCTGGTGAATCTCACGGCAAAGCTTTAACGGCAATTATTGAAGGGTTTCCTTCTAACTTACCGGTCACGAACGAATATCTGAATTTTCATCTCGCACGCAGACAAGCGGGCTACGGGCGCGGTTTGCGTATGAAAATTGAAACCGATAAAGCTGAAATTCTTTCCGGAATTCGATTTCAAAAAACGCTCGGCTCTCCTATTTCTTTATTGATTAGAAATAGTGATTGGGAAAATTGGATCGAGAAAATGTCTCCCGAAAACAAAAAAGGGAACGTTGATAAAATTTCCATTCCAAGACCTGGACATGCGGACCTTGTCGGTGTTTCAAAATATAATTATGATGACATAAGAAATTCGATCGAACGCTCAAGCGCAAGAGAAACTGCGGCACGGGTGGCAGTTGGAACCATCGCACGCAGATTATTAGAAGAATTCGGAATAACGATCGGAAGCTTTGTAGAAAGTATTGGAGGAATTTATCCCCAAAAAAACTTTGCCGAAGAATTATTCAACAACAAAAAAATATTTGACGCTTGGCAGCTTGCTGAGTGGGCAGATCAAAGTCAAGTGCGTGTTTTAGAAGAAGATCATGAAGAAAAAATTATCAAGAAAATAAAACTTGCAAAAAAACGAGGTGATACTTTAGGCGGAACATTTTATGTCATCGCATCAGGTTTACCGGTTGGATTGGGAAGTTTTGTTCACTACGACACAAAATTGGATGCTGCGATTGCTCAGGCTTTCATCTCTATTAATGCAGTAAAAGGTGTCGAGATCGGAACCGGTTTTGCATGCGCGGATGCTTTTGGTTCAGCTTCGCATGATGAAATTATTTATAATAAAAATATTACAAGAAAAACGAATAGAGCCGGAGGAATTGAGGGAGGAGTTTCTACGGGCTTACCAATAATTGTAAGAGGTGCAATGAAACCGATCGCAACCTTGATGAGTCCGATTGCTTCAATTGATTTGGCTAATTTCAAAACTGTTGATGCCCGCCGCGAGCGGAGTGATTTTGTTGCGGTTCCGGCGTGCGCAGTGATTGGCGAATCAATGCTTGCCTGGGTATTGGCAAAATATTTTCTTCAAAAGTTTGGCGGTGATTCTCTTGAAGAAATAAGAGATAATTACAATTCGTATTGTAAAAAACTTGAAACGCGTATCCGTAAAAATTTCAAATCCAAATGATAGAAGTAAAAATTTTTCTCTTTAATCCTTTCTCAGAGAATAGTTATGTCGTCTGGGAAAAAGAATCGAGAGAAGCTGCTATTATTGATCCGGGGTGTTCTACTTTTGGAGAAGAGCATGCATTGAAAAATTTTATTCTCGAAAATCAACTTTCTGTGAAATACTTGTTCAATACACATTGCCATCTTGATCATATCTTCGGGAATAATTTTGTTCTAAAAGAATTCAATCCACGCTACTTCATTCCTGAACTCGATAAACCACTATTAGAGAATGCCCCGGCACAGGCGCGGTTATTTGGAATGGAAATGCCAATAGTACAATCAACTGAAAATTATTTTTCTGAAGCAACGTCTTTATGGATTGGAAACGCTGAAATTAATTTTCTATTTACGCCCGGACATTCACCCGGTGAATTTTCTATTTACTTCCCTCAAAGCAAAAAATGTTTTACGGGAGACGCGCTGTTTGAGAACTCAATTGGGAGAACTGACTTGTTGGGAGGGAATTATCAAATCTTAATAAATTCAATTCGCGATAAACTTTTTACACTTCCGGAACAAACCGAAATATTCCCGGGACATGGTTATAGCTCTACTATTGGTAGAGAAAAACATTCTAATCCGTTTTTTAATTCCTAACCTGGCAGAGCTAGAATCAAATAAATAATGAATAATGAACAAGGAATGTAGAATATCGATAGGTAAAACTTCATCATTCGTTATTTCTTGTTCGATATTCGATATTTAATTCCGATAAAATTTTCTCGCCATTCTGTGCAGAATATTTTTACTAACTATTTAATAGAACTCAAGTTGACCCCACTATTTGATAAACCGTTAAAACGGTTGAAATATGTGCCATATTATTACATTAACACCTCGATTAATCGAGGTGTTAATGTGACAAAAGATCAAATTGTTAACCGTTTTAACGGTTTTAATTCTTTATATTTTTTGGGCGGTCAACTTGAGTAATAGAATAAGAATCGAAGAAAGGCGGCTGAATTAACAAATCCTTGATGACTATTGACCAATGACCAATGTCTAAAAATAGTGCAAATGCCTTATTTCAACCGGTAGAAAATTATTCTAATTTTAGATAGTTAAAAAAAGCTCGAAAAAAAATACTTGACCTGTATTATTGAATTACATATGTTTCGGTCAGAGAATGAAATACATATTTCGTATCATAACAAAAAGGAGTCCTATATGAAAAGAGCGTACAGTTTCATCACAACTATTATTTTTTTCGCATTTATATTTTCCGGAGTTGGGGTAAGTCAAGGTCTACAAGAAACACTAACAAAACTAACAGGTACTGCAGGTGAGGCTTATGTTTCACCAATTATTTCAGCATTCGGTTCTAATCTTAATTCCGGATGGGTTCATAAATCACCTTCATCTAAAATATTTGGAGTTGATATCGAAGTTGGAATAGTTGCTATGGCTACGATGTTTGGCGATAACAATAAAACATTCAGTACGAATGGTACATTTAGATTTAGCCAGGCTCAAGCACGTGAAATGATTGATGCAAGTACTAGCGATCCTAAACTACTTTTTCTAACAAGTGGTCAAAAGGATGAACTTGCAAATTTAGTTGCCCAGAAAGAATTTACCGTTGGTATCAGCGGTCCAACCATTGTTGGTAAAAAGGAATCAGAAGTTATGGTAGACTTTTCAGGTGCAGAAATTGCCTACAACAGCCAGACTTATAAAGTTGATCCAAAATCAGTAGGAACAAAAGCAATGGGATTTTTGGGAGATGCCTCAGCACTTCCTTTAGTAGCGCCACAATTCTCGATTGGAACCGTTTACGGAACAATGGCAACATTTAGATTTTTACCAAGTGTTGAAGTAGGCGATTTAGGTAAATTCAGTTATTTCGGATTTGGATTGCAGCACAACCCTGCAATGTTCATCCCGGTTCCTTTACCGGTTGATGTTTCTGTTGCATTTTTCACCCAGTCATTACAAGTAGGCGAAATCTTTAAAGCATCAGCTACCACATTTGGGCTTTATGCCAGCAAAACATTTGGCTGGGGAATTTCAATCACTCCTTTTGCCGGATTTGCAATGGAAAGTTCAAGCGTAGATGTTTCCTATGATGTAGATTTAGCTACATCAGTTCCTGGGGTAACCGTTCCGAGTAAAGTTGCTTTTAAGATGGATGGTGAAAACTCGGCTCGCTTAACGATTGGTGCTTCGATTAAATTAGCATTAATAAACTTAAGTGTTGACTATAGTTTAGCTAAATATAACTCAGCAAGTTTTGGCTTAAATTTCATATTCTAATTGAAATTTTATTTCTTCAAAGGCAGTCAAATAATTGGCTGCCTTTTCTTATTTTAAACAAAAAGAATAATTTATGAAAAATAAAATTGTTGAGTTAGCCCGTCTTAAAGAATCCTCCAAGCTTGGCGGTGGAGAAGAAAAAATTAATGCGCTTCACGCAAAAGGGAAATTAACGGCAAGGGAGCGGATTGAAATTCTTGTTGATGAAGGCTCTTTCCAGGAAATAGATGTTTTCGTTAAACAAAGAAGTAAAGACTTTGGATTAGATAAAGTTGAAATACTCGGGGATGGCGTAGTTTCCGGATTTGGCAAAATTCACGGAAGAGAAATTGCGCTTTATAGTCAAGATTTTACGGTTCTCGGCGGCTCGCTCTCCGAAACGAACTCGGAGAAGATTTGCAAAATAATGAATATAGCGATGAAACTCGGAATCCCCGTGATTGGATTAAACGATTCCGGTGGCGCGAGGATTCAAGAAGGGGTAAGAAGCCTCGGCGGGTATGCAGACCTTTTTTTACTGAATACGTTAGCTTCCGGAGTGATCCCTCAAATATCTGTTATTCTTGGTCCGTGCGCTGGCGGCGCGGTTTATTCTCCCGCAATTACTGATTTTATTTTTATGGTAAAAAATTCGAGCTATATGTTTGTTACAGGTCCGAATGTAGTGAAAACCGTAACTCATGAAGATGTTTCTTTTGAAGATTTGGGAGGAGCCGAGACGCACGCTTCCAAAAGCGGTGTAGCTCATTTTATTTTTGAAAATGAGATAGAGACCCTCACTCAGGTTCGAAGACTCCTTGAATACCTTCCTCAAAATTTTATGGATAGACCTAACGAACTAGAATTTGATCATCGTTCTTTAAAACCACAAAATATTTTAGAGTCCATTATTCCTGAAAATCCTAATAAACCTTATGACATGAGGGTAATAATCTCTTCATTAGTGGACGAAGATTCTTTTTTTGAAGTGCATAAAAATTATGCGGAAAATATTATTGTTGGCTTTAGCAGGATCGGGGGAATGGCAGTTGGTATTATTGCTAACCAGCCATCGTGTTTAGCCGGTGTTCTTGATATTAATGCATCTGTTAAAGGGGCGCGGTTCGTACGTTTTTGTGACGCTTTTAATATTCCGTTATTGGTCTTGGAAGATGTACCGGGATTTTTACCGGGGACTGATCAGGAATGGAACGGAATAATCCGTCATGGCGCAAAACTTCTGTTTGCTTTTGCTGAAGCAACGGTTCCCAAAATTACCGTCATTACACGAAAAGCATACGGCGGTGCATATGATGTTATGAACTCCAAACATATTCGAGGAGATTTCAACTTCGCCTGGCCTTCTGCCGAGATCGCAGTTATGGGACCCAAAGGCGCCGTCGAAATTATTTTCAAGAAAGAAATTGCCGCATCTGAAGATCCTGAGGCTGAATTAACAAAAAAACTTAATGATTATATAGAAAAATTTGCTAATCCTTACATAGCTGCGGAGCGCGGATTTATTGACGATGTTATAGCTCCATCAGAAACGAGAATACGCGTCATTCAATCATTTTCGTTATTAAAATCTAAGGTTGACAAAAATCCGAAAAAGAAGCATTCAAATATCCCTCTCTAGTTTTTGGTTGCTATAACTTCTTGTTTTTTTTATTCTTAGAACAGTTAGTTAAAATATTACTTGACTTATAAAGTGTTTTGTTTTATTTTGTAACCCATTGTAATCCATTTATCAATTGGAGTAAGAATGAAAAGAAAACCAATATGGCTTGTTGTTGTTTCTTTATTCGCTTTCGTTTTTTTATCCTGCGGAACAAATAAAGAAATAACAAAAAATGTCGAAGCCGCCATTACTCAACCGGAAATTCAAAAAAGTGAAATAGTTTCCGAATTGTTAGAACAGGCTCGCCAATCTTACGTATCTGCCTTAGCGAAACAAGAAATTAATAGTGTAACAGAAGCTATTAATAATTATGAAAATGCGCTGCGTATTACCAACAATTTAAGTTATTATCCCGGCATCGAAGAGAATGATGCTTATACAGAATTATCCGCCTCAATAATCGATGACTATAAATCGTATATAGATGCACTCCCTGAACTACCTGAAAATGCTTCATTTGCAGCGTTAGAAGAATGGATTGGAAAGTCAATTCCCGAACTTGCTCTCGCCTCAAATAAAAAAGTCTCCGAACCGAGAGCAAGAATTGTAATTGATTCGGAAATCCCCTTAGTAATAAATGATGAAGTTCAACAATGGATTGATTATTTTCAAGGGAGAGGCAAAAAGCATATGTCCCTTTGGCTTTCCCGTTCGGGTAAATACTTTCCTGCAATGAAAGAAATTTTTACAAATGAAGGTACCCCTCAGCAATTGCTTTTTCTTTCAATGATTGAAAGTGGGGTTAACCCGACCGCTCGCTCCTGGGTGGGCGCTGTTGGAATGTGGCAATTTATGCGTGCAACCGGCAGAATTTATGGGCTAACTTCAGATTTTCACTTTGATGAAAGACGGGATGTCTTTAAATCTTCTAAAGCAGCCGCCAGACATTTAAAAGATTTATACAACTCTCTTGGAGATTGGTATCTTGCATTAGCATCTTATAATGCTGGCGAAGGAAGAATCCAGCGAGCTATCAGGCGTTCTGGTTCAAAAGATTTCTGGGAGATACAAAAATATTTACCGAAAGAAACGAGAAGTTACGTCCCTCAATATATTGCGGCTACATTAATAGCAATGGACCCTGAAAAATATGGATTTACTGACTTTGAACTCCAGAAAAAATTGGAATTTGAAACCATCAAAGTTTCAGAAGCGATAGACCTCGATTATTTTGCGAGTACATGCAAGATTTCAGTTGAAGATCTTGGTGACTTAAACCCTGAATTGACAATGAATTCAACTCCTTCCAATTATTGGGGCGGGTATGAATTGAAAATTCCGATTGGGTCATCAACCTTGTTTGCTGCAGCATTAGAAAATGTGCCGCAAAGCGCCAAACGACAGTATGCTTTCCATACGGTAAAAAGAGGCGAAACGTTAAATAAAGTAGCTTCTCTCTATGGGATATCAAAAAATGATCTTGCAGATGCAAATAATATTTCAGTAAAAACTAGATTGAAACGTGGAGTTAAGTTAAAGATTCCTTATAAATCAACTTTTACTTCTACGGATTTTGCATATAATTCTAATGAAGCTTCAGCGGTTGAACCATCTTCTGAAACAAATTCGGATGATGAATATGTTTCCCCGTATAAAAATATAAACAACGAAAAACTGGCTCAGCTTCCTTCGTTGATGAATGATACTCACGACGCTGCATCTGAAGATTCGGGTTCCGAAGATAACGACACGGCAGTAGAGCAGGAACAGCCTATTCAATTAAAACCGGCTGGTAAAGTTGCCGTTGCTTACAAGGTAAAACAGAATGAAAGTCTTTTAGGCATTGCCGATCTTTTTAATGTTCGTGTTACTGATTTAAGAAACTGGAATAATATTCCCTATACAGAATCAATCAAAGTATCGCAGGATTTAAAAATTTTCGTCCCGGAAGATAAAGCGGATTATTATGCGAGCCTCGATAATCAGACCACTCAGGAAAAAACGACCCGTTCATCCGTTAGCGTTAATAAGCGTGCCTGGACTTATTATAAGGTTCGAAGAGGAGATAATCTCTCGGCAATTGCTGCAAAATATAAAGTAAGTTTAGCGGTCTTAAAAGATTGGAACAATTTAACTTCCAACCGTGTAAATGCCGGTCAAAAACTCAAAATTAGCACGGAAACTAATAACAGTAATTTTGCCTCTGTTGTAGAAAAAACAGAGAAAATTAGTTCTTCTCAAAGAACATTTCGATATAAGGTACATAGGGGAGAGTCTCTTGGAAAAATTGCTGAAAAATTTGGGGTAAGGATCAACCAAATAAGAAAATGGAACCACCTGCCATCAAATGATATTGCAGCCGGGAAGATCTTAAAAATTTATGATGCGGGATCATCTACTGCCTCAATGGGTGATGCAATTTCCAAAACTCCTGGAATTCTTACCAATTATACGGTAAAAAAAGGTGAAACGATCGGAGAGATTGCAGAACAATTTCACGTCTCTACTTCCGAAATCAAAAAATGGAATGCAATTAAGAGAAACAATATTCTTGCCGGACAAAAATTGAAAATTTACAGTGACAGTGAACCTGTAAGCAAAACAAGTAGAAGATCACAAGATTCTGTAACAAAAAAATCTTCCAAAAGCACTTCCTACAAGGTAAGAAAAGGAGATTCTTTAGATTCAATCGCTAAAAGATTTAATTTAGAGATTACTGAGATCAAACAACTGAACAGATTAAATTCAAATAAAATTATTGTTGGACAAAAGTTAGTCCTCAACTAATTCGTTCTTATTTTACTGAAAACCGTTAGGGGTGTTGTCCCACTTTTTCGTGCGTGATGACTGAGAACATACCCTTTAACCTGATCCGGGTAATTCCGGCGTAGGGAAACTGAATTATTTTTTATTTATAAGCCGTCCCTAACAAGACGGCTTTTTTTTTGGAGTAATGAGATGATGAAATATCTTTTAACTTTTCTACTACTTACTTTAATATCGTTTGGACAACAAAAATATTTTGCAGGAAGAATTGTTGATTCCGAAACATCGGAACCGTTAGCTTTGGCTAATGTAAGGAGCGGTCAGACTGAAAATATTGTTCAAGCAGATGATAATGGTTTTTTTCAAATTAAAACTATCGCTTCTGTTTCTGAAATTGATATATCAATTTCACATGTAGGTTATGAAACAAAGGAAATGAAACTCACTATTGGTAAAAATTCAACTGATTTGATTATTCAATTGAGAAGAAAACTTATTCCGGCTCAGAGTGTTTTAGTGACAGCATCCGTGAACAAAAAGGGAGAAACACCTGCAACGTTTTCAGAAATATCCGGTAAAGACATTGAAAGAAAATTTTCTGTCCAAGACATACCTGAATTTTTAAGCTCAATTCCTTCAACGACTTTTTATTCTGAAAGCGGTAACGGGATCGGGTACAATTACCTAAGCATCCGCGGTTTCGATCAGAGAAGAATTTCTATTTCGATTAACGGTATTCCCCAGAATGACCCGGAAGATCATAATGTTTACTGGGTTGATTTTTCAGATATTCTTGCCTCAACGGAATTTATACAAGTTCAACGAGGTTCAGGCGGAATTTTTGGTTACCCTTCAATTGGCGGTTCCATTAATATTATTACTTCCAACTTTTCGTTGAATAAATATATTAAAGCTTCTTCAATCCTCGGGAGTTATACCACAAGAAAATACAGTGTTTCCGCTTCAAGTGGATTGATCGAAGGGAAATATTCTTTCTCGGGAAAAGTCTCTCAAACTTTGAGCAGCGGATACCGTGACCGTTCCTGGGTTGATTTGAAATCCTATTACTTTTCTCTTTCAAGAATTGACGGCAATTTCACCACTCAGATTAATTTATTTGGAGGACCAATCAAGGACGGGTTGGTATACAACGGTTTACCGAAGTTTGCTATCAAAGATAAAAATCTTCGCAGGAAGAATCTTTCGTACTGGGAAGCTACAGCTTCGGAACTCACTTATTCCGACCAACGGCGTAAACAAGAGATAGAAAACTTCTCTCAACCTCACTACGAAATGTTAAATGAATTTAAGATTACCGATGATGTTACTTTTAACTCAGCGCTGTTTTTGGTGATTGGGAAAGGGTTTTTTGATTTCGATGGTTCATGGGCTGATACTTCATATTTAAGACTGACGCAGGAGAACGGTTTCCCGAATGTTCAATCTCCGGCAAACTCTTTATTGCGGGGAATGGTTGAAAATAAACAGTTTGGTTGGATTCCGAGAATTCAATTAAATCACTCAAATGGAGTGTTGACTTCGGGGCTGGAATTTCGCAGTCACCGTTCGCTTCATTACGGATCAATAGTTTCCGCGGAAAATATTACTAACGCTCACATCATCAATTACCGTTATTATGAATTTAACGGAGGAAAAGACATTATTAATGTTTTTGTGAATGAGCAGTACAAAGTGAATGAGCAAATCGGTTTATTGGGAGAACTGCAAATTGCTTATAATAAATATCGGCTCTCTAATGAAAAATTTATCGGAAGGGATTTTTCAATCATACATTCTTTTTTTAATCCGCGTTTGGGGATCAATTATAAATTTACCGATGCTGCCAGCGCCTATGTTTCATTCGCCAGAGTTTCAAGGGAGCCGCGGCTAAATGATTACTACAATGCAGTGGAATCAAGCGGAGGCGCTGTTCCTCAATTTGAAGTTAATAACAATGGGAATTATGACTACACAAAACCACTTGTTAAACCGGAAACGATGAACAGTTTTGATCTAGGTTATTCAATGATTCAAAAAGATTTCCAGATCAATTTAAATTTATTTTACATGTCGTTTGAAAATGAATTAGTTAAAAATGGAAGATTGGACATTTTCGGTGCGCCAATAATGGGGAATGCGAAACGAACCATTCATTCGGGGATGGAACTCTCTTCATCGGTAAAACCGGGAAAATATTTACAAATAATTTTTAACGCAACGTATAGTCAGAACAAAATAAATGAGGCGACCACATTTATTGCTGCTTACGATCAACAGGGGAATTCTCTTTATCGTGATTTACCCTTAAATGGAAATAGTATCGGCGGATTCCCGGATTTTCTTCTCAATGCTTCCATACGTTATTCAATCGAAAACCTTTATATCCAGCTTGATGGGAAATATGTTGGTAAATTCTTTTCAGATAATTACGGCGCTAAATTACCTAGCTATATATTGGAGTATCCAGGTTTTGTTGATTATAGTGATAACGTAAATGATGCATTCTTTGCTTTTAATTCCTTCTTTAGCTATGAGGTAGATCTTTTCAATACCCTAACAAAATCAAAAATATTTTTGCAGGTAAATAATGTTTTTAATACTTATTATTCTATGTACGCAATCGGCAAAGAATTTTTCCCAGCCGCCGAACGAAATTTTGTCGCGGGTTTGCAGTTAGGAATATGAAATGAAAAAATGCTTAATTATCGGGAATGGAAAAGCGCCTGATAAAAAAACGATTTTATTTTTGATGAAAAAAGGATACAACGCAATTATGTGTGCGGATGGCGGGCTGCGCCATGCACACAAACTTAAGCTAATTCCGGATGCTATTATTGGGGATTTTGATTCTGTTGATAAAAACTTATTAGAAAGTTATCGCAGGAAATCTAAGATCATTCAAGTGAAAAGACAAAACGATACTGATATCGAAAAATGTTTGAAGTATGCTCTCACGCGAAAGTTTACGAATGCCATACTCTTAAGCGTTACCGGTGACCGATTGGATCATTCGTTCTGTAATCTTGGGATCGCTCTAAAGTTCCACAGTAAAATTGAAGTGAAAATTATTTCGGAAACTTCTCTTCTTTCCGTTTATGAAAGACAAATTAATCTTTCAACAAAAAAAGGGGAGTACCTTTCTCTTTATGCTTTCGATAAAAGAACAAAGGTCTCATCAAAGGGATTGAGGTATCCTTTAAAAAGAACGCAGCTTCCCTTTGGAGTAAGGGAAAGTACCAGTAATGTTGCAGTTTCTGACGAAGTAAATCTCAAGATAACCAACGGTAAAATATTTGTGATAAGAGATTTTGAAACGATGAAGGAAAATGATCTCTTTAGGTAATCTTGATATTTCAATTATCCTCCTCTTTTTCGGAATACTCTTCTTCATCGGATTCTATTTCACCAGGAAGAATAGTAACGAACCGGAAGACTATCTTCTCGGCGGAAGAAATTTAACGCTTTTCCTTTTTGTTTTAACAAATGTGTCAACCTGGTACGGCGGGGTTTTGGGGATTGCAGAATTCACATACAATTATGGAATTGCAAGTTGGTTTACGCAAGGGTTGCCTTATTACTTATTTGCTTTTATCTTCGCCCTTCTATTTGCAAAAAAAATAAGAGCAGCTTCCCTATTAACTTTACCTGAAAAATTAAAAGACACATACGGAAAAAAAGTTGGATTGCTCTCCGCGATTGTGGTTTTCATTCTTGTTTCACCAGCTCCCTATTTATTGATGCTCGCAAATATTTTCACAATGCTTTTTAAGACAAAGCTACTTACCGGATTAGTCATCGCGCTGTTTCTTATTCTTCCCTATATGTTTAAAGGAGGTTACCGTGCCGATATTTCCACCGACGCATTCCAATTCTTTGTAATGTTCGGCGGATTTATTTTGTTCTTTTATTTCTGCTGGAATTCGATTGGCGATTTTTCCTTTCTAACAGACAATTTGCCGGCGACGCACCTTCAGCTAACCGGCGGAGCGTCACCGTTATTTATTTTAGTTTGGTTTTTAATTGCGTTATGGACGTTCGCCGATCCCGGGTTTCATCAACGGTGTAATGCGGCTAAGAGCGGAAGCGTTGCGGTAAAGGGGATTTTAATTTCAATTGTATTATGGGCGGTATTCGATTTTTTAACCACAGCAACCGGACTTTATGCGCGGGCAGTTTTTCCTAATTTGAAAAATTCTTCTCTTTCATTTTTTCTTTTAGCAGATAAAATTTTGTCCCCCGGATTTAAAGGTATATTTTACGCCGGAGTGTTCGCGACAATACTTTCAACCTTTAATAGTTTGATGTTTTTAAGCGCAACAACGATAGGGAATGATTTCATCTCCCAGTTATCGCAAAACAAATCTACGAAAGTTATAAGCAATACTAAGTTTGGTTTAATTGTTACGGGAATATTTGCCGCGCTTCTTGCATACTTTATCCCCTCGGTGGTGCAGTTGTGGTACACGATCGGCTCAATAGCAATTCCGGGAATTATCTTTCTGGTTGTTGGTTCGTATTACTCTTCATTTAGAATTGAAAATAAGTTTGCAGCAGCGGAAATTATTTTTGCTTCGGGTTTTTCACTTCTCTGGTTCTTTATAAAGAAATTTATTTCAACTGACTCAATTTGGTTCCAGATAGAGCCGATGATCGTGGGGTTAACTACTGCGTTGATTATTCATCTTATCGGGATGTTTTGCAAGAAGAAGTACAACTGTTAAATTTAAATTATAGAAATTAGACTAAAGTTTATAGAGCAGAGGATTGGCGAAAAGGAAAAAAGATTTATGAAAAAGAAAATGAAGTACACTGACGAGCACATCGGCGAGATTGAAACAGTAAAAGACTTTTTGCCTTCTCCCGATGATCTGATATTTAAAGAAAAAACCGTTAAGGTTACACTTAACCTCAAAAAATCAAGTATTGATTTCTTTAAAGAGAAAGCGAAAACTAATAACAGCCAATACCAACTTTTAATAAGAAGTTTACTCGATTACTATGTTTCGAGATATTCTTAATTATAACTGTGGTATCATTTTGCAAAAGGGGTTATAGAAAAATTGGTTGACATTTTGTTTACTAATCTTTACGTTTGCTCAGAGAATTAAACAAAATATTTACCAATAACCTTGTTTGCTTCGGGGACGAGGGGATTTCTGTTAAACTTTTCCATCCTTTCTTTTCCTACAAAAAATAATTATTACAAATATTCTTCATCCGTGGGTCTGTCCCGAAAGCCTTAGGGATAGATCTGCAAAACTTAATACTAAGGGAAAAAATAAAGGGAGGTTGTATTAAAATTATTTGTTTTTTTTCAAATAAAAATTATTAATTTAGTCCATAACAAATTGCTCGGTTTTGTTGAAATTAATATTCACTAACTAAATGAGGTGTGTCGATGTCTCATAAGAAAAAAAAGAAGCAATCGGGGAAGAAGGATCAGAAAGAAGAATTTGAAGTTCTTGAAGAGGAAGTAGAAACAGAAACTCCAAAAGAAGATTCAAAAGTCGATAAGAAATTTTATAATAAGGAACTTATCCGGCTAAGTATTGAGCTGGTAAAATTTCAAGAGTGGGTAAAGCATGAAGGTTTAAAAGTCGTGGTAATATTTGAAGGACGCGACGCCGCCGGAAAAGGGGGAACGATAAAAGCGATCACACAATTTCTCAATCCGCGCGTCTGCCGCGTAGTTGCTCTCGGCACCCCAACCGAAAAAGAAAAAACACAATGGTATTTCCAAAGATACACCCCTCATTTACCGGCTGCCGGCGAGATGGTCTTCTTTGATAGAAGCTGGTATAACCGCGCCGGAGTAGAAAAAGTAATGGGCTTTTGTACAGAGGAAGAATACAAAGAATTTTTACGAAGCTGTCCCGAATTTGAAAGAATGTTGATGCGCTCCGGGATAATTCTGATAAAATATTGGTTCTCTGTAAGTGATGAGGAGCAGGAAAAAAGATTCGTGGAAAGAATTAACAATCCCACAAAACGCTGGAAGATTAGTCCAATGGATTTGCAATCGCGAAGCCGGTGGGTTGAATATTCAAAGGCGAAAGATGATATGTTCGCCTTTACGGATATTAAACAAGCGCCATGGTATGTGGTAAATTCTGATAGTAAAAAGAAGGCACGGTTAAATTGTGTATCTCATCTGCTCAGTCTTATTCCGTATGGAGAAGTTAAAAGAGATAAAATTGAGTTACCGCCAAAACAACAGGACATCGGCTACATTCGTCCGCCGATGACAGATCAAAGCTTTGTACCGGAAATTTACTAAAACTTATCATTGCTGGACTTGCAAAAAAAAGTGCTGCTCTTTCGGGCAGCACTTTTAATATCATTTCTCTCCAAACCGGAGCGTTAAACAACTTCCGCAATTTCATTCCAAGCCCGCCAATAAGCTGTAGAGCAAACCAGAACCATATTATCACATTAGAATAATATCCTCGATCAAATTCTTGTTGATTTGGACACGATTTACGAACAAGGATTAACGAATAGCGATTTATGATTTTATTTTTAACTTCTAAAATCAAAAATCGTTAATCCTTGTTCTGAGATCAAAAAAAGTTTTAGTTGTTGGTTACGCCGAGCTAAAGTTGAATGTTTGAATGAAAAAACATTCATCCATTCATCTTCATTCATCCATTCATCTTCATTCAGTCATTCTATCGTTTTATTTGTCTCATTAATATTCTGCCACTTCGCCGCAGAGAAATACACAAACTTTAGTGTTAAGGCGCTAAGTATCATCATCTACAAATTTTACCATAATTGCAGCTACGAACATCGAAACACCGCCAAGGATAAGGGCATAAATTGCATGGTTTGCAAAAAGATTTTTAACGAAAAATCCGAGAATTGCCGCTGCTGTTATTTGCGGGATAACGATGAAGAAATTAAATATTCCCATATAAACGCCAAGTTTATTTTTCGGTAACGACCCGGTAAGAATTGCATAAGGCATTGCAAGAATTGAAGCCCATGCTAATCCGATACCAAGTTCGGAGATCAATAAAAGTTTTGGATCTTTAATAAAATAGAAAGAAGCCAGGCCGATTCCACCGCAAATTAAACTTATCATGTGGACAGTTTTTCTACTGGTTCTATTAGCCAGCCAGATCAACAAGAAAGCCATTACCGCTGCAAAGCCGTTATAAACAGCCATTAAAACGCCAACCCAATCAGCTCCTTGATTATACAAAGCCGAAGAGGTATCTGTTGCGCCGTAAATGTGGCGGGTTACAGCGGGAGTTGTGTAAATCCACATTGCAAAAAGGGCGAACCACGAAAAGAATTGAACATAAGCAAGTTGTATCATAGTCTTTGGCATTTTGTAAAGATCATTGATAACGATAACAAGTCCACTTTCTTTTTTAGAAGATTGAGTTAAGTATCCAACGATGAGTTGAATTATCCCAAAGACTGCAACACCGCCGAAGAAAACGCCTAAACCGTAATCCATGTAAATAAAAAAATAGAAAGCAAGAAACAAAACTACACCGGTAGTAAGCCAGATAAATCCATTCTTATAAAATTTTGTATGGGGAAATAATTCATCATTTCTTTGTGCTTGGGGATTAGTCTCACTCTCTTCTTTATTAAACTGTTCCATTTCCTCCGGTGAATATTCTTTTGATTTCACGACGGTCCAAATAACCGCAAGGAGAAAAACAGCGCCGCCGATATAAAATGAAAATCTAACCGAAGGAGGAATTTCCCCATGAGCCGCAGTATTGCTGATTCCGAACCAGTTTGTCATAACGTAAGGAAGAGCAGAAGCAACGATTGCGCCGGTGCCGATGAAAAAACTTTGCATCGAAAAACCGATGGTACGTTGGTTAGGCGGAAGCATATCGCCTACAAAAGCACGAAACGGTTCCATGGAAACATTTATGGAAGCGTCCATTATCCACAGCATTCCGGCGGCAACCCAAAGTGCGGGAGAGTTAGGCATGATAAGTAACGCCAGCGAGGCGAGTATCGCACCGACTAAGAAAAATGGTCTTCTTCTCCCAAACCGGTTCCATGTTCTATCACTCATATGTCCGATGATCGGTTGAATAATTAAACCCGTTACCGGTGCCGCGATCCAAAGGATCGGTATTTCATCAATGCTTGCGCCTAATGTTTCAAATATTCTGCTAACATTGGCGTTTTGAAGCGCGAAGCCGAATTGAATACCCAGAAACCCAAAACTCATGTTCCAAATTTGCCAAAAAGAGAGAGCCGGTTTTTTCATACTAAATTCCTTTGCCGTTTGATAATGAGAAACTTTCTTTTGTAATTTGAGACAAAAATTAATTGATTTTTCCGTACCGTGCAATTTTAAATAGTGAATTACTTAAAACACCAGATATGGTGTTGGATCTGAAATGAAATTGAACGGACAAAGCATGGATGAATGACTGCATGAGTGAATGGTTTTTACTACGAGAAATAAAATGTTTTTATAGTTTTCATACACACATTCAACATTCAAGCTTAGCACGGCGAAGCCGGCAACCAAAACTTAAGTTAACATCTTTAATTACTTCTTCAGAGAGATGAAAGATTCATTCCCTAAGGGAATGTTTATTTTGATTGAGTTTTGAGTTACAAAGATTTAACCCGCCAGAGGCGGGTTATTGCAAAAAAAAACTAAACTACTTAAAGTTTTATAGAACTGCACAATCCCATCGGGGTTGAATCTTGGTAACATAAACACAAGACACGGAAAGAATCCCGGCGGGATTCAATGTTTTTTTAGTAAAGTATTTAAAAGATAAAGTAGATATCATAGAAAAATTATTTTACAAAAAAAACAAGAATTTAATTAAGAATATTATCATCCAAGCATATGAAGATTAATAACAGGCATCATGATAAAACTTGTAGATATATTGAATCGTAATTCTGCTAATTCATATTCCGCTTTTTTCTATTCGCCATTAAAAAGGGGAGATGAAGAATCTTATTTGTTTTTGGAACCGGAAAGAATTCACATTATCAACAACATAGAGCATGTGGATGAATTCCTTTCGGTTTTGGATGAGATAAACACGAATAAACTATTCGCATATACAATTCTTCCATATGAGTTGGGATTTTTATTTGAAAAGAGGTTAAGAAAGATTTTAACCCAAAAAGATGAGAGGGCAATTCTTCAAAATGCTATTATCGTAACGTTCAACAAAAAGAATGTAAAAAGAATAAAAACATCCAATATCGATTTTAGTGGAATGGAGAGAAACAAATTCAATGTTTCCAATTTCCGGTTGAATGAATCTCGAAAATCTTTTTCAAATAAAGTTGAAAATATTAAAACGCAAATCGCCGAAGGAGAGACGTATCAAGTTAATTTAACTTCATCAGCGAGTTTTAATTTTAACGAAAGTGTTGAAGGATTGTTTTCCAATTTGCTGTTAAAGCAGTCGGCAGAATATTCGGCATTTATAAATTTACCGGATAAATACATTCTTTCCTTTTCACCGGAATTATTCTTTAAGTTAGAAGGGAAGACGGCAACTGCTAAACCGATGAAAGGAACTGCGTTTCGGGGTATAAATCTTCAGGAAGATTTACAAAATAAAGAGGGATTATTTTTAAGCGAAAAAAACCGTGCTGAAAATTTGATGATCGTTGATCTATTGCGGAACGATCTTGGAAAGATCAGTAAACAGAATAGTGTTACTGTTACAAAGCTTTTTGAGGTTGAGAAATATGAATCACTGTTCCAAATGGTTTCCATCATTAAAAGTAAATTGAAGGACAAAACAAAACTCTCGCATTTAATAAAAAATATTTTCCCGTGCGGTTCAATTACCGGTGCGCCGAAAATAAAAACGATGGAGATAATTCACCGGTTGGAAAAAATTCCGCGTGGAATTTACACCGGCTCAATCGGATTATTGCTTCCCGATAAAAGTATTTTCAACATTGCGATAAGAACAATAGAAATTAATAAAACTATTCACACCGGGCGTATTGGACTTGGCGCCGGTATTACGTGGGGCAGCAATGCCGATGATGAATATGAAGAAGTTCTCATCAAAGGAGCGTTTGTAACGCAGCCTGTAAGTGAATTTGAAATATTCACCTCGTTTCTTTTTGAGCATGGGAAACCTTTCTTGCTGAAAGAGCATCTCGAACGGCTTAGACAAACGGCAGAATATTTCTTATTTTATTTTAACGAAGGAAAAATAGTAAAAGAATTAAAGAGATGTTTTACTTCTTCAAACAAAAAGAAGGAATACAAGATTAGAGTCGCCGTAAATAAATTTGGCAGTATTACTGTTGCTAAAACTGAATTACCGAAGAAAAGCATTCGAAAAAATGTAAGAACGATTATATCAAAAAAGCATAGCGATTCGAGCAATCCATTTCACTATTTTAAGACAACCGAAAGAAAACTTTATGATTCCGAGCGTCTCAGATATCTTGAGGAAGGCTTTGAGGAAGTCTTGTTCCTTAATGAACTGAATAACTTAACCGAGGGTGCAATCACGAATATTTTTATCTTTCAAAATGAACAGTGGAAAACTCCTCCTGTTACTTCGGGGATATTAAACGGTATTTATAGAAATTATTTCTTAAAAAGAAACAAAGTATTGGAGCAGGATATCTCGATTAACGATTTGGAAAAATGTTCTAAGGTTATTCTAACGAATTGTATAAGAAAAATAATTGATGTTCATGAGGTAGTCTGCGACGGAAATACCATCTTCAAAGGAGGATGAATTACGGAAACTAAAATATTTTTTCTATCTTTAAAGAAAGAAAGCTAAAACTGTTCATGAATGAGCAATCCGAACATATTATTTCAAGAAAAAAAGAACACCTTGAGTTGTGCAAGACCGATGAGGTTAAATTCAAAGAAAAAACTTCCGGATTTGAACAATATGATTTTCTTCATGCCGCACTTACAGAAGTAAAGATTGACAAAATCGATCTCTCAAAAAAGTTTTTTGGTAAAAGAGTTTCTTACCCTTTTATAATTTCTTGTATGACCGGAGGTACCACCGAAGGTGAAAATATAAACCTACAATTAGCAGAAGCAGCGGCCGAACTAAATGTCCCCTTGGGATTGGGAAGTTTACGTTTTGCGTTGGAGACAAATATTTTTGATGAACATTTCAAGGTTATCCGTAAAACCGCAAAAGACGCTCCAATTCTTGGTAATATAGGTGGAGCGCAAATAATTCAAATGAAATCTTTCAAGCCATTATTCCATCTTCTTGATAAAGTTGAAGCCGATGTTTTGGTTGTCCATCTCAATCCATTGCAGGAACTTTTGCAGAAAAACGGCGAACCAAATTTTCATGGAATTACAAAGTCGCTTGAAAAGTTGGTCAAACAATCTCCGCTGCCAATTCTTGTTAAAGAAGTTGGTTCCGGGATTTCTAAAAAAAACGCACAACTTTTATTAGGCTTAGGTGTAGCAGGTATTGATGTCGCCGGAGCCGGTGGAACAAGCTGGGCAGGAGTAGAAATCCTTCGGAATAAACAATCAACTGAAAATCCCTTTTGGGATTGGGGGCTGCCAACAAGTTACAGCATTAAGTCCATCGCCGAATTAAGAAAGAAGCATAAATTTATCCTCATCGGATCGGGTGGGATCAATTCTTCGTTTGATGCAGCAAAAGCCTTAGCCCTGGGTGCAGATTTTACAGCTTCCGCAAGAATAATTCTCCAAACCCTAATAAATAGTCAACAAGCAGGAGTTGTCTCGCTTATCAAAGAGTGGTTTGAAGATGTTAAAAAGATAATGTTCTTAACTGATTCACAGAATTTGTGTAGTTTTGGGTTAGAAAAATTAATTTTAAAGAAGGACTTCTCTTGATTACTGAAAAAGAGTTTCAATTTCTTATAGAAAAAGAAAGAAAAATTATTGACGCAAAACTGAAAAAAGTATTGGTAAAAAGAAAACCTCGTTCTTTATATGAACCCTCTAATTATATCCTGGCTAATCAGGGGAAAAGATTGCGCCCGATACTTGTTTTATTATCTGCAAAAGCAGTTGGCGGACAATATGCAAAAGCATACAACGCGGCTTTAGCAGTTGAGATGCTGCACAACTTTACGCTTGTGCATGATGACATAATGGACAACGCAGATAAAAGACGAAACAAGTTAACGGTTCATGTTAAATATGATGTGAACACGGCAATACTTGCCGGTGATAGTTTGCTTGCAGTGGCATACGAATACCTTTTAAAAGGTTTGGTTGTCCCGGGAAATAAAGTTGTAACTTATTTTACCAAAGGATTGGTTGAAGTTTGTGAAGGACAAAGTTTAGATAAAGAATATGAGTTGAAAAAATCTATTTCGATAAATGAGTATATAACAATGATAACCAAAAAAACTGCTGCGATGGCTGAGATGTGTTGCGCTATCGGCGCACAAATCGGCGGCGGTTCTTCTTCTGAAATAAATGCGCTTTCTCTTTATGGAAAAAATCTCGGTATAGCTTTCCAAATTCAAGATGATCTGCTTGATATTACCGGTGATGAGCCTTCTTTCGGTAAAAAGATAGGCGGCGATTTAATAGAAGGCAAAAAAACTTTTCTTTTTGTGAAAGCCATGGAAACAGCCAAAGGTTTAGAGAAAGCATTGCTTAAGAAAATAATTGTAAACAAAGGTATCAAACAGGGAGATGTTGCTTTCTATAAAAACTTGTATCAGAAACTTGGTGTCTTAGACGACGCCAGAAAAGAAATTATGAAGTACACCCTAAAAGCGCTTCGGCAATTAATTCAAATAAAGAATGAAAACGATAAAGCAGTCTTCACTCTTCTTGCTCATTCACTTATTAAGAGAACAACATAATGGTGGAAACTACTGTAAAAATAGTGAATAAAGCCGGGCTGCATACCCGTCCGGCAGCTACCATAGTTAAACTTGCTTCAAAATATAAGTCTGAGTTTTTCATCTCAAAAGATGGACTTCGCATCAATGGCAAGAGCATCATCGGGGTGATGACGTTAGCTGCAGAAATGGGGAGCGAACTGCATTTGTCGTTTGACGGCGAAGATGAGCAGCAGATGCATGACGAAATATTCGGCTACATCAAAGGAGGGTTTGACGAACTATGAAAGGATTAAAAGAAATATTAAAACATTCCGGTAATTATCTTACCGGAATTGCTGCAGCTCCCGGGCTTACGATTGGGAAAGCTTATGTGTTTGCAAAAGAAGTGCTTGAAATCAATCACAATGAAATTACCGAAGTTGATGAGGCAATCACCCTTTTTAATGAAGCCCTTGAAAAATCGCAGAAAGAATTACGAAAAATTTTTGGTTTTGCAAAAGAAAAAATGGGAGAAACACGCGCCGCAATTTTTGAAGCTCACTTAATGATCCTGGACGATCCCGTCTTGATCGGAAATATTACAGCGCGTATCAAACAAGAAAAAAGATTTCCGGAATTTATAGTTGATGATGAGATCTCCAAATATCAACAATTGATGTTTAGCGCATCCGAACACTATATGAAAGAGCGGGCGCTTGATATTGAAGATATTAAAAACAGAATAATTAGAAATCTTCAAAAGAAAAGATGGCAGTCGAAAATACCCCACGGAGTGATTGTTGTTAGCGGAAATATAACTCCCGCTGACACAATTCTTTTTACAAAATCTTCTGCATTAGGATACATCACCGATCATGGCGGATTAACTTCGCATGCGGCTATCATTGCTCGTTCATTAAATCTTCCTGCAGTTGTCGGTACGCATAACAGCACTGAAAAAATTAAGGATGGCGATCTACTTGTAATTGATGGGTTCCATGGAATTATTTTTATTAATCCCGATGAAAATCAAATAGAATATTTTACTGAAAAGATAAAACACCTTTCTGAGATCAACCAGGAATTGCAGGGGTTGACAGATAAACCCGCGGAAACACTTGACGGGAGAAAAATAAATCTTCTTGCTAACGTTGATGTAAGCAGCGAAATTGACCTTGTCATTACAAATGGAGCGAAAGGGATTGGGCTGTTCCGAACAGAACAAATTATTGAAGAGATCGGCGAATTTCCCGATGAGGAAGAACAAGTAAAAATTTATTCAAAACTTGCCGACAGAATTTACCCGGAAAATATTACTATTCGCGCCTTTGATATCGGCGGGGACAAAGTGAGGCAATTTGATTTACAGGAAGCAAATCCGTTTTTAGGTTTGCGCGGAGTTAGGCTTTTATTAGAGAATGAAAATCTTTTTAAGATTCAAATAAGAGCAGTATTAAGAGCGAGCATACACAAAAATATTAATTTTATGATACCGATGGTTTCCACTCTACAGGAAATCAAAAGAACAAAATTATTATTTGATGAATGTAAAGCTGAACTTCACAAGGCGAAAATTCCTTTCGATAAACATCTAAAGATCGGGATCATGATTGAGGTTCCTTCTGCGGCTGTTATGGCAGGAGACTATGCAGCGGAAGTTGATTTCCTCAGTATAGGTACAAACGATCTTATTCAATATTTAATGGCGGTTGACCGCGGGAATGATTACGTTTCCGATCTTTACCAGGAGTTTCATCCTTCAGTAATTAGAACATTAGCACATATTGTGCATGAAGGGAAAAAATCAAATGCTCTCATCAGTATTTGCGGTGAAATGGCGGCGGATACTCTTGCTGTTCCGCTTCTTGTCGGACTTGGTTTGAAGAGTTTGAGTGTTTCACCTTCGGCAATTCCATCTGTTAAAAGAACAATCCGAGCTTTAGATTATTCCAAAGCACAGAAGTTAGCTGAGGAATGTCTCATCCTTTCATCTGAAGATGAAATTATTAAAACAATCGAAAAATTCTTTAAAGATAATCTTATTCAGCGTACAAGGAATATTTTATGACCATTACTGAGTTAGTTAAAAAATACGATCCGGAAAATCAATTTGAAGTATTAATAAATTCTTATCAACAAATAGAATTTGCAAAAAACAATAGGTATGATCTTGAAGGGATTGATGCTTCAAAGATTAAAAATGTAATTGTAACCGGTTTAGGAGGTTCAGCAATTAGCGGCGACTTAATGCTCAACTTTCTGCAAAATGAAATTGCTTTCCCCTTGCAGGTAAACAGAAATTATGCTCTACCGAACTTTGCGGATAGTGCAACACTGCTGCTTGCTTCCTCATATTCCGGGAATACGGAAGAAACAATCTCTGTTGTAAATGAAGCGTTGAAACGGAAATGTCAGATTATTTGTTTAACTACCGGTGGATCAATCAAAGAAATTGCTGAGAGTAAAAAGCTCCCTACAGTTTTTATGAAAAAAGGTTTTCAACCCCGTTACTCACTGGGATTGAGTTTTTTCACGTTACTTAAAGTGCTTCAGAACTTGAAACTTGTTACCACTCCACCTGGAATAATTGATAAAATAATTCAACTTTGGAAGAAAAGGGGAGAAGAGTTTTCTTCAGAAAACAATTTTCCATTTCAAGTTGCAGAAAAACTTGTAGGATTTCTCCCGGTTATTTATTCTACTGCTGATTTAACTTCTGCGGTTGGAAATAGGTTCAAATGCCAGTTAAATGAAAATTCGAAAACGCATGCGTTCCAGAATGTATTTCCGGAATTAAATCATAATGAAATAATCGGCTGGGAAACTTACGATGAACGTGTTGCAAAACTGAAAGCTGTTTTTATTGAAGAAGCAACAACTCATCCGCAAATTAAAAAACGGTTTGCTATTACGTCCGAATTATTAACAAAAGCCGGTGTAGAAATAATTTCGCTCTCAAGCGCAGAAGCATCATTTCAAGAGCGCCTGCTTGATCTTGTTTATCTGTGCGATTGGATTTCCTATTATCTTGCAATCCAACGCGGGAAAGACCCGAGTGAGATCGAGTATATTCATCTTCTAAAAAAGAGATTAGCGGAATAAGTGTAAGAAAAACAAATGTCCGAAATAAATAAAATTCTAATCGCCGATGGCAACATCATTAATCAGCAAATTCTTGGAAGATTATTAAAAAGGCTTGGATATGAATTTAATTGAAACAGGAATAGAAAGAGGACTTGTGAGATTTGATGAAGAACGAAACTTCATCACTTACATTCATCAAAATAAAAAACGTAATTTCAATAACCCGGAAGAAAAAGTTCAGGCAGAAGCATTTTTGACTTTGGTTTTAATTTACGGTTATCCTGTTAACCGTATTAAGAATTATGTTTCAGTCCAGATTGCTTCTGAAACAAAAGAAGCAGACATTATTGTTTATTCTGACGATGAATGTGAAAGCACATTCATTGTTGTTGAGTGCAAGAAAGAAGAAATCACCGACCAAGAATTTGTTAAAGCCGTTAATCAAGCATATAGCTACTGTGTTTCCGAAGGCGGCAGTTTTGTTTGGATAACTTCAAAAATTAAGGATGAGTATTACGAAGTTTCCGACAAGAAACCCAAAAGCAGAATTTCCATTCCTGACATTCCTCAATTCGGAGTAAAGAAACTTGCACCATACAAATATGTAAAAGGTGGAATTTCACAAACCGATACGGGCAAAGTAGCCGAACCCGAAGTTGAATACGGAGCAATGCAAAAGTTTTTTGAACTTGAAGTAGTAAGCGAAAATGAATTGACAAGAATTTTTATTCAGGCACATCAAGCTCTTTGGGGCGGTGGTCAACGAAATCCAAGTGTTGCGTTTGATGAATTAGATAAACTTATCTTCTGTAAAATTTGGGATGAGAAACATCCAAGAAAAACAGGCGACGCTTACGATTTTCAAATTTTCAGAGATGAAGCTTCCGATCAACTTTTAAAACGAGTGAAAGGACTTTATTCACAAGGTAGAAAAAAAGACTCTGAAGTTTTCAAAGAGGACATCAACCTTTCGGCAGATGAAACACAAACCATTGTAAAATATCTGCAACGGATTAACCTAAATAAAACCGACCTTGACAGCAAGGGCAAAGCTTTTGAGACATTTATGGGGAGTTATTTCCGGGGTGACTTTGGGCAATATTTTACACCGCGAACGATTGTAAAATTTATTGTGGACAGTTTGCCAATAAATAATCAGTCAAGAGTTTTAGATACCAGTTGCGGCAGCGGCGGTTTTCTTTTGTATGCGTTGGACAAAGTGAGAGAACAGGCAACCGAGTTTTACGATAAGGTTAAAGAAGAAAAAGACCATTTCCGCCATTGGCACGACTTCGCAGAAAAAAATCTTTTTGGAATTGAAATTAATGACCAGATTGCACGAACCGCAAAAATGAATATGATTATTCACGATGACGGACACACTAATGTTATCGCCGCAGACGGACTTTTGAATGATGAAGATTTACGCAACAAATCCAGGAATAAAGAATTTCAATACGGCACTTTTGATTTTATCATTACCAATCCGCCTTTCGGCAGCAGCATTAAGCAAACCGAAAAAGCGTATTTGCACCAATACAGTTTGGGAAAAAAAGAATTAGACTGGTTAAGCACAACCGCAAACGGAAAGCAATTAATCAGAGACAGCCAAAGCACTGAGATTTTATTTTTAGAACAATGCCATAAATTTTTAACCGAACAAGGATATTTGGCAATCGTAATTCCTGATGGAATTTTAACCAACAGCAGTATGCAGTATGTAAGAGATAATTTGGAAGAACTTTACCGCATAGTTGCAGTGGTTTCAATGCCTCAAACAGCTTTCACTGCTACTGGTGCAGGAGTAAAAAGTTCAGTTTTGTTTTTACGCAAGCATAAAGAAAAAACAACTGAGAAAATTTCTAATCAGAAAGCGAAACTGAAAGAACAGTTGAAGAAAGACAACAAGTTTATTGAAACCATTGAAAAGTGGGAGAAAGAAAAAAAAATAGCAATCAAAAAATTAGAAGAAGAAACAAAAAAGAAAAATTCCAAGTCAGGTAAAAAAATCGGAGAAATGATAAAAGAAGAAAAAGGGAAATTGCAATCCGCATTTACCGAAAAAGTTAATTTTTTCAAAGAAGAAATGACTGAAAAATATTTTACAGCAAAACAACAAACACTTGATGACTATCCTATTTTTATGGCAATAGCTGAAGACATTGGTTATGATGCAACTGGCAGAAGCACCGGAAACAACGAGTTAATTGAAATTAGTAGAGAGCTTTCTAAATTTATCAATCACATAAACAAAACAGAACTATGACACAACTATCAAAAAGTTCTCAAAATATTTTTGAACAAATTAAAAAAAGCGATAGCAAAAAAAACGAATATTGGTCAGCGCGGGAACTCGCAAAAATATTAGAATATTCAGAGTACCGGCATTTTAAGCCGGTTATTGAAAAGGCAAAAGAAGCTTGTAAGAATAGCGGTCAAGAAATTAATGACCATTTCGAGGAGTCGCTCGATATGGTTCAAATTGGCTCCGGCGCTGAACGAAAAATAGATGATATGAAATTATCGCGCTATGCTTGTTATTTGATAGTACAAAATGCCAGCCCCGAAAAAGAAGTGGTTGCACTTGGGCAAACTTATTTTGCAGTTCAGACCAGGATGCAGGAAATACTGCAAATGGAAACGTACAACCAACTTGATACCGAAAAAGAAAAGCGTTTGTTTTTACGAACAGAACTCGCTGAGCATAATAAACAATTGGCTGATGCGGCAAAAGATGCCGGTGTTGTTTTGCCGATGGATTATGCCATTTTTCAAAATCACGGGTATATGGGGCTATATGGCGGGCTCGATGCAAGAGCAATTCATACAAGAAAATCGTTAAAGAAAAATGAAAATATTCTTGACCACATGGGCAGCACGGAACTTGCTGCAAACCTGTTCAGAGCCACACAAACTGAAGAAAAATTAAAACGCGAAAACATAAAAGAAAAACATAGAGCCAACAAAACACACTTTGAAGTCGGTAAAAAAGTAAGAAAGACAATTCAAGAATTAGGAGGAACAATGCCCGAAAACCTTCCGGTAGCTGATAGTATAAAAAAGTTAAAAATAAAAGAGACAAAAAAATTATCTGCCAAAACAAGCAACAAAAAATGAATTCCTCGTTTGCCATATCGCCAAAGCTGAACAAGAACAAAGTTTTTTTACTTCAAAAAAGTGAAGTGGAAAAACGGCTTGACCCACAGTTTTACAAACAAGAATTTAAATACAACATCGCTAAAATAAAAAAAGTAAAACATAAACGACTTGGTGAAGTTGTAAAATATTCTACCGAAACCTGGAACCAAAAAGATTTTTTCAATTCAACATTTCCATATATTGAAATTAGTGAAATAGATACTCTTTCAGGTGAAATACAAAACATTTCGCAAGTTGAAATTAAGAATGCACCAAGTCGTGCAAAAATGGTAGTTAGAGAAAATGACATAATCATTTCGACTACCCGACCAAATAGAGGAGCGATTTCGTTTATAAGAAAACAAAACGATTTTTCCATTGCTTCAACTGGTTTTAGCGTAATAAGAGATATCATAAATCCTGAAATTAAGCGGGAATATTTATTTGCGGTAATAAGGCAACATATAATCTTGAAACAATTTGAGCAAAGAAGTAGTGGCGGTAATTATCCTGCAATAACGCCAGAAGAATTAAACAATGTAATTATTCCAATTCCCGAAATTAACAAACAAGAAAAAATTATTTCAATTTTCAAAACTTGTGTTGAGCAAAAAAAACAAAACGAGGCACAAACCGAAAAACTTTTGGCAAGCATTGATGATTACTTGCTGAAAGAGTTGGGAATTACTTTACCAACACCACCTGAAAATATTTTGATGAATAGAATTTTTACAACAACGATTAAAGAAATTTCTGGCGGAAGATTTGATCCGAAACTTTACTCTCCCCAAACAAAAGCATTACTTAAATCACTTCTCAAAACGAAATACGAATTTCAAACTTTGAAAGTAATGATTGTTCATAGCACAGCAGGTGATTGGGGGTTAGATGAAAACGAAAAGGTTAACGAAAACGAATATGTTAAATGTTTAGTTTTAAGAGCAACAGAGTTTGACAACAAATTCAATCTGAATGTAGAAGGAAACAGAGCGAAATACAGATTAATAAATAAAATCAAACTAACAACTTTAGATATTCAAACTGATGATTTGCTAATTGAAAAATCGGGAGGCAGTAGAGATCAACCTGTAGGAAGAATTGCAATTCTTCATAAAGATTTAACAAATAATTACACTCTTTGCTTTAGTAATTTCGTTCATAAAATCAGATTTAATCAAAATATTATTTATCCTGAATTTGCTTTTAATTATCTCAAGACAATTCACAACATCAAAATAACTGATGTAATGCAAAGCCAAACAAACGGAATTAGAAATTTAATTTTATCAGAGTATTTTAATCTTCCAATTCCAATTCCATCACTTACCAAACAAAAAGAAATTGCCAAGCATATTACTGACATCAGAAAACAAGCACAGCAATTAAAGGACAAAACAAAAGAAGCTTTGGAAAAAGCCGGTAAAGAAATAGAAAGTATATTGTTATCCTAAAAAAAAGAAATATTATGAAGAATTTAACTGAAGAAGAA
>Ga0210028_1000514_pt1 | contig 33866 bp, 30 predicted proteins | sample CryGeymeta201513_FD_185468 | JGI IMG/M metagenome (GOLD analysis project Ga0210028, IMG submission 185468) | Groundwater microbial communities from Crystal Geyser aquifers in Utah, USA - Crystal Geyser metaG 2015-13 (SPAdes) (version 2) | ecosystem: Environmental > Aquatic > Deep subsurface >...
ATTTTTAGCATTTTGTCATTGGACATTAATTGGAAATTAGAAATTGGATATTAGAATTTTCCTTTCTTTTAATTATTCTAAAATATTTTTATTTAACCTGGGCTGATAATTTGTCAGGTATAGTAAATGCTATTATTTATTTAATAAATCTAAAATATCTTGGCGCGTTATTCCCTTGAAGTAGTAAAGTGCTAAAAGATAAATAACAACAGCCAAGCTTAAGACTAATATTAGATTAATTTTATTTAAGGTTAGCCAAATCGCCAGAACCATAATTAATGAAGCGGCTAATGATTTAAATAAGACAGGTAATTTTGGTTTAAAGCCGCTATATTTAATTACTAGATAAAATGAAGCTAGGGCGATAACTGACTCGCTATAAACAGTTACCCAGGCAGCGCCAAAATAAGAATATTTTGGTATAAAAATCAAATAACCGGCGAGAGCGGTCAGGGCGGTAAAAATATAGGCGCCAATCATTTTTTTCTGCTGGTCAAGGGCAATTATTGCATGAGCAAAGAGACAGCCAAGAAAAATTATGGCAGTGGCTAAAATTAAGATTTTAAGCACCGCGCCGGCTAAGGCAAATTCAGACCCGGCGATGAGTGTCATTACCGGGCGAGCCGTTAATTGAGCACCAATAAGCATAGGGATAGCCATAATTACCAAAACATCAAAAGATTTTTGCATGATATTTTTAAAGCGTTCAGTTTCTTGATTGATCCAGCTGGCTGTGGCAATGGGCAAAATAATACCAGCAAACATAAAAGGCAGAGTGGTTAAAACATCAACCACCTTATAGGCGGCGCCATAAAGACCGACTTCGGCTTGGCTTTTGAGTAGCGACAACAGTAAAGTATCAGCTCGTAAATAGATTAAATTGAAAACAATAGTTAAGGCCAGCGGCCAGGATTTTTTAATAATAATAAGCCAAACAGCTGGGTCAAATCTTAATTTAATGGTGGCATAGCGGCCAGAGGAGCAGTAATGAATGGCAAAGCCGATTGCGCTAGAAATAACAGTTGCTATCATTATGCCAATTAAGCCATATCCTAGCTTGATGGCCAAAATAATGCCAGCCAGTAAAACCAATCTGCCAATTATTTCTGCTAGAGAGACAATAATCATTTTTAGATGTTTTTGAAATAGGCCAACCAGAATTTGATTTAGTGCAGTAAAAAAGAACGACAGGGTAGTGATAGCGACGCCGAGTTTTATTAACGGATCGTAGGGAAAAAAGAAAATAATTAACGGAGCCAAGCCCAAGAAAATGGTTGCTGAAGCTAAGCGTAAGCTAAAAAGATTACTTAAAATTTTATTGTGGTCAGCCTGTTCATCACTAATCATTTGAACTGTGACTAAGGTTAAGCCCAAGTCAGCAATCACGCCAAAGAACGACAGAAAAGTCATGATGGTAGTATATTGGCCAAAGCCGGTTTGCCCCAAGTGGCGGGTCATTATAGCAATGGCTGCCAAGCCGAAGACAGTGGCGATAACTTTACCGATTATTTGCACGATAGTATTGTAGGCTATTTTAGTTGCCAGGCGCATAAATTGTTTTTTCAGCTGATTTTAGTTATAATATAAGTGTGATACTAATATACTAATGCATGCTAATGATACTAATAAATACTAGAGCTCATCTCAAAAATAATCTATGGCCCATTTTCGGTATTTTTCGGCTGCAAAATCTGAAAATATCGTCAAAAGAGCCCGCTATTTTTCCTCTATTTTCAGATTTTTCGCTCGAAAAATCCGCAAAAATGGCTTATAGCTATTTTTGAGATGAGCTCTAATTTTATTATAACATAAATTATATGCCAATAACTAAAAAAAGTTGTTTTCCAATTTGGCTGAAGAAAATTGTTTGTTTTCTTCTTCTCTTATTTTTATTTTCTCCGCTAACTAATCTTTCTTTAGTTAACCACGTTAGAGCCGAAGAAGGCTGGTTAGATATGGTTAAGCAGGGCGGATTGAATGAAATCCGTGATAAAGCTTACGGTCAAAGCAGCGACCAACCGTCAAATTCGATGGTAATGGTTATGGCGCGGATTATTAAGGTTTTTTTGGATCTGTTGGGGATAATTTTTTTGGCGCTGCTCGTTTGGGCAGGTTTCAAATGGATGACAGCTGGTGGCGATGAAGACAAAGTTAAAGAAGCTAAATCGCAAATTACTACTGCTGTCATTGGCTTAGTTATAATTTTCGCCGCTTATAGCATTGCTCATTTTGTTTTTTGCAGATTAATTTATTTAACCACTGGTTTAGAGTATAGTAGTGAGTGTCTATTTTGATCAGTGTCCATAAAATAAAAGATCCTATTGCTACATAACAAGCACCAAATTGTAAGCACCAAGTTAAAAGCACCAAATTACAAATCCCAAATTACAAACAAATTCTAATGTTCAAAATTCAAAATACCAAACAATACTAAAACAAAATAAAACAATTTAAATAATAAAATCAGTTAAGGCATTTGTTTTGAATTTTGGTCATTAGAATTTAGATATTGTTTGTAATTTGTAATTTGTGATTTGTAATTTATAATTGGATATTTTTAGATATTTAATGTAATTTGTGATTTGGAATTTTAGATTAAAATGTATTCGGCGACAGAGCTTAACAAAATTTTATGTTTAACATACGGACATTAAAAAATATTTTTGTTGTTTTGGTTATTATTATATTTTTCTTTTTTTTATTCAGCCAGGGCCATATTTATCAGAAAGAAGAATTAGAATATGGCATTACTTTCTCCCAAAAGCAGGCCCAGGACTTGGGTTTTGCCTGGCAAGCAGTTTATTTAGCTATTTTAAATGATTTAGGGGTAAAAAAAATTCGCTTGCCAGCTTATTGGAATGAAATTGAGAGCGCTAGCGGCCAATATTATTGGGACGATTTGGATTGGCAATTAGAGCAAGCCAGCCAAGCGCAAGCGGAAATAATTCTGGCAGTTGGCGGCCGTTTACCGCGCTGGCCAGAGTGTCATTTTCCTGATTGGACCAATGGTCTAACTAAAGTGCAAAGAGAAGAAGCGATTTTAGAGTATATTAAAAAAGTAGTGGAAAGGTATAAAAGCCAAGAAGAAATTACTGCTTGGCAAGTTGAAAACGAGCCATTTTTAGCTCATTTCGGCGATTGTCCTACTTTAGATAGCAAATTTTTAGATAAAGAGATCGCTTTAGTAAGAAGTTTGGACAGCCGGCCGATTATTATTACTGATTCTGGCGAGCTTTCAGTCTGGATTCCGGCGGCCAGACGGGCTGATATTTTCGGTACTACTATGTATCGCGACACTTATTCTAAAATTTTTAAAAGCTATATTCATTATCCGATTACACCTGGCTTTTTTCGCCTGAAAAAAAATCTTGCGAAAATATTTGCTCACCCCAAAGAATGGCTGGTAATTGAATTGCAAGCCGAACCCTGGGGGCCCCAGCCTTATCAGGATTTAAGCCAAGCCGAGCGCGACCGCACCATGAATTTAGAAAAATTCAGGGAAATAATAGAGTTTGCTCGCCAAGCCGGCTTCCGCCAGTTTTACCTTTGGGGCGCGGAATGGTGGTATTGGGAAAAAGAGAAAAATAATAATCCAGCAATATGGGAAGAAGCCAGGATGTTGTTTAATAAATCGTACTAAACTTTAAAAATCAGTTATAAGTTATAGGTTATAGGTTATAAGTTATATTATGGCAACAATAACTGGTTTTAAAATGTAATATATGACAAATATTAATACTAAAAAGCAGTACACCATCGGCGTTGACATTGGTGGCACCAAAATGACCGCGGTATTGTTTGACGGCATTAAAGTTTTGGCTGATTATGCTTTAGCCACGCCTAAGGATACTTTGGAGCATTTTATGATTATGCTTAATGCTTTGATTGAGCCGCTCTTGGCTAAAGCCAAGCAGAGTAAGGCTGAAATTAAAGGGATTGGCGTAGGCCTAGCTGCTATACTTGATTATCAGGAAAGAAAAATTTTAACCGCGCCCAATTTGCCTTTGTTAGACGGGCAAAAAATACCCGAGCAGATGGAAGCTAAACTAGGGTTAAAAATTAAATTAGACAATGACGCTAATTGCTTTACGCGGGCAGAAGCCAAAATTGGTGCGGGCAAAAAATATCAGAATATTTTCGGTTTAACTATTGGCACTGGCATTGGCGGCGCTTGGTGGTTTAACAACGAAATTTATCTGGGAGCTCATGGCGGAGCTGGCGAGCCGGGCTGGCTGGTAATAGATTTTTTAAATGGCGTCAGGTTAGAAGAGGCCTATCATAAGCTGGCGCAGAATAATCCGGCCAGTTTGGCTGAAGAAGCTTATCGTGGCGATATTTTGGCAGAAAAGGCCTATCAGGAGTTTGGCTATTATTTAGGCGTTAGTTTGGCTAATATAGTAAATATTGTTGACCCAGAGGTAATAGTGGTAGGCGGCAGTGTAATCAGCTCAGGTGATTTATTCCTGTCTAAAACCAAAAAAGCGATGCGAACTTATATTAAGTCAGCAGCGGCCAAGAAGATTAAAATAGTTAAAGGTTCGTTAGGCGACCAGGCCGGCGCGATTGGCGCGGCAATGCTTTTCTCGTAACTCGTAACTCGCAGCTCGTAACTCATAACTCGTAACTCGTAACTCATAACTCGTAACATTTTATGAGGTTTTATCAACTAATTAAAACCGCCAAAAGTGTGTGCCTAAAACAATCAGTCAATTTTTGGCTGGTAATTTTAAATAAAATGAGACCCGTAACCATTGCGGCGATGCGAAGTTTTCTCACCCCGTTAGAAGTCTGCCTTACAGGATTGTTTCTCTTATTTTTGAACATGCTCTATTTTTGTAATACCCGTCTTAATCAATGCAGAAAAAATTTATTAAATTTTTCTGCCAAGAACTTCTAACGGGGCTCATTTTTCTAAAATAAAATTTAATAATGCGCTAGAGGCCCACGCTTGAGGCGAACAGGCGACAGGAATTTTTTTAATTTTGCCGCCGGCTACGGCGTAAAGCTCCGGGATTTCACCAAGCTTGGAATATGCCTTAAGCAGTCCCTGTTTAATCTTTTGATATTCTTTCTCATAGCCGTACTTTTTCAATCCCTGTGCGATGATCCAGTTATCATGCGGCCAGATCGATCCGAGATGATAGCTCATGGGGTTGAAATCAGAATTTGACTCCGCGTGGGTGCGGATACCGTATGCCGTCCACATATCATTTTGAAAAAGCCGATCCACCGTCTTTTTTATTTTATTATCATAACCGTCCAAAATGCCAGTAAAAAGGATGTGGCCGGGGTTTGACATAACGCGTCTGTCCGCAACATTTGATTCGGCAAGCGCGGAAGCAAAGAAGTTCTCATCGGCAAGCCAGAATTTTTTAATGCAGTTTTCTTTTACTTTTTCCGATCGGTTAGCAAGACGGCGAGCGAGTTTCGTATCTTTGAGCATGAGTGCAAGCTCCGAAGCCTCGCGCAAGGCGGCGTAATAATATCCCTGAACTTCAATCAGCTCTACGGGAGAATTGATATTTAAATGATTCAAGTGGCTGTCTTTCCATCCCTGATGTGTAAGGCCGGCTGAATTTTTCTTTTTATATTCAAGAAGAGCATCTCTGTCAAGGTCTCCATACTTTTCGCACCACTCAAGCGCGGAAACAATGTGCGGCCAATAAGCTGTGAGCCATTCAGTATCCACAGTCTTTTCGTAATATAGACCGCAAAGGTATATGAAAAGCGGCGTCGCGTCCACCGAGCCGTAATAAGGAAGAGGCCAAGCAAGAGCTTTATACTTCGCGGGGTTCGGGTGCCACTCATGAACAATCTTGCCGAGTTCCTCTTCGCTGGTATTGTCTATTTTCTTTCCCTGAAGCCGGGCAAGAATTTCAATAGTGTGGCGAGCAATATCGGGGTCGTAGTCGATCAGCTGCCAGGAGACGATGCACGAATCTCTTCCGAAAAGGGCAGGGAATCGTGGAAGCCCCGCTCGTATGTAGCCGTGTTCGCGATCTTCAAGCTCGCGTATATCCGCCTCAAGCCTCGCGGCAATTTTTTTAGTTGTCATGTTTTTCGTTCGCATAATTCATAGTAAGTTTTTTTATAATCATCAGCCATCCGTTCTTTGCTGAATTTTTCCTAGACATACTTGCGAAGTTTTTTAGTCATAAATAAACCCCGTTAGAAGTCTGAATTATATTTTTTGGCATTGATTTAAAGATAGACATTTGATTTTTTATTGTATCCCGTTCAGCTGGATTATTGCTTTTACAATTATATTCTGCGAACTCGCCTACGGCTTTTTCTCACGCAATACATTGTCCGCTATAAAACTTCTAACGGGGTAAAAATTCTTTTCTTGGAGTTTTCAATCAGTAAAATTTCTGTCAAGGTTATACCAAAGATAATTGACCATTCAATTGCGCCGAGTGGCTGCGTTGAGAGAAGTTTTTGCAGTGGCGGCAAGTAAATTGCGCCAATGAGCAGCAGAAAACTTATTGCCATCGCTCCGACAAGATAGCGATTAGAAAAAATATCTTTTCTGAAAATCGTTCGCTTAAACGAACGGACGCTGAACGCGAAAATCAGGGAATCAAAACACATAAGAGCAAATATTAGTGTTCGTGTTTTTTGGATATCACCGGTTAATTTCCAAAGGATAAAGAAAGAAAGGAATGCCGCTATGCCGGTAATTAAAAATATGGCGGCTATCCAATGCTTCATCGGCTTATTAAGTATCGGCTCTTTGGGATTTCTGGGTTTTTCTTCCATTACTCCTTTTGTTTCTTGCTCGGTGGTTAGAGTGATACCAGGTAGACCATCTTCCACAAGATTGATCCAGAGGATTTGAGCGGGCAACAACGGCAGAGGAAATCCCATCGCCAGACTTCCTAAAAATAAAAAGAGCTCGGAAAAATCATCGGCAACTAAATACACGAAAACTTTGCGGATGTTTCCAAAAACGACTCGTCCTTGCTCAATCGCTTTTACCACTGTTTTGAAATTGTCGTCCAAAAGAACCAAGTCAGCCACTTCTTTTGCTACATCAGTGCCAGAACCAACCGCCACGCCGATATCCGCGGATTTCAAGGCCGGGGCATCGTTCACTCCATCCCCAAGCATTGCCACCACTTCCTTATTTGCCTGAAGGCTGGCAACGATTCTTAATTTATGGCGAGGGGAAACGCGGGCGTAAACGGAAATATATTTGGCTTTTTCTCTTAATTTCTCGTCGTTGATGGTTTCCAATTCTTTGCCATCAATTATATTTTCATCTCTGGCGTCAAGCCCGATTTCTTCGGCAATGGCTTTGGCTGTCAAACGATGATCTCCCGTTACAATAACGGTGCGGATGCCGGCCTTTTTGGTAATAGCGATATATTCTTTGGCCTCTTGGCGAAGCGGATCTTTGAGAGCGATAAATCCGACAAGTGTAAGTTTTTTTACCAAGTCACTAAGGTTTTGATATTTTTCGCCAGCCTTGTAATCCTTATGGGCGCAGGCAAGTACTCGCAAGCCTTTTTGCGTCAATGATTCAAATTTTTGCATTAATTTGTCGGATTCTGAAGTGCCGAGTTTTTCTTTTTTTCCATCAATATCCAAATCAAGGGAACGCGCAATGATTTCTTCCGGCGCGCCAATAACATAGAGCGAGTTTTTATGTTTACCTACCTGATGGAAGGTGGCCGCATATTTATAGTCCGATTCAAAATTAATTCTATCAATAATCGGGTATTGTTTTTCAAGTTCGTGCTTATTTAAGCCGGCCTGCATTCCCGCCAAAAGCAAAGCCCGATCAGTTGGTCTGCCGCGCATTATCCATTCCTGCAGTTCGGCTTCGGGATTTTCTACAAAAGCGTCATTTACCAGAGCGGCGATTTTGAGCGCGGTAATGTGCGATTCTACGCCGTTGGCATTTTCTCCTTTGGCAAGTCCGTTGAGGCCATCGCTCATCAACTCCCGGGTGCTTGTTAAGATATGACTCACTTGCATCTTTCCCTCGGTGAGCGTGCCAGTTTTATCAGTGCAGATAACGGTAACACCGCCTAAAGTTTCTGTGGCGGACAGTTTCCGCACCAAGCCATTTGTTTTGAAAATACGCCGCATCCCAAAAACAAGAATAACGGTTATTGCCGGGAGTAGTCCTTCAGGGATTGCCGAGACAGCCAAAGCAAGAGAAGCCACAAAAACTTCAGCGAAGTTTTTCCCGGTGAAATAGCCCTCAATAAGGATAATGAAAATAATAGAAAGAATAAAAACGCCAAGCCAGCGCGAAAGCGTCACAATCTTTTTTTGAAGCGGAGTCCGACGTTCTTTTGTTTTTTTAAGAAGCGAGACAACTTCGCCGATTTGCGTATTGATTCCTGTTGCAATAATAACAGCGGCTGCTCGTCCTTCTTCCACAATTGTTCCCATGAAGATCATGTTGATTCGCTCGGGAAGCGGGGTATCTTCTGGAAGTAAATCAACAACCTTCTTTTCAACTGCTTGGGATTCGCCGGTAAGGCTGGCTTCATTTACTTTCAAACCTTTTGATTCAATAACCCGGCTGTCGGCTGGCACTTTGTCGCCTGATTTCAAAAGCACGATGTCTCCTGCAACCAATTCCTCGCTGTCAATTTCTTTCTCATAACCATCTCGTAAAACCCTTGCTCGGATTTTTACCATTCTCTTGAGGGCCAGAAGCGATTGATTGGCTTTATTTTCCTGATAGAACCCGACGGTCGTATTAATAAGTAAAACGATAATTATGAATATGGAGTCAGAGTAATGTTTTAGCGAAAAAGAGATGAGCACCGTTGTGAGCAGAATATACATCAAGGGGCTGTTGAACTGACGCAAAAAGAGCCGTATCTTGGAATACGGTTTTTCTTGGGGAAGAGCATTGCGTCCAGATTCCTTTAATCTTTGCGTTGCGTCAGAGGATGTAAGACCATCTCTCTTGCTTTTTGTGGCAGAAAAAACTTCCGTCAGTGAAATTGTATGCCACTTAGTTTGCATAAGTTCATTTTACCAGAAAAATTGAGTATTGTCTTATTTTTTGGCGATTTTATATTTTTTCTGCAAATACATTAAATCTTCCTCTAGGCTCTTAAGGAGTTTAATGTGCCAATTTTTCTTCGGCCCGCGCATGTCTTTTTTAAGAGTTTGCCGTGCCATATTCAGCGCGGATTTTTTAAAAATTTGTAAATTTAACTGTTCTTTGCTAAAGTCAAAATGTATTCAATTGGACATTTTAATTTTTAATTTGCAACATGCCTTTATCTATTGGTATTGTTGGTTTGCCTAATGTGGGCAAATCAACTTTATTTAATGCCTTAACTAAAAAACAAGTTGAAGCCTCTAATTATCCTTTTTGTACTATTAATCCTAACATAGGGGTAGTAAAAGTGCCGGACGAGAGGCTTTATCAATTAGCCAAGATATCTAAGCCAAAAAAAATTACGCCGACAGTCATAGAATTTGTTGATATTGCCGGCTTAGTTAAAAATGCGCATAAAGGCGAGGGGTTGGGTAACCAATTTTTGGCGCACATCAGAGAGTGCGACGCTATTTGCGAAGTGGTGCGCGAATTTAAGGATGATAATGTTATTCATGTTAATGGCAAGATTGACCCGGCTGGTGATAAAGAAACCATTAATCTGGAATTGATTTTTGCTGATTTAGCCACGGTGCAAAAAAGATTAGATAAAGTAGCCCGAGAAGTAAAAACCGGCGACAAAAAAGCAGTTGCTTTAAAAAGCGTGCTGGAAAAAATAAAAATTGCTTTAGAGTCGGGCAGGCCGGTGCGCGATCTAAATTTAAGCGAAGAAGAAAAAGCGCAAATTAGAGACTTAAGCCTATTAACATTGAAGCCGATTGTTTATGTTTTAAATATTAACCTCACCCCTAGCCCCTCTCCTAGACAGGGAGAGGGGAATTTATGGGAAAATAAAGTTTTAAAAATTAATGCCAAACTAGAAGCAGAAATTACTAGTTTGCCCGAAGCAGAGCAGGCAGAATATATTAAAGAGCTTGGATTGGAACAAAGCGGTTTGGATAAACTTATTAAAATCGCTTATGAAACTTTAGGCCTGATTACTTTTTTAACCACCGGGTCGGACGAAATTCGCGCCTGGACAGTCAAGCGTGGAACTAAAGCGCTGGAAGCGGCTGGCGTAATCCACACTGACTTTGCCAAAGGCTTTATCCGCGCGGAAATTATCAATTGGCAAAAATTAGTTGCCGCCGGGTCAGAAGCGTCAGCCCGTGAAAAGGGTCTAATTAGAACTGAAGGTAAAGATTATATTATGCAGGACGGTGATGTTTGCCATTTCTTATTTAATAGTTAGGGACTTTAGGATACTTAAATTGCTTTTTTGTTTGTTGTCATTCTGGTTTATTTTTTTTGTCATTCCGGGCTTGCTTGTCCCGTCGAATGGCTGGGAACCCGGAATCCAGAATTTAATGCTACGAATATTATTTTTAAAAATAACTTTTTAAATTCACTTTCCTGCGGCTTTCGCCTGGGTTCCCGTCCCGCCACAGCGGGATGGAAACGACAATTCTATTTAATTCGCCTAACGTTAGGGATATACGAAGTTTTTCTGGAACGAAATGGAAGAAAAATTTGGGTGAGGGTCGAGCCGAGCCCTGAACCGTATATCCCTTGTTAGGCGAGGGTCGGCGTAGTGGAACGAAGCCAAAGCGCAGCGTCCCCCTGAGTTTCTACAAACAAACATCATTAGTTAGGAGAATTTGCTTTTTGCCAAGAATATGTCTCAAGCTTTCTATCGCCGAATCGTGAATACTTTTTCCATGTAAAGAATTGCAAGCATCCTCAATTACAAAAGTTTCAATACCTTTATCAAATAGATCCATTGCAGTTTTTGTGATGCAAACGTCAGTATAGATACCGCAAAGATAAACTTTTATAATTTTATTCTCTTTGATGAATTGTAGTAGAGCTTCATTAATAACCGTGTATCCATTGTGTTCAAACTCAATATTATTTGAAGCTCGCAGTTCTGAAAATAGTTTTTTATCTTCCTCGTTTTGAAACTCGGTCCAATTTAGTTGCTTTTCAAATAATGAATCTTTATCATTCACAAATTTTGAAAAAACTATTTTTCCTTTGAATGATTTTTTTAACTTCAAAAGATTCGGCAATAGAGCTTCGGACTCTGCATATCTAAACCCTTTTTGCATGCCAATTATCAAAAGCAAACTCTCCATATTATTAGTCATAAACACATTTTATATATAAAAGTTTGTTTGTAGAAATTTCGCCTATTTATATACGAACTTAATATTATTTTATCTAAATTTAGTATAAAAATCAAATTAAATTTTTTTTAGCACCACAATCTCCCGCCAAACTTTTTGCTGGTTGCGGCCATAGATAATGGTATTTCTGCTAGTTAATTTTATTCTTTTATCTTGTTGCAAATTTTTCGGAATAGGATTAATTATTTTAAAGCCATTAATGTTTGGCATTAGGTGTTGCGCGTTAGGCGTTATGTGAAAGACTGGCCAGACCATTACTACTTGTCCGTTGGGCTTTAGAACTTTAGCAAATTCTGCCAAACTTTGGCTGTATAAATTATTTAATTCTCTGACTACCTCATTAATTTTAACTTTACCCCTCTGCGGACCCAAATACGGTTCAGTAATTATAGCGTCAATAGAATTTGGCTTAATGAATCGGGATAGTTGTTTAGTGTCTTTATTAAATAATTCATAATTCGTAATTTTTAATTGAAAATTATTATTAATCCAAGCAATATTTGTTTTTGTGTCGTTAATTGCTTTTGGCGAAATATCCGAACCGATTAAATTTTTATAGCCCATAAGCATGGCTTCGGTTAAAATCGTGCCAGAACCGCAAAAGGGGTCAAGAATAACTTCACCATACCCCCTCTTAATCTCCCCCTTATCAAGGGGGAGAGATAGTGGGGGTAGGAGAGGGGAACTGGATGGGCGAGGTTTTGCCAGATTTATCATAATTTGCGCCAGCTTGGGCGGCAACATGCCTGATAAATCATCGCGACTGGGCCGGCCGTAATCACGGAAGGATAATTGTTTAAAGGGCTGGACCGCCAGAGTCTGGCCAATAAGAATTTTTTGGCCCCTGCCGACTAGAACAAGCTCCAGGCCTTTGTTAATTAATTTATTTTGTTCAACCACGACGCTGGACAAGGTTGGCTCGCGGCTGGTAACCCAACGAGAGCTGATGCCTTTATTTTTTAAATATTTTTTTAATTCCAGTCCCAGCTTTTGCTTATTTAACTTTTTAATATTATAGTCAGAGATGCCAAAGTTAAATTTGCCGGAGCTATTTATCTTATTAAATAAGGGCAGAATATTAGAATATATTTTGGTAAAATTAGCATTATCTAATTTCGCGCTAATTAAACCAATTTTTATAGTTCCGCCCAACCGATTGATCGTTTGGACGCAATTAATTTTTTGTTCGGTTGTTAGAATTAAAACATTATCAGCCGCTAAAGCATAGCCGCCTGATTGCAGTGCGCTAATTTCCGCAATTGATAAGGTTGGATTATTGCCTAAAACAAAGAAATAATTCATATTTTGCTTCGTGGGGACGGGTCTTGTACCCATCCTTATTTGGGCGACCGCAAGGGTCGCCCCTACAATTAAATTTAACAACATTTATCAGAACTTGCAATTTTTTTTATCCTATGATAAAGTTTTAGCATTCACCCCGTGAAATACTGTTTTGCCGGTGCGTAGCAATTTCATAAGACCTTTTGCAAAATAAGCTTTTGAGATAATTTTTTCAAATTTCGTAAGTAAAAGACACTTAGTGTCCAATTGGACACTAAGTGTCTTAATTCCTGGTTCACTCGCTCGAAAAGAAAAATAAATTTTTCTTTTCTCGCTCGTTGCCGGTTATAAGCGGAGGAGCTTTTTAAATTTTGCAGCCGAAATTTGGAAAAATTAGCCGAAATGTTATTTTGCAAGAGGTTTATAAGGTAAATTAAATAGTTTAATAACCTTTTCCGCGCTCCGAATATTCGGGGCAGCCTCGCAGACGCGGGGTTAAAGGTATTCTCAATTCCCAGAATTAAGCCCCGCACTTGCGGGGCTAAAAGAGAATATCTGGGATTTTTTGTTAACATACATGTCAAAAGTAAAATCAGCGGACATTCCTCATTACGAGCTGCTTTATATAATTTCCAATAAATACAGCGAAGATGAAGTAAAGCCGATTGTAGCCAAGGTTGACGAGATAATAAAGAGTAGAGGCGGTAAGATTACCTTTAAAGAAGATTGGGGTAAAAAACGTTTTATTTATCCAATCAAGGGTTTCCGTCACGGCTATTATAATTTAGTTGAATTTGATTTAGCAGGCGCGGAAGTGGCCAAAATTGACCGGGCGTTGCGTCTGGCTAGCGAGATACTAAGGCATCAGCTTGTCGTTAAAAAGGTTAAAAGCGCCGCCCAGATCGCTGAAGATAAAAAAATTGCCGCCAAGATTGCTGCTAAGAGTTTACAAGAAGAAAAAACTGCCAAAGAGCAGGAAAAAGCCAAAGATAAGGGCAAAGTTGATCTCAAAGATTTAGACGAAAAATTAGATAAAATTTTAGAGACAGATGATTTATTATAATAAGTATGAGAGTGTTGAATAATTATCTTTCAGTATCTAGTTCAGCGTGATTCAGCGATAAAACCAATTTAACGTTGAATTAACGCGGAATATTACGCCAAACAACATTAAATTATTTAATAGTTTTAATATAATAATTTTTAATTAAATTCATTATCGTTGTTACATTTATATAGAGTAACTGGTAATGGATAACCAAGATTATGAATTTAAACAAAGCCATGATCATTGGCAACTTAACTCGCGATCCGGAAATCAGAAATACGACTACCGGTCAGAATGTTGCTGCTTTTACTGTTGCCACTAATTTAATTTGGACTAACCAATCAGGCCAGAGGCAGGAGAAGGTTGAATATCATAATGTCGTTGCCTGGAGAAGGCTAGCGGAAATTTGCGGACAGTATTTAAAAAAAGGTTCCAAGGTTTACATTGAAGGACGTTTGCAAACTCGCGATTGGGTCGGTCAAGACGGGGTTAAACGTTATCGCACGGAAATCATTACTGACAATATGATTATGCTTGACCGCATAGCTGCCGGCTCTTCAGCCGCGACACGCAATGAACAGCCGTCCATACCAAGCGAACCAGTGATTAACATTGAAGAGTCTCTTGAGTCCGGCGAAGCCAATCCCAGCGAAGAAGAAATCAAGGTGGAGAATATCCCGTTTTAATAATTTAATGCGAATCTGCGAATATAGGTTAATGCAGCGAATAGTATTTGCGGCATTCGTATATGAATTTGTAATATTTGCATTGTATTTATATGGAAAATGCTATCAAAAAAGACAAGCAATGCTATTTTTGTTTGAGTAATATCAAAGAGATTGATTATAAAGATATCCTGACTTTACGCCGTTTTGTTAATTTTTATGGCAAGATTTTGCCCAAGAAACGAACAGGAACTTGCGCCACCCATCAGCGTAAATTGGCCACTGCTGTTAAGCGAGCTCGCATTATGGCGCTACTGCCTTTTACTAATAAGTAATTCAGTTAATCAGTTAATGGTTAAGCGGTTGCCTGGTTATTGATTTAAAATATTAAAAACCAATTAACTGATTAACTGATTAACCAATATCATGTTAAGTATTAGTGAAATTAAAATCAGCAAATTAATTCAAATTAATAATGAGCCATATCAGGTCTTAAAAGCAGACCATCATAAGATGGGACGCGGTGGCGCGGTACTTAAGACTAAATTAAGGAATTTAATTACTGGTCATATTTTAGACAAGACCTGGCAAGGTAATGATAAAGCTAATAAGGCCATAACAGAAACCAAACAGGCAAATTTTATGTACCAAGATGGCAAGGAAGCGCACTTTATGGACAACCAGTCGTTTGAGCAGTTTAGCTTGCCAGTAGAGCAAATTAATGAAAAATTAAAATTTTTGCCAGCAGGAATTGAGGTGGATATTTTATATTTTCAAGATAAGCCAGTAGCAGTAAATTTGCCGGTTAAAGTAGAGCTCAAGGTAGTTAGCGCGCCGCCAGGAGTCAAAGGCAACTCGGCCGGCAATGTGACTAAAGTAGTTGAGTTAGAAACTGGAGCCCAACTTACTACCCCAATGTTTATTAATAAAGGCGATGTGATCAGAATTAATACCAATACAGGAGAATACGTTGAACGGGTATAAATTACGAATTTGACTCGAATTAAATCGAATTAACCAAATAATAAAAATCACGGTTTAACCGTGATTTTTTAGTATGTCATTGCGAAGATCCGCCAGCTGGCGGAGACGAAGCAATCTCACGAACTATAAACTGTTTCCCAAATTTTACTATAAAAGTAAGTATTTCTTGTATATTCGTTCGTAAGATTGCGAGTTTATCCCGAGCGATAGCGAGGGACCCGCGTTTCCCCCGCAGATGCGGGGTCGCTCGCAATGACAACGTAATTAATTTTATCCAGCTATTTCTCTGGCTTTAACTTCGGACCAGACTTTTTTCTTTATTTCATTCATTAATTTTGGGTCAGCTTTAAGAAAGCGCTTGGCATTTTCGCGGCCTAAGCCCAATTTAAGATCACCATAAGCATAGGCATTGCCGGATTTTTTAATGACGCCATATTCTAAGCCGGCATCAATCAAGTCTCCGGACAGGGAAATGCCCTCATTATACATAATATCAAATTCACAAGCTCTAAACGGAGCCGCCACTTTGTTTTTAACCACTTTGGCTTTGACGCGATTGCCGATGATTTTTTCACTTTGCTTGATTTGCGCCGCCCGTCTGACTTCAATTCTAACTGAACTGTAAAATTTAAGCGCAGTGCCGCCAGTGGTAGTTTCCGGGTTGCCAAAAAAGACGCCGATCTTCATACGGATTTGATTGATAAAAATAACTACGGTTTTAGTTTTGGAAATTATGCCAGTCAGCTTGCGCAGCGCCTGGCTCATTAATCTGGCTTGCAGTCCCATATGTTGATCGCCCATATCGCCTTCAATTTCTCTCTGCGGCACCAAAGCAGCCACACTGTCAATAACAATCACATCAACCGCATTGGAGCGGACTAAAGTTTCTACTATTTCCAGGGCTTGCTCACCAGTATCGGGCTGCGAAATCAGCATTTCCTTAATATTAATGCCGATGCGGCTGGCGTAGTCAGGGTCCAGGGCATGTTCAGCATCAACAAAAGCGGCAATTCCGCCCATTTTTTGCACTTCTGCCACAATATGCTGGGCAAGAGTAGTTTTGCCGCTGGCTTCTGGACCAAAAATTTCTATGACGCGGCCGCGCGGCACGCCACCAATGCCCAGGGCGATATCCAACGAGAGGCAGCCAGTAGGAACGGCATCAACATCTGATTTTTTAGTTTCGCCAAATCTCATAATTGCTCCTTCGCCGTATCTTTTCCTGATTTGCTCTATAGCGGCTGAAGCGGCCAGAATTTTTTCTTTACTGTCAGCCGAGTCTTTAACAGTTTTTGTTTTATTTTCCATAATGATATAATTTTGACAAATTAAAAGAGGTTTTTATGACCTCCCTGATAAGTATTATAATAAACTATTTTGAATTAATTGGCAATAGTTGAAGTTTCTTCTGTTTTAACTAGAATTTGTCTGGTGATAGTTTTACTGCGGCCGTATTTTTTGCTGGCAGTAATAGAAATATTATTAAGCCCGTCTTTTAGGCTAACGGTTTTGCTAAAATTGCCGCTAGTATCACTTAAAACTATCTCGTTATTAATAATAATTTGGGCTTCAGCCTCGGTTTTGCCCAAGACTTCCACAGTGCTTTGCACGGTAATTAAATTTTCAACCGGACTATAAATTAATAAATCAGGCGGCGAAATAATCTTATTAAAACGCCAGCCCAAATAAACAAAACAAATAGCCACAATAGCAATAATTAAAATATTTCTGGTTATTTTTGGTATGGCCCAGAGGTATTGTTTTTTAACTACTTGTTTGGCAAATAATTCTTTGGCTCCCTGCGGCTGGTAAATATTTAATTCCCCGTTATATGCCTTGGCTAGCTCTTGATAATCAAGGCCTAACCAATTAGCATATTCCCTTAAGAAATTTTTTCCGTAAACTCCGCGAGGCAGTTTATCATATTCACCTTTTTCCAATGATGCCAGATATTTCTCATTGATATTCAGTTTTTTGGCCACCTGTTTTAATTTGATTTTTTTATCCTGTCTGGCCCGGCGCAACTGTTCAGCTACTGTTTCATTGTCTAAAAAAAGTTTATTAGATACAAAAGAGTTCATAAGCTATTACTTAAGCCAACTACCCGTTGATTCTACAATATTCCAGCCCTTGCTGCCGGTATCAATGCCCAGGGCAGTGAAAACAAATTGGATAATAGCATAGCTGGCAAAAACAATAACCAGTCCGATAACCGCGCCGAGAATGATTTGTTTGCCCTTAGTCACCTGCTCGGCATTGCCGCCAGAGGTTAAAAAAATCACGCCGCCAACAATAAAAGCCAGCAAAGCCAAGGAGCCGACAAAGCCAAGTAAAATTTTAGAACCATTAACAGCTATTCTAATAAAATCATCGAGTGTACAAGTGCCACACTTTCTGCAATCTTGCATGTTATCCCACAGAGTAGCACCCTCGTCTGGCCGACTTAAGCAGTCATCAGCTGCAGCTGCCAAGCAAGTATTGAAGATAAAAAGCAGGCAGAAGATGGTTGACAATAAAATAACAAATTTTAAATATCTTTTCATAATTTAGAAATTAGAAATTGGAAATTAGAAATTTTTTTGCCGTCAAGAGAAGCTATCATTTTAAAGTAATTTTTTGTAGTTAATTATTGTTGATATCTATTGTCTGTTGGACTCTTCTGGCGCCGAGATTAATAATATTTTCTATTTTGTCCTGGCCAGCCACCACGCTGTCAATCATTTCGCCAATAATTTTTTCCATAGCGTTAGCATCAGCCCCCTGGTACCAGCTTTGAGCGGTTAAAACTTGTTCGGCAAAAACACCAATAGCCATATCATCAACTTGTTTGTTAATTAGCTCCCGCAAAGCAGTGGGCCGTTTGGCTGTATTTAAGTAAAGCTTGGCTTGTTCGGCGCGGGTGGCAAACTGGACAAAATCCCAAGCCTCGCTGGTATATTTGCTTTTATTAGAAACTGTTTCCACCCAATAATTAGCAAAATTAATATTTTGCGGGTTGCCTTCAATTTGCGGCAGTTTGGCAATGCCTAGATTCAATTTCGGCGCTTGAGCGCGGATTTGCGCTAGATGATAAGAGTAACCGAACATCATCGCTAATTTGCCTTGAGTAAAGAGATTCAGTGAATTGTCAAAATTTTTATTCCAGCTATAGACTTCTTTTGCTGGATTGGCGAAGTCAGTATAAAAACGTAAAGCTTCTAACCCGGGCGCGTATTTTTGTTCTTTAAAGGTTGCTGGGATTTTGTTAAAAGAGACATTACCTGAATCATCAAGCATAACTGTGCCGTTTTGCATCATTAAAACAGATAGAATATCGCTAGATCTCTCAATATTACTGCTGCCGCCCAAGGCCGCGCCGGATTGGATAATTTCTCCTTTGGTGTCTTGCTTGGTCATTTTTTTTACATCCTGCTGGAATTCAGTATTCCAAAAAGCCGGCGGCTCGGTAATGCCCGCGTTATTTAATAAATCCTTATTATAGTAAAGAACTAAAGTGTCGACGTAAAGCGGCAGGCCATAGACTTTTTCTTCAACTTGGTTGGTTTTAGCATCGACTGTTTTCATTACTATGTCATTATAAACAACATCAACAAAGTTATTTTTAATTTCTTTTAAGGTAATACTTTTAGTAGTGCGCAATTCGGGAATAACCTCTTTTTTAATTGTACCCTTAGTAATTGGATAAGCCATGGTAATTGTTGCCGGCATTGGTTGTATCTTACTTTGGTATTTTTTCAGCCAAGTGTTATTAATAGAAAAAATATCTGGTCCGCGGTCTTCGGCTAAAGCATTAATTAGTTCCTGTTCATATTCACTATAACGCAATTTGCGGTAATTAATAGTGATAAAAGGATGCAATTCTTTGTATTTGGCTAGTATCTCCTTAAAGGCGTCAGGTCCGTCCCAAACCCGCCAATAATTTAAGGTAATCGGCTGCATCGCTTTCTCGGTTTCTTTGCTAACCAATTTGCAACCAAAGCCAGAGGTGGTTATAAAGGTAAAAATTAATAATAATATTACTATTTTTCTTTTCATATATGTATTTTTTGTGTTTAAATAATTTGGTAAATTTCCAATTTCTAATTTCCAATTTCTAATCAATGACCAATTCCCAATATCCAATGACTAACAATAAATTATTTTTTAGACATTTTGTCATTAGGCATTAGAAATTTTATTAGAAATTTAGAAATTAGAAAATTAGATATTAGGGGCTGGCATTAGAAATTATTTAGAGGTTTTAGCTACTAATATTATAACATAAATTAAAGAGTAAAAGAAATGCTGGCATTATTCCATCTTCGGCCGATATTGCAGGGCTTCGGCAATATGTTGAGTTAATATTTTTTCTTCATTAGCTAAATCAGCAATCGTGCGGGCAATTTTTAAAATGCGAAAATAAGCGCGGGCCGATAGATGCATTTGATCAACAGCCTGGCGCATTAAATTAACCGAAGTATTATCCAGCTGGCAAAACTGCTTGACTGTTTCCGACGACATTTCCGAGTTGGTGATAAAGGGCAGATTGGCGAATCTGTTTTGTTGGATGCTTCTGGCTTGCTCGACACGAGCCTTAATTTCTAGAGAAGTTTCGCTGCCGCTAGTTGAAGTTAATTTTTCAAATTTTACCCGAGGAACTTCTAGATGCAGGTCAATGCGGTCAAGAATGGGGCCGGAAATTTTTTTCTTGTAGTTAATTATCTGCAGCGGCGAGCAAATGCAGTTTTTTTCACTATCGCCGGCAAAACCGCAAGGGCAGGGGTTAGTGGCAGCAATCAAGATGAATTTTGCCGGAAAACTTAAATTACTAGCCGCGCGGCTGATATGGATTACCCCATCTTCCAAGGGCTGACGCAGGTTTTCTAAAACTTGGCGAGGAAATTCAGCAAATTCATCTAGAAATAGCACGCCGCGGTGAGCTAAAGAAATTTCACCTGGCCGCGGCCAAGTGCCGCCGCCAACTAGAGCCACGCCAGAAGCAGTATGATGCGGCGAGCGAAATGGCCGCGAGGTCATTAAAGCGGTATTTGGCGGCAGTTCGCCGGCCACCGAATAAATTTTGGTTAATTCTATGGCTTCCTCTAGGGTTAAGTTTGGTAGAATTGAAGGCAAAGTGCGAGCAATTAAAGTTTTGCCTGACCCCGGCGGGCCGCTCATTAGCATATTATGGGCGCCGGCTGCGGTAATTTCCATGGCCCGCTTAACATGCTCTTGGCCTTTAATATGCGCCATGTCAAATAGAATTTTGACATTGGCAAAATTAAATTCGCTGGCTGGCACCGCAGTTAATCTTTTGTTTCCCTCTAGATGGTTAACTAAATCAGTTAGATTATTGACGGCAATAACTTCTAGACTGTTCACCAGCTTGGCTTCTTGAGCGTTAGCTGTGGGCACAAAAATTGTTTTAATGCCCTTGGCTTGCGCCATCAAAGAGATTGACAGAACGCCATTGACTGGCCGTAGCTGTCCGTCTAAAGCTAATTCGCCAATAAATAAATAGTCAGACAGTGATCCAATGGGAGAGATTCTTTTAGTGGCCTTGAGGATGCTCACCGCAATCGGCAAATCATAGCTCGGCCCTTGCTTGCGCAAATCAGCCGGCGCTAAGTTAACCGTTACTTTAACTTTAGGAAATTTGAGGCCCGAGTTTTTGATGGCGCTCCTCACCCGTTCCCTTGATTCAGACACGGCCATATCAGGCAGTCCGACAATTGAAAAAGCGCCTAAAGGGCCGCTTGAGGTATCAGCTTCAACTTCTATTAGTTCCGCATCTAGACCGACAACAGCCGCTGATAAAATTTTTGAAGACATAAGAGCTTAGTTAAAAGTAGAAAGTTATAAAGTTGAAAGTATTTATTCAATACTATTCCAAACGATCTCAAAGATTGATTTATAAGTAGTGGCAACATCATCGCTTTCTATCACTACGGCTGATAGTTCGGCTTTATAGGAAAAAATTGCGATTTTATTGCCATAAATTATATTGTTAGTGGGGAAAAGATTTTGTTTATTAATTATTTTTATTTGATGATTGTCCGGCAGCTCGCGCTTAGCGTAAGCTAATGATTTTTCATCGGCCTGCAAAAGCTCTCGCGCTTGAACCCCTCTTTTTTAATTAGATCAGCAAAAGCCGCTGTTAGGCCCGGCAATTTTTTATCAATAGCGCCGATTGAGCCATATAAATCAATTTTTTTCTCTTTTAAAATTATATCATATAATTCTCTAAATTTCTAAGTAGAAGCTAAATAAAATTAAAAGGAGGTGATGAATAGTTTATATGGGCAGGAAAACATAAAATGTTACCTGCCCTTTTTCTTTTAGGAAAGAATAAAATGTAAAACCTTACCTCTAACCCCTTCTTAGTAAGAAGAGGGAAAATACAAATATAAATCCCCCTAACCCTGCCCGCTCGTGCCTCGCAATGGCAGGCGGGCCCCCTTATTAAAGGGGGTAAAATACAAAAGGCAGAACTAATTAGTTCCGCCTTTTTATATAAAAAATTTGGTTATTTTTTTTCCAAACCGTCAACTCTTTGTCTTAAAAGGTTAAGCTGATTTTTTAAATCATCAACTTCAAAGCGGTAAGCCACATTGGACATTTTTAATTCAAGATTTTCATGGTCCTCATGAAGCCCTTTAATATCAGCTTTTACTTCTTTAATATCCGCGTCAATTTTATTAAAACGATTGTTAACTTTATCAAAACGACGTCCTACATTATCAAATTCACCCTTAATGATACCCGCTAGTTTGTCAATTGTTATATTGTCTGCCATATTTGCATGTTAAATATTTATTGTGTCTATATTATACTTTTTCGTTTTTAGCGTGTCAAGCAGGGCCGATATAACTCTAAATTAATTAAGATTCTTTTAAAAGCGTTATTTAATGACCCTATTTTATCGGTTGTTCTGATAATTGTTCCTGTTATTGATTTTTGTTTCATCCAGTTTGATGCTTAATAGTTTGGAAATGCCGTCGTCGCCCATAGTGATACCATAGAGGATATTGGCGCGGCGCATAGAAGCGCGATTATGGGTAATAAGAATAAATTGGATTTTATGCGACAGGTTGTCTAATATTTTTGCCAGCCGTTCTGAATTAGCTTCATCTAATGAGGTGTCAACTTCATCCAGCACAACAAAAGGCGAAGGGTTTGAGCTAATAATAGCGCAAATTAAGGCAATGGCGGTCAGAGCTCGCTCGCCGCCTGACAGCATGGCTACGGTTTTTATTTTTTTGCCCGGCGGAGTGGCTTGTAGCTCAATGCCGGCTAGGCCAGTGGCGTTGTGCTTTTGCAAAAATTTAATTCTCTTTAAATCAATCCCGACTTTATCACTAGTAGCGGCTTGTCCATTAGCTGATACGCCAGTTTCTAAATTGTTATTTTTTTCATCGTCTGCTTCGCTAGCTTCTTCGGCCATGATTTTAATAATCTTTGCTTGCCCGCCGTTAAATAATATTTTAAAATATTCTTCAAATTTAGCTGAAATATTTTTAAATTCCTTATCAAAACGTTCTTTGATAATCAAATCCAGTTCTTTGATTATTTTTTCCAGCGCGGCAATGGCTTTAGTTAAATCTTTAACTTGTTCATCAAGAAAATCATATCTTTCTTTAGTTGCCAGATATTCCTGCTCAATTTCCGGGTCAATGCCGCCGATTTGGTCAAGCTGGCGCTTTAAAAAATTGATTTTTTCTAAAGCTAAAGTTTGGTCAACCGGAGCGCTTACCTGGTGCTCTTTAATTTCTTTTAAATTGCCATAGTTATTTCTGATTTCCGTTTCTAAATCTTCCAGCCGCGTTTCCTGGCGAGCAGAATTTATTTTTAATTCATTAAGCTCGCTAAGTAGGCTATTAATTTCCTCTTGCAGACTTTGCAAATTTTTTTGCCGGTTAAAAAGCCGGCTTCTCCTTTCTTCTTGGCTGGTATTAAAATTATCAATTTTTTCTTTTAGCTCTTTAATTTTTTCTACTAGCGGCGCCAATTTCTTTTTTACCCCGTTTAGAGATAAATCTCTAACTGGGTTTATTTCCTCTTTGGCAGTTTCGCTGTCGCCGTGAGCTAGTTTTTTGCCACCAGCTAACTTTTGGGAAATCTCGGCTAGTTCCTGCTCGGCCTTTACCCCTCTTTCTTTAATTAGTTTTATTCTCTCGCTCCAGGCTAAAATTCGTAAATTACTTTCATTTAATCTGGTGGCGGTTTCTTCTTTTTTTCTGGTTAGAGCAATCAAATCCTGCCTGACAATTTCCAGATTATCTTTTTCTCGGCTGGCTTCAGCTAATTTGATAAGTTGGTTAATTTCTTGGCGGATTTCTTTAGCCAAGGCACGAATTTTTACTAGGTCATCTTTAATTTCTATCTCCGCTAGCTTGTTAAATAATCTTTTTAATTCTTTTATTATTTGGCTAGTTTCATTGCCAGCGATAAATGAACCGCTATTGATTAGTTTATCATTTAAACGGTTTATTTTGTCATTGGTATTACTTTTTTCCTCTTCTAAGACGCCTAATTTTAGTTTTTCCGAATCAATATTTTTAAAAATAATTTCAATTTTTTCGTTTATCTCTTCCAATTCTTGATTAAGCTCTCTTTTTTTATTAGACAGCCAAGCTAGGTCAAATTGTCCGCTAGCTTCCAGTTTAAGCTCTAATTCTGCTTCTAACTTGGCTAATTTTTTATTTAACATATCGCGCTGGTTTTCTGCTTGCCGCAATTTTTCTTGCCATTCTTCGTAGCCAGTGGCAGTGGCGGCCTGTTTTTCCAGTTGTTCCAGTTCCTTGTTTAACGGCGCCAATTTTTTTTCCTTTTCTAATTTATTTTTTTCCGCAACCAGTATTTTTTTATTGGCTTGGCTGAATTTATCATTTATCTCCTGCCACAATTTGCCGTAATAATTAAGCTGGACTTCTTTTAGTTCGCTTGCCAGCTCATCGCGCTTTTTTAATTTGTTAACCTGCCTAGTTAAACTCTTGAGACGAGGCTCAATTTCACTTAAGAGCATTTTTGCTTGATTTAAATTGGCATAACTATTAGACAGCTTGTTTAGCGAATCATCGCGTTTAATTTGAAATTGCTTCACACCGGTTGCTTCATCAAAAAATTCTTTGCGCTCGGCCAGTGAGGTATTTAAAAAACCCTCCACCATGCCTTGGCCAATTACGCTATAAGTTTTTTGGCCAAAATTAGTTTTGGCTAAAAGAATTTGGATATCTAATAAACGAACCCGGCTGCTGTTAATTAAATATTCGCTATTGCCGTCGCGGTAAAGGCGTCTGGTTAAGATAATTTGCGAATAATCAAGCGGCGCTTGACGGTCTTCATTGTTTAAATGAAGCGAAACTTCAGCCATACCCAAGCGGCTTTTTTTGTCAGAGCCGGAAAAAATAATATCTTCGCTTTTTTTGCCGCGCAAAGTTTTCATACTTTGTTCACCTAAAGCCCAGCGCACCGAATCAGCCACATTAGATTTGCCCGAACCATTAGGTCCGACAATGGCGGTAATGCCACGTCGGCTTTTATCTAACATGCCAGGAAAAACCAGCAGATTTTTATTGGCAAAAGATTTAAATCCTTGTATTTCTAATTTTTCTAAAAACATATATAATACTAATATATTAATAAATATTAATGATACGAATAAATACGAATAATTATTAATTAATATTTTTATTATACAATAATTGTGATAAATAAAAAAGCTGGCAGAAAAAAACTCTCCTGCCAGATATTTAGATTATAGCAAAATTTTTATAAAACAAAAACACCCCCTGTCTTAACAAGCGGGTGTTTTTGCGCATCCCCATGCTTGCCTTATCACCGAAGTGGTAAAGCAGGAAGGGGAGCTGTGTTAATTAGTCAGACTTTTTGTAAGCTGTTTGAGGGACTGTCGCCGAATGCCATATTCGGCATAAAATTCCAAATTTTGGTAAATTTTTCTAAAAATTTTTTTGCTAATATATTTATATTCCCTCAAAAATTTTTAAAAAAATTTCCTCAAAATTGTAAAATTTTCTGCTCGAAAGAGCATTCGGTGACAGTCCCCTAATCAACACAGCTTCTTTTTCAAATAAAAGGCATTAACCCTTCTTTTATTTACCTCATTTCATAGCATTACTTATTAATTTTTTCCTCGCTTTTTTAAAGAACAACTTTGCGGAATTTATTTGTTTAATCCGCAATTATATCTTTATTGATATATTATAATTTAACTCCAGCTAGTGATTTTTTTCTGGCAATTTAGAGCGGCGGTATTGGTTGTTTTAATTGCTAAAAGGGTATTAAAAGAGTTATTTTTCAATTGAGGATTAATTAGGTCGTTTTGTTCTAAAAAATAAATTTTTTGATTTAATAATTGCTGATGTTCTCTGGTTGATTCTAAGGAATGGTAAAGCAGGCTTAAGCCTTGAGCGTAAGCGATGACAATAAAAAAAGCAATGGACAAACTAAGCGCGAGTCCAGACCAACTGAACTCCTGTTCCACTGCTTTCTTTTTTATTTGGTTGTAGTAGCGCCAGCCAATATGACCTAAATCAAAATTAGCGGCTTGAGATCTGGAATTTGACATTTGATTTTTATTTTTGTTTTTATTTGTTAGTTTTATAATTGAACAATTTTACCGATAAAATTATTTTATTATCTAATTACATTTTAGCAAATTTTTAGCTTTTTGTCAATCGGCGGAATTTTTCAATTGGATGTAGAGCTTTAAATATTCTTTGGCTGATTTGTCCCAAGAAAAATTTTGTTTCATGCCGTTTATTTGCAATTGGCGCCAAATTTGCGGCTGATTGTAAAAAATAGTCAGAGTTTTGTCCAAAGTCTTATATAAGATCGGCGCCGAATATTTTTTAAAACTAAAACCAACTTTATCATTTACCGTGTCAGCCAAACCGCCGGTAGCGCGTACCAGTGGCGCTGTGCCATAACGCATGGCAATCATTTGGCCCAGTCCGCAGGGTTCAAAATAAGAGGGCATTAAAAAGATATCTGAGCCAGCATAAATTAAATGAGCTAATTTTTCGTCAAATTTAATTTGCGCGCTAAATTGCTGGAGAAATTTTTTGGCCAATTTTAAAAGTTGCTCTTCATATTTTTTTTGGCCAGTACCAAGAAAAACAAATTGGCAATTTAGCTCTAGTAGTTTGTCATTAATTAAATCCAGTCCTTTTTGCCAAACTAAGCGGGAGATTAAGCCGACTAAGGCAATGTTTTTATTTTGCGGCAACCCCAACTGGCGTTGTAACTGTGCTTTGTTAGCCACTTTTTTTTCTAAAGCTTCAGCCGAGTAATTAAGTTTTATCAGTTTGTCGGTTTGCGGATTAAAAAAGTCGGTATCGATGCCATTAAGAATGCCAAAAAGCTGTTTTTTCCTTTTGGTCAAAAATTTTTCCAGCCCGGCGCCGTACTCTTTAGTTAAAATTTCTTTGGCATAAGTCGGACTAACGGTATTAATCAAATTGGAATTTAAAATACCCGTTGCCATATAATTCTCCGTTTTTGTTATTCCTTGGTTGGCTAAATTATGGATAGTATAGAGCGTTTTTATTTGTTTAAAAAATGATTTGGTTTTATATTTAATTTTTAAAAGCTGGGCCACGGGCGCGGTATGCCAGTCGTTCAAATGAATTATGTCCGGCTGAAAATTTATGGCTTCAAGGCTGGGCAAGATCATGCGCGAAAAAAAGGTAAATTTTTTAATATCTGCCGGCCCGTCGGCTAGCATTGTAGAGTAGATTTCTTTTTTTTGAAAAAAATTATGCTCAATTAAATAAACCGGCACAGTCGAATCTGGCAAATTGGTTTGCCAAAGATTTATTGCTGTGCCGTTGATTTTTATGTTTTGTTTAATCAATTTTATTTTATATTTATTTTTATCTATGGCGCCGTAAAAGGGTATAATGACGCGCGCGTCCAAATTTAATTTAACTAAAGCCTTAGGCAAGGCGCTGATAACATCGCCTAAACCGCCGACCTTGGCGATGGGAGCGGCTTCGGCCGCGGCGATTAAAATTTTTAGTTTTTTATTTTTTGACATAATCTAATATTTTACCCTGTAATTTCTAACGGCTAAACGGGGTTAGCGGGGTTCATAAATCATTAAGTTTTTAACTAACCACCAGATAATGTTTTGTTCGGCCATTTCTTGTTTAATAATTTTGGTTAAGTTATTATTTAGCCAAAAATTTCTTCGCTTAAATTCTTCCTGCCAGTATTTAGGCGGCTGTTCATTAATATGCCCGATACTTTTTGGTCCCTGGCCGGGTCTGGCCGCGCTGAAAATTATAGTAGAAGAAAGACCGGTTAGGGTGTTAATTAAAGTAGGGGCGCAGGTTTCTCTTAAATGTTCAGCCACTTCTAAGCAAAGGCATAAGTCAAATTGCCGGCTTAATTCAAGTGGTTGGCATAAATCATGTAATTTTATTTTATCGCCGACTAAAGAATTTCTTAAAGCCGCGGGCGATCCATCATAACCCAAAATTTCTACGTTGCGAAATTCAAATTCTTTTAAGTAGATACCGCAGCCGCAGCCGATGTCAATTACTGATTTTGGCGCGAAATATTTGATTAATATGTTGACAAAGACTTGGGCTGTTTGACTTTCAAATTTAAGAGTATTATCAAAAAATTTTTTATCGTAAATTTTAGTATTAATGACCATACGAGATTGTCATTTCGGGCGTCAGCGAGAAATCTTTAAAAGATGAAAGTGGCAAGTGTAATGGATTTCTCCTCCGCAAAATGCGGGGTCGAAATGATAATAAATTTTTTTAATCAAGTTTTAAATCCCGACGCACTTTAAATAAGAGCTCATGGGCACGCTCTGGCTCGGGTTGTTCTTTTAGTAAAAACAGGACGGCGGTCCTTAAAGCGGTCCAGCCATAATAATAATTTATTCTTTGTTCGAGCCCCTGGTTTAATTTAATTTTGGCTTGTTTTAAGTAGCTGTTTAAAAATAAATTTTGGATGGTTTTTATGTAATTTCCATCTTCATTTTTTTCAATTGACATATATTTAAATTGTTGCAGAAAGGCGCCGAGGTCGCGGGCGAAATCAGCCAGACAAATATCGGTAAAATCTATTACCGCGATGGTGTTGGCGCTCATTTTAATGACATTTTCCGGGTGGGCGTCACCGTGAATTAGCCAGAGGTAACTCAAAGTTTTGAGGAATTTCTGTTCTTTTTGCCCGATAAATTCAAAAGTTTCTTTATAGGCAAGCCAGTAGTCAGGATACTCATGCTGTAGCTTATCAAAAATTAAATTAAAGCCGGGAATAACGGTTTGAATGCGACTGTTTTGCTTATTAAAATTTTTGGCTTTGGCCGCAGGCAGGCCATGCAATTTAGCGAACCAAGCCGCGGCCCTAGGTATAATATTCTTTATCTCGTCGTAATTCTTATGGCGGATATAATAGTAGAGATTCTTTCCCTGCACGCCGCGGTAAAAATAGCCGTTAAAATAATTGGAAAAAAATAACGGCCGAGGGGTGGTTAAGCGGCCATGGCTAAATCCTTGCTGCCATAAAAACGATAGGGCGGCAAATGAACTTTTTCTGGGTTCATCAGAATGAGCCGAGCAGTAAATCGGCAATTCGATTACCTCCCCGTCAGCCGACAAAAATGATGTCATAAATTCTATCACTACATGATAGGTAGTAGTCCAGATGTTTTTTTTAATCGGCGAGATATTGATGTTTTGTATTTTTTTAAAGCCGGGGTAAAGCGGCAAGACTTCTTTGTTAAACAGATCTAAGACATATTGCTCGTCAAAAAGCTGATAAATTTTATTCACCCCTTTAGAAGTTTGCATAGTAGGTGATAATTATACTAAACTTTGGCATTTTTTGGCAAGTTTGGTGAATAGTGGCGGTAACACGATTACTGCATATAATATATTTTACGCTAATTAACGCCAAATTACGCCAAAAGTGCCAAAGTTTTATAATTATATTTAATTTAATAATTTTTTTTATTTCCCATTAGAAAATTGTTTTAACTCTATTGCATTGGAGCTTCTAACAGGATGAATAAAATTATTTTCCCCAGTGATAATTCCAATGCTTATGCCAAATTAATTGTTTTATTTTGATATATAATTTTTCCGCTTTAATTTTAGTTTGTTTTGTTTTGGGATCGGCTAGGGTGCGGATGCTTCTGATTAATTCGTTGGCGCCTTTTTCTATTTCATCGGGATTCCAGGAAATCGGGCCGTAAAGCCTGAAATCATGGGCGCTGGCCCACCAAAAAGTGCAACTAGCCAGGCCATTGTCTAAATGCTGTCTGGCCCAAGAATAGTTTTGGTCTTCTGGGTATTTATTAACAGTAGAGATCGCCAAGTTAGCTAATTGCCAAAGCATGGTTTGAATTTTATTTTTTTTATTATGCCAAAGAAAATATGGTAAATTATTTTTTAATTCTTTTTCGGTCGATTCCCAAGATGAAGCCCGCAGAGTGATTTTTTTTGATTGGCTTAATCCGGCCAGATATTCGCTGGCTGTTAAAGTTTTAATTTCCGGCCGTTTAAGCAATTTTTCAAAAGTACCGCTAAAATCTTGATGTCTTAAGCCGTAAAGCTCAGCATCGGTAGCCGTAATAACCATCTTTTCTTTAAGCTCTTCTATTAATTTAAAAATTGTTTGCGGCGGGTATTTTTTTGAATCTTGCCTTTGACGGAAGAGAATTTTTAGGCCGGAATTTTTGTCAATGTAAAGATTGGAAAAATCAAGCTGATTTGATTTTATATCGGCGCTTATTTCATCAAGCATAATCCAGCGGTAATTTAATTTTTTTACTATTTTAGCAACTTTAACCCCATAAGCCGCTTCGGGGATAAAAAAACCTTTTAATTTAAGTTTAGCCCCAAAATATTTTTGTAAAATTTTTTGATTAATTTTAATTTGTCTGACTATTTCTTGCTTGGGCAGTAAGGCTAAAAGGGGATGCCAAGCCGCTGAACCAGTTAACTCAATTTGACCACTGCTAACTAGATTTTTTAGATCATTAATGAGATTGCTATAACCTAAATCAGCTAATTTTTCCAAAAGGCAACCAGTAATATTTAAGGTAAAGTTAATTTTCGGATTGCGTTTTAACGCGCTGATAATTCTCTTATAGCTTTTGTCAGTTGCTTCAATAACAATCTCATTTAAAGCGGTGGGTGGCTGATAGAAATGGAGGAAGTTAACCCAAATTATTTTTTTAATCATATAATATTTATTTGGTTTCTGTTTCTACAATTATTGTAAAATGTAAATCTTAAAATGAAAAATGACAATTAAAAATATAAAAATAAAAACATTTTAAATTTTACACTGTCATTTTACATTTTGATTTTTGAATTTTTATTTTCATTGCTCTTCAGCGCTTTTCTGTATAAGGTAATATACTTTTTGGCGGGTATTTCCCAGCTGTTTGATTCTTGCATAGAGCGGATGATTAAGTCGCGCCAGATATATTTATGCTGATAATTTTCTAAAGCCCTAACAATAGCGGCAAATAAAGAGTATTTATCAAAACCAGAGAAACTAAAGCCATTACCATGATTAGTTCGCGGATTAAAATTAGTTACTGTATCATAAAGACCGCCGACCCGCCTAACTAGCGGAATAGAGCCATAGCGCATAGCGATTAGCTGGTTGATGCCGCAGGGTTCATGGTGCGACGGCAAAAGAAAGATATCTGAACCGGCATAAAGCAAAGTTTCCATTTTTTGATTGGTTGCAAAAGGCAGCCAGACAATTTTTTTAGGGTATTTTTTATTATATTTTTTTAGTTCAGCAATATATTTCTTGTCGCCGTCGCCCATGATGATAATTTGCACCTCAAGACGAACCAGCGGCTCTAAGAGCTTAATTATTAGTTCAATGCCTTTTTGAAAAACCACTCTTGAAGTCAGGCTGATGACCGGAATTTCTTGGTTAACCGGCAAACCGACTTTTTTTTGCAAGTATTCTTTGTTTAATTTTTTACGGTGTATTTTTTGATAATTATAATTTTTAAATAGATTAGGGTCATTAGCCGGGTTATAGGTTTTGTAATCAATGCCATTAATTATGCCAAAAAGCTTATGTTGGCGGTTAAATAGAATGCGTTGCAGGTCTTGACCAAATTTTGCTGTTAATATTTCTTCGCGGTATTGTTCGCTGACGGTATTAATAATATCAGCGCAAAGAATAGCGCGCTTGGCAAAATTGATATATTCAATATTTTTATCAGTAATATGAGGCAAGCGGCTGCGGCCATAATCTTTCTTTTTGGTTGGCACTTCCCACCAGGCGCATCCCAGCTGATAGGCTAGATTATGAATAGTAAAAATAGTTTTAGCCTTACTTAAAGTTTTAGAATAGCGAAAGTCAGTCTTTAAATAATAGGGTATCAGGCCAGTATGCCAATCATGGCAGTGGACTAGATCAGCGGAAAATTTTAAAAGAGAAATTAATTTTAAAGCCGCCACATCAAAAATTAAAAAACGGACGTTTTCATGGGTTGAGCCATAAAGATTTTTGCGGCGAGAAAAATATTTTTTGTTTTCAATAAAATAAATCGGTAACCCTTCGATTAATTGGCCTTGCCAATAGTTGACATAAACAATGTCTTGGGAGTTGAGATAAACTCTGATATTTTCATAAATTAATTTTAGATTATTTTTTTTAGTGTCAATAACTTGCCCATACAGCGGAGTAATAACAATCACTTCATGCCCTAGTCTACTAATTGCCTTAGGAAGACTGCGAGCAACATCAGCCAAGCCGCCGGTTTTAGAAAAAGGCGCAACTTCGCTTGATATGGATACAATCTTTAATTTCTTTTTTAACATAACTTATAACTTATAACTTATAACTCGTTTAAAGCGGCAATTATGAGTTATGGGTTATAAGTTATTAATTGCTTAAATTGATTGTGCTATTGGCGGCGCAGATGGCTATTGCCAGTGCATCAGCCGCGTCATCGGGACAAGGGAGTTCTTTTAAATTTAGAAGTAATTTGACCATTTTTTGCACCTGCAGTTTGCTGGCCTGACCATAAGTTGAAACTGCTTGTTTAACTTGGAGCGGCGTATATTCGGCTAATTTTATTTTATTTTTTTTAGCCGTAAATATTATTACGCCGCGAGCTTGTCCAACAATTAAAGCAGTTTTAACATTTTTGCAAAAGAATAATTGTTCAACAGCTAAAAGTTCAGGATGATATTTTTTTATTATTTTTGTTAATTCATCGTTAATAATTTCCAGCCGTTCAGCCAATTCAAGCTTAGCGCTAGTTTTTATGGTGCCATAATCAAGACAAACTAATTTGCCGGCGTTATTTTCTATTACTCCATAGCCGGTGTCGGCAATACCCGGGTCTATTCCGAGTATGATATTTCTACTCATTTATTACCTATTACCTATTACCCATTACTTATTACTCGCAAATAGTTATAAGTAATAAGTTATGGGTAATTATTATAGATTAGCGTTTGTATAATAATCAGACACATCTTCGCTATCCTCTAATTCATCAATAAACTTCTGCACTTGCGTTTTTTCTTCTTCAGTTAAATTAACCTGCTTTTTGGCAATGTATTCAATTTCCGCTGATTCGGTTTTTACCTTTTTATTTTCTAAAAATAATTTAACTCTCTGAAAATCCTCTGGTTTAGTATAAACAGCCATACCCTCCGTTTCTTTTAAGATGTCTTGAGCGCCATTGTCTATTAGCTCCAGTTCAAAGCTTTCGTCATTTTCTAAATTCGCAATTCGCTTGTCCTCCAAAGCCTTGGCGGAGGAGGGTAATTCGTAATTCGTAATTTGCAAGACGCCTTTTTGCGAGAAATTCCACATCACTGCGCCAAGAGAACCGCCGTATTTGGTAAATAGATGACGCACTTCAGCGGCGCTGCGGTTTTTATTATCAGTTAAACATTTAATAATAAACTGCGTTTTGGCTGGTCCGATGCCTTCATAAATCAATTCTTCAATTTGCGCGCCAGCCAGCTCGCCAGCGCCGCGTTTAATCGCTCTTTCTATATTATCTTTTGGCAGATTGGCCGCCCTGGCTTTTTCTATAGCCAGGCGCAAGCTGAAATTAGCGGTCGGATCGTTGCCTTTACGCGCCGCGATGGTTATTAAATTGCCTATTTTGGTAAAAATAGAACTTTTTTTCGCGTCAACAATCGCTTTTTGCCTTTTAGTTGTGGCCCATTTGGAATGCCCAGACATAATGTGAATTATGAATTACGAATTACGAATAAAGCCAGCTTATGCTGACAGTAAAAATTTAACATAATTAGAGGCAAAAATCAAATTTAAAACAGACTGTCTGAAAACTAATAAACAATTACCTTTTGTCATTTTAATCCCCCTTTGCTAAAGGGGGCAAAAGCAAAAAGTCCCCCTTATCAAGGGGGATAAAGGGGGTTTAAGGATTTCATAGAATATGAAGAACAGATAAAATCCCCCTCACCCCCTTTGCTTTTGCTAGAGGGGGAGAAATATCAAGGAGGTTGAACCTCTTAAATATTTAACAGGGTAAATGCTTCAACTGAAGCAAAATGGAAGCTATTTTTCAGATTCGGAAAGAATTTGCAGCATGATAGTTTTTAATTCCGGAATATCATCTTGGTATGCGTCCCAAATTACTCTTTTATTTATGC
>Ga0210028_1000516_pt1 | contig 33855 bp, 34 predicted proteins | sample CryGeymeta201513_FD_185468 | JGI IMG/M metagenome (GOLD analysis project Ga0210028, IMG submission 185468) | Groundwater microbial communities from Crystal Geyser aquifers in Utah, USA - Crystal Geyser metaG 2015-13 (SPAdes) (version 2) | ecosystem: Environmental > Aquatic > Deep subsurface >...
GCTGGCCCTTGCAAGACCTTCCTTGCCGAGAAAATAATAACACACCGCAAAACCGATATAGCCTAGGTTTCCGTGGAAAGAACTCTGAAGAAATGTCCCCCTTAGTTCTTGAGGTATCCTGAGTGCGAAGACAAGTCCTAGCCCAATACCCGTCACTGCCAAAAGGGGAAGAAGGGTGCCTGCTACCAGAACCGGGCTGAAGTGCGTTAAAAATGATGAAGCGGCAATCTCCCTGAAGATCATAGCAGGAATAGCAAGGTAGTAAACAAGGCGGTTTAAGGGCCCGAGAATATGGGCAGGAAGGAACTGTTTTTTCTTGAGGAATATCCCGAGGACAATTATGGCGAATATAGGCACGATCGTATTGATAACGTTAAGCAATGCTAAAGCCTTTCCAACTTTTTAGCGCGGAGCATCTCGATAAACGTCTCAATTCTGAGCGCGGTGCGCCCATCAATCGGACCGGGTTTTTCCCCTTCCAGTGTTAGTACCGGAACAGGGAGCCTATTGCGCAGGATGATATCGTAGATCTGGCGATAACAGAAGGTCTGGGTATAATGAATCAAGCCATCCAGGGACCTTGCTTGTATGGCCTGATTGATATCCGCGATCCTTCCTTCAGCCGAATAGGGATAGGTATAGGAAATGTACTGGTCAACTATATCGCCTTCGGCAAAAGGCATGCTGAATTGTCTCTGTACTTCGTTATAAACAACCCTTGCGCCCAATGATTCTATATGCTCATAGAAGCCCGAGAAAATTGGGGGCACCCCTAGATAACCCAGGCGTACCGAGTCTTTTACAGGAGTCCTCATTCGAGCGCCGACGATAAAATCATCCAGCTCCTTTTCAAACAGATGAGGGTTTCCGCCGAAATCAGAACTTCTCACAAGAAAGAGATGATTTTCGAGTCCCGTGACCAAATCTTCCCTGTAGGTAAGTTCATCAATAATGGATAGCTTTCTTCTGACAGGCCTCAATGCCTCTCTCGCCTTTTCCGCATCCTCCCTCGTAACGGAAAGCCTCTTCTCAAACCTGTCCATCTCGAGATCAAGAGCCATCCTTTTCCTGCTTAGAGGGTAGGCAAAATTGGATACTTCCACCCCCCTGGATGAAAGTACTTCCGCCAGCGCTATGGTGTTACTGCAATCGCCGCCCGTCACCGCAAGGACGTTCTTGATTCCGAAGCCAATAACCGCCCCGTAAATCCCCTTGATCCAGGAGCAGATACCGTGTGAGAATCCATGGTCTTCCGCCAGTTCAACCAGCCCCGACGGATTGGGAGACGTAATGAAGAGGTTATTTAGATCAAGCGGTTCAAGACCGGCGGCAAGGATTATCTCAACCGGCACTGTCGCCGTAATGCCTAAGCGCATCATCTTGCACTCACGGAGTGGAATATCTCCCCTGGAAGCTCAAGGCAGGTGAGTTTGTTTCCGTAAACAGCTCCGGTGTCTATACCGACCTTGTTGGATGTAACCAGCGGCTCTCTGAACGCGGTATGGCCGAAGATGACCTTTTTCCCAAAATCAAAGTCGCTGTGTATGAAGGCCTCTCTTATCCATACCATATCTTCAAGGCTCTGGCTCTCAAGCGCAACTGCCGGTCTCAGCCCGGCGTGAACAATTATGTGGGTGCCGATGTCCAAATAAGGTTTTAGGGAATTGAAAAAGGCAATATGGGCCGGGGGAAAGAACGGATCATTTTCATCTTTTCGGTTCACGCGGTAGCTCCTTACGGTACTTCCACCTCCGTTATAGAAAAACAGTTCACGATCCCTTCCGCTAAGGTAATCAAGGAGCATGGCCTCATGATTTCCAATCAGGCATTCAACAAGCGAAGAGATTTGCCTCTGGCCCAGGATAAATTCAACCGCTCCGAAGGGGTCCTCGCCCCGGTCAATGTAGTCTCCCACATAGATAAGCCTGTCTGATGAGGGGTCCCAACCGATCTTGTCCATGAGCCTCTTGAGCATATCAAGGCATCCATGCACATCCCCTATTATGAATATCCTCTCATCCATGATCAGAGACTGAAGATGATCCTGGGTCTGTCACGTTTATCCAATCTCTTAAGCCCCGCCTTTTTCGCGGCATCAACCGCCTCCATGTATTCGGAAGCGGTAAGCCTTCGACCTATCATATCATCCCCTAAGGCCTCGCCGCAGGGGCGATACTGGTCCATGATATTAACGTAGGATTCCGGAGATATCTCAGAGGCGATGAAAGCCATTATCTCAGCCGTTCCGGCCATCGCTCCGGGCATAACCAGGTGCCTTACGATAAGGCCTTTAACGGCAATCCCCTCAGCATCCAAGACAAGCTCTCCTACCTGTCTGTGCATCTCCTTTATGGCCAGAGCGGCCGTTTCCCTGTAATCGCCCGTCTTGCAGTACTTCTCCGCCCAGCGATCCTCCCAGAACTTGAAATCAGGCATATAGATATCAAAGATACCATCAAGGATTTTGAGGGTCTCAAGGCTTTCATAGCCTCCGCAGTTATAGACCAGAGGCACGTTAAGCCCGAGGGGCACGGCCTCAAGCAGGGCCTCGATAATCTGGGGCACCACATGGGTGGGAGTTACGAAGTTTATGTTGTGGCAGCCCCTGTCCTGAAGTTCCAGCATAATGGCTGCCATCTGTGAGGGCTCGATCTCCACTCCTTCGTTAAAATGGCTTATCTCGAAGTTCTGACAAAAGCCGCACAGTAGATTGCAGGAACTGATAAATATGGTCCCTGAGCCGTATCTTCCAACAAGGGGCGTCTCCTCGCCGAAGTGGGCGTTATAGCTTGCAATCCTTGCCTTTCTTCCGGTCCGGCAGAGGCCTTTTTCATCTACGAGCCTGTTCACCCCGCACCTGCGGGGACAAAGGCGGCAGGACTCCATAAGGGCAAGAGCCTTATCCAGCCTCTGCCTCAGGATTCCATTTCTGTGAAGGTCCAGGTAGGAAGGTTGAGCCAAGACAGACAGCTCCTCTAATAAAAACTCCCCTTCCAGGCATCTAAAACCTGTCAGGGGACAGCCTGACTTCCGGCCCCTTCAGGGGTTATTCTCTGCTCTGCCCGAAGATTCTAAGGAGCATGAGAAAGAGATTTATGAAATCTAGATAAAGCGAAAGAGCGCCCAGGATAGCTCCCTTCCTCACAACGGCGGCATCCAGTCCGGCCGGTTGCGTAAGGGCCATGTTCTTCAGTTTCTGGGTATCGAATGCGGTAAGGCCCACGAAAACAAACACCCCGATGTAGCTGATTATAACTCCCATGGCACTGCTTTGAATGAAGATATTTACAACAGAGGCTATAATTATTCCTATAAGCCCCATCATGAGAAACCCGCCGAAAGAGGTAAGATCCTTCTTCGTGGTCCAGCCGTAGATACTGCAGGCAACAAATGTTGCCGCACAGATAAAAAACGTACCGGCTATAGAAGTGCCTGTGTATGCCAGGAATATAAATGACAGAGTCACTCCGTTTAGCCCTGCATATATCACAAACAGGGCGGTTGCTACTCCGGAACTCATTCGGTTTACTCTGCTGCTGAGCGTAAAAACGAGGCCCAGTTGACCAAGAATAAGTATGAAAAAAAGTATGGGATTGCCGAACACGATTCGAATAGCGGCCTCACTCTGCGAGATATAGAAAGCTATGAATCCGGTGAGGGCAAGTCCTATCCCCATCCAGTTATAGACACTTCGAACAAAATCATTGACCAACACCTCTGATCTTGGTTTTGCAACTGTCTGTAATGCCATGATATAGACCTCCCTAAAGAAAACTGATGGCAGCAAGGTTAAATTCAGTACCCTCAGAACTATAAACCATTCTGCGGCAATTTCAAGAAATTTTGGCTTAACCTGAATTATCGAGAGACGCTAGAGGGCCTCCCTGCAATCTCTTTCAGGAGGGCCTAATAAAATACATCTTTCAAAACATCAGTAGATCGGCATTTTCCTTGCGATTTTTGCCCGAATATGTATTATCCCGCAATGCATACGAAAAAACTCTACATAGTAATGGTTGGACTGCCGGCCAGGGGAAAATCCACTATCGCCAGCCGCATGAGGGATAGTCTCACGCGCGATTCAATTCCCGCAAGGGTCTTCAACAACGGTAAACTGAGAAGAAAACTGACCGGGATAGAAACCTCGGAGGCCTCATTCTATGCTCCTGAAAACAGGGAGGGGGTTGCCTTAAGGGAAAAGATTGCCCTGATCAACATCGAACGCGCCAAGGCTTTCCTGACAGGAAAGGGGCGAGTGGCCATACTTGATGCCACTAACGTAACCCCTAAGAGAAGGGAAAAAATTAAGGCCTTACTCTCGGATCATCCCATTATGTTCTTGGAATGTATCAATGAAGACCATGAGATTCTTGAGGCCAACATAGCAAGAAAGATATGCATGCCTGAGTTCAGCCATCTCGACAGGGATGAGGCCGTGAGGAGTTTCAACAAGAGGATAGATTTCTATAAGGCCATCTATCGTCCGCTGGAAACGGAAAAAAACTTCATAAAGCTTGATTCCCTCAACAGAAGGATAATAGGTGAACATATAGACGAGGATATTCCGTTTTATGATCGCCTGAGGGACTTTCTTGTGACGGATGTGGTGAAGAATCTCTTCCTGGTAAGGCATGGTGAGACCTACTTCAACCTGGAGAACCGGATAGGAGGGGACTCTCCCCTTACTTCTAAAGGTCTGGAACAGGCCCGATCCCTCGCCGGGTATTTTGCCGGAAAAACCATTCCCGTCATATTTACAAGCAAGAAACTCAGGACGATTCAAACGGCAGAGCCCATAAAAGATCTGCAGGACAACTGCGCCATTATCTCACTGGGAGAATTTGATGAAATAAACAGCGGGATCTGCGAGTGCATGACCTATGGAGAGATTCGTCTCACGATGCCACATGTTCACAGTGAAAGGCAGAAGGATAAATTTCATTATGTCTATCCCGGAGGAGAAGGTTACGCGACCATGAAGGACAGGATAGACAGGGGGATAAAGAAGGCCATCTACCTGAGCGGGGTCTCACAGAACATCATGATCATAGGCCACAGGGCCGTAAACAGGATGATTCTTGCCCATTTTCTGTATAGAAGGACCGAGGACGTACCCTATACCTACATTCCGCAGGACAAGTTCTATCACATAGTGGCCACGCAAAATAAGAAACTGTTCGAGCTGAAGCGCTTCTAAGGCTTTTTTGAGGCCTTGCCCGGGGCACCTTCTTCCTTCTCCAGAAAGGCCGAAAGCTCAGTGGAGAAAACCGCGTGCTGCCAGCCAGGAACCACATAGACCCAGGCACTCAGTCGCTCATTTAACTTCCCGGCATCCTTTGCTCTTTCCTCAGGGCTCTTTGCCTTTTCATCTTCTTTTTCTGAAAGAGCTTCCATGCCTCTAAAGCCAACCTCCAGCCTGAACCTGCACATCGCGTCCTTGCATTGCCCACCGGGATATATGCGATATATGTTACCATCATAGAGATGATATTCAATCCTTACGGATTCATCGAATCCCTCCAGGGGCCTTCCCGCCTCATATCTTGAGGCAACGTCGGACAACCTGAAGTTTGAAAGTGTATCTGAGAGCCTATCCAGTTCAGATGTGTTTATCTTGCCGGACGACTTGGGGCTTTTGAGTTCAAAGGCTTTTCCCTTCTCAGGCCTTGCAAAGGCATAACGCACCGTTTTCCCTTCCTCGGCAAGGCATACTATTGACTCGATATCATCCGCAGCCACTGATAGAAGTTCTCTATTGAGCCAGGAAGAGGGCTCTTCCGACGGGCCAGATATGCTCCAGTCAACCAGATAAACATCTGAAGAAACACCCTTCCGGAGGACGTAACGGCCTCCGGTCTGTCCCGTTGCAGGATCGGCATCCCTTTCCTTTCCCAGGATGAGATCAGCCCTCTTTTCTCCTTTGGAATCAAACAGTTCCAGCCGGATGCCTCTCTCCTTTTCGGATGCCTTCTGGTCCTGTGGATCAGCAAGAGAAAGCCTTGCGATCACATCCTCCGAGGACTGGAACTTCCTCCCCACCTTAACCTCCTTAAGTTTTCTGAGCAAGTCGGCTATCCTTGAGAAATCTGCCGGATAACCCCAGCGTTCAGCGACCACCCAGGCTCCCTCAGCCTTTTTTAAAGTCAGCTTTCCTTTTGGACCGTATACCACTATCGAAGCTATCTCGTTAACCTGTAGATTCTTCATCAGGTATCCGCCCATCTGCGTAGAGGGTCTTTCTCTTTCGCCTCTGTTCAAAAGGCCCCAGCCGGCCACAGCCATCAGGACCAGAATCCCGACCAGTATAAAAAAAGTGCGCGACCTCATTTCCTTCTCATCTTCCTCTGTCTGTAAATTCCAAAAAACAGGCCTCCGATGGAGACGATGACCGGCATAAGGAATATATTGATTGCCTTCAGCCTTGTCCCCAATGCGTCAATATCGGCCCTCAGATTTTTTCTTACCTCTTTGAGTTCACGGTTTATCCTTGCTCTCTCCTCCCTGAATCCCGCTATCTCATCCTCCTGCTCGGGACTCAGGATCATGCGCTGGGTCGAATCTTTTTGCTGCTCCAGCTCCCGCAGCCTCCGGTTGGCGCTCTCCGCCCTGGCGGTGAGTTCTTTTTCCTTTGAAAGCCATTTTTCCTGAGCCTTTCTCTCAAGCTCCAGAACGGCCGTAAAGGGTCGCTCAAAGGTGCCCCTGGATCTCAAACTTATGAGATCATCGCTGCCTGTAAGATACTCCACGGCATTGGCCACGAAGTTCAGATTATCGTTGAATACGTTTGACATGGTAAAACCCAGCACCCGGCTCTTCTGAACATAGAAGTCATCAGCAAGCATGTCCGCATCCGAAACAACAATGATGGTGGAGTTTTTCTTTCCTTTGGAAATATGGCTTTCGGCATTTGCTTTCTTTACGGATTTATCTCCTTCCTTGACTTCAGGAGGGCCATCGGGGAAGGCGGTTTCAAAAGTTCCTGTAACGCGGGCTGCCAAGGTAAATGGTTTTCCGGCAGACTCAAAGTCCCTCCTTATGGCGGAGGAACCCATGGATGCCTTGAAGGTCTCTATGAGAGAGGCATTGGAGCCTGAGCGGGCAAGGGGTTCAAAATCAATCTGCGCCCCATCTTTTTTGTTGATTGCTCCGGCTACGGGAAAAAGCATGCTCTCAAGCCTCGCAGTGACAACCTCCTGCCGGTTGAAAAACCCACCTTTAAGGGAAATCCATACCGGGCTGGCCTCAATCGTGTTGTTCCCAGTGCGGACCCTTGTAGGGTTTTCAAGGTCGGCAATAACCTTTCCCTGATCCATATCAAGGCCCCAGGCGCCAAGAAGCCTGGTGAAAGAAGGGCTGGAGGCCGCCTGGAATCTCTGCTGGGGATTCGGGTCCGAGACGCACAAGGGATCAATAAAAAGGAGAATATTGCCTCCGGAAAGGGCGAACTGATCTATGGCATATTCGAGCGAGGGCTTCAAATCCTTTGGATTTACTACCACAAGCAGATCGTATCCAGGTTTAATAACGGCGGAATCTGGCGGAATCTGGCTCAGTTCATAGCTTTTTCCAAGCTCTGTCACCACCAGCCACTGCTGTCCCGCTCCTCGTCCCATAGCCGCCTGCGACGGATCGCCGAATAGGGGAAGGCCGGTTATGACGCCTATCTTCTTTTTGGCGCGCTTCTGAAGATTATAGATTATCCTTGTGACATCATATTCAAGCAGTTCTTCACGGGATACATCCAGGAACTCGATCTTCTCCTCCCTATCAGCGGCTAGAAAGACAAGGCCGAAGTATATCCTGTCTCCGGAGGCGGCGGCTACGGGCCGCAATCCAAATTTCTGCGCCCACTCCTCTTCATCGGAATCAGGACTTGGATCGCGCATCTCAAGTTTTATCTTGCCCTTGCTCAATCGCGCGTACTCACCCAGAAACTCCCCCACCCTTTTGCCGTATATCTTTAGTTGAGCAGGGATATCAGGTCCGGACCGAGTGAAGAAAAACATCACAGTCACAGGTTCGGTCATGGAGGAAAGAACCCTCTTCGTTCCATCCGACAGAGAGTATATCTTCTCCTCCGTAGCATCCCATCTCAGGTTGGCATAGGAGATTATGACATTCAGGAGAACCAGAATTACTATGGAGACTGCCAGCCCCGCCCCTGAGATGAACGTCTTTTTGGTTTCGCTTCCCTTATTCATAATCAATCATATCTCCTCTATGAAGCCCTTCGGCTCTGGAGAATCACACCGTTTGCCATGAGCATGAAACCCATCACCGAGAGGTAATAGACCAGATCCCTCAAATCAAGGACTCCCCTTTCCATGTCAGCAAAATGATGCATGAAACTGAAGCCCTCCACGATGCTTACGAGCCAGGCCGGTGCCCAGCCTGTAAAAAAACCCGTCACAGGCGGCCATCCGGCAAGCAGAAAGAAAAGGCATATCACAACAGTGAGAATAAAACTTATTACCTGGCTTCTCGTAAGGGAAGACGTCATGCAACCGACACTCAGATAGGCGCCTGCCATAAGAAAACTGCCTATATAGCCTGTGATAACGGCGCCAAAATCAGGCTCGCCCAGATATGCCACGGTTATGACAATGGGGAAGGTCAGTACCAGGGCCGAGCCAAGGAAAAGCCAGGCGGCCAGAAATTTCCCGAAAATAAGTTCGGCAACTGAGACCGGCAGGGTCAGTATGAGTTCTATGGTCCCATCCCTTCTCTCATCCGCCCAGAGTCTCATCCCCACCGCGGGGACGAGAAACAGGAAAAGCCATGGATGCCATTCAAAGAAGGCCCTGAGATCGGCCTGACCGGTCTCATAGAATCTCCCTATCGAAAACGTGAAAAAACCGCAGAGAAGAAGGAATATCACTATAAACACATAGGCGACCGGCGAAGTGAAATAGCCGGCCAGCTCTCTTTTCATGACAGCCCACATCCTTTTCATGGAACCTCTCACCTCTAAACAGCCCGTTGATCCGGTCTGGTGATCTGCCTGAAGACCTCATCCAGGCGTCCTTCCTCGATTCGCATATTCTCCAGCCTAATTCCTCTATCCAGACAATAGCGCACAATTACTTCAGCAACAGGCGCCGATGGGTCTGACGGAATTGCCCGCAGTGTAAAACGGCCCTCTCCCTCCCCGACCTTCAGCACATCCTTCACACCGTGGAGCCCTTCCATCCCCGCAATCACCCCTTCGGGCTCCGCATTGCACACAGTAAAGCACGCGGTTCCATGAAACTCCGAAAGAGCCTTGAGTTCAAGCGGGGTCTTGTCCGCCACGATCTTGCCCGAAGCGATTATTATTACACGGGTGCATACAACATCCACTTCCTCCAGATTGTGCGTGGAAAGTATGATGGTCTTATCCTTTGCCATATCCCTTATCATTGAGCGAACTTCATGTTTCTGGTTCGGATCAAGTCCGTCAGTGGGTTCATCCATAATGAGATACTCGGGATCATGCAATATGGCCTGGGCAAAGCAGACCCGCTGGTTATAACCCTTTGAAAGGGTAGATACCTGTTGATGGCGGACATCATTAAGAAAACACTTGTCAATTGTAGCAGAAACCCTGGCCCGTCTTTCCCGCCCTGTAAAACCCCTTACCTCGGCTATGAAATCAAGGAAAGCTATAACCGTCATGTCGGGATAGGCAGGGGCGTTTTCGGGCAGATATCCAATCCTGCGCCTAGCTTGAAGAGAATTCCTTACTATATCGTATCCCCCTACCAATGCAGTGCCGGAGCTTGGAGGGAGATAACCTGTTATCATCCTCATGGTGGTGGATTTCCCGGCGGCGTTGGGGCCAAGGAATCCAAGCACCTCTCCTTTTCCGACCTTAAAGGATATTCCATCAACCGCCAACTTCTGTCCAAAGCGTTTGGTGAGTTCTTTAACTTCTATCATGCCACACTCCAAAAAGATTTATATCGGGATTCAAAGGCCGGGAGCGCCCTTCAAATCTTCTTCAGACTTTCTCTCTTCCCCGTAATCGCGGCTAGGGGTATTTTTTTAGCACAAGGGGCGGCCAAAACATCGGATATGAGTTTCTATCAGAAGACTGAGCAGCAGCTAAGAAACAATTGAAAATTAGCTGACAGGGGCTACCGTTCGGTTACAGCTCGTAGCTGAATACCTTATAGACAGTGGAGGAGCCGAGCACTGCGTCAACCATTCCCTCCAGTTCCGCCCTCTTCTTATCGGCAAACCACTTCTGCCACGCTTCCAGGGACTTCCATGTGCTTATTACCAGATATTCATCAGGGTCTGTTACATTTCTAAGGGTCTCACCTGAAATATAGCCCGGCTGTCCGCTAGCCATGCTTCTCAGCTCAAAGAGCAACTCGCTTAACCTGGGCAGGATACTTGCGTCAAGGCGCTTCATTTGCGGCGATATCTTTCTTAACATCAGAACTCTAACAAGCATTTTCTATGACCTCCATGTCTGGTAAAAAAATCCCAAAACATCAAGAACGAATCATTAACCGGACACATGCTTCAACGTTAGCAAGACGCCTGCCGCCAACGCGGAACCTATGACTCCGGCCACGTTAGGCCCCATAGCATGCATAAGCAGAACATTTTCAGGATCGGCCTCGGTACCCAGCTTCTGGCTTACTCTAGCCGCCATTGGAACAGCCGATACACCGGCTGATCCAATAAGCGGATTGACCTTAGTTTTTGAAAACACATTCATTATCTTCGCCATAATGACGCCTGAGGCTGTCCCTATGGAGAAGGCGATCACTCCCAAAACCAGAATGCCTATGGTTTCGAGCTTAAGAAATTTGTCGGCAGAAAGCTGGGCGCCCACCCCCAGCCCCAGCATTATGGTCACTATATTAAGCATAGCCCCTTCCGCTGTCTTGGAGAGCCTCTCCACGACACCGCATTCTCTCATGAGGTTACCGAACATGAAAAACCCTATGAGAGGCGCTGCAGAAGGCAGGAGAAACATGCACAGGCCGAGTACAACGACCGGAAAGACTATCTTTTCTATCTTTCCCACGTATCTCATCTGCTGCATTCTTATCTTTCGCTCCTCCCCGGTAGTTAATAGTTTTATAATAGGAGGCTGGATTATAGGCACCAGGGCCATGTAAGAGTAGGCAGCAACCGCTATGGCCCCCAGAAGATGCGGGGAGAGCTGGCTGGTGAGAAAAATCGCAGTGGGGCCATCAGCACCCCCGATTATGCCTATGGAGGCCGCGTCGTATATATCAAAGTTTATGCCAGGTACAAATTTAGATAACGCAAGTGCCCCTACAAGTGTGGTAAAGATTCCGAACTGGGCCGCCCCCCCTAGAAGGGCCGTCTTTGGATTGGCCAGCATAGGCCCGAAGTCGGTCAATGAACCGATACCCATGAAGATTAAGAGAGGGAAGGCACCTGATTTGATGCCTATCTGATAAATATAATAAAGTATTCCTCCCGGATCATTCATTCCGGCTATCGGTATATTCGTAAGAATAGCACCGAAGCCTATCGGCAGAAGAAGCAGGGGTTCAAAATGCTTTGATATGGCCAGATAAAGGAGTAGGATGCCTATCCCTACCATGAAAAGGCGCCCTATTCCGCCTGTCCATCGCCCGTCCGGTGGGAACAAGAAGTTAACAATGCCTGTAGATGAGGAGAAATCCTTTATCATCTGCCCCATCGAGGGCACCTCAACAGCATTCTTAACTGTCTGCTCCGCCCCCCATCCGGAACCACCCAGGACTAAAGGGGAAATGAGCACGACAATAAGACAGCAAATCAAAAATATTTTCTTCATGACAGGATTCCTTCCCTGAGGTCAATCTCAAGCAATAGTAACGATCACCTGGCCGCTTTGAACGGTTTGTCCCTTTTGCACAAACAGGGCTTCGATCGTGCCGTCAACAGGAGCTACAACAGGGGTCTCCATCTTCATCGCCTCAAGTATAACCAGGGTATCCCCTCTCTCTACTTGCTTTCCCTCAACACAATAAATCTCATAAATATTACCTGGAAGACTTGCCTTTACCTCAACAACGGATTTAGCGGGCCCCCCGGCTACCGGCTTAGGCGCTTCAGGGACAGCAGCCCTTGCCGCGGGGGCAATGCTTGAGATGGCTCCGGTATCCTCTTCAACCACTACCTGGTAGCTCACACCGTCCACCGTAACCCTGTATTGTGAAGGGCCTGCAGGCTGAACCGGTGCAGGGGGCGCTGGCTTTGCCACGGCCGGTTTCTTCTCCTCGGCCTCTTTCTTTATCTTTCTCACATTGATCGGCTTATTGCCCTTGAGGAAATCAAGACCTTTATTACCACCTGCGGTAGCCAGGGCACCGATTGTAAAAATATTTTCATCGGTTATGGGCAGGCCCTCCTTTTTGAGGATTTCTTTAGCCTTTGGTATCCCCGGCTCAAGCACATCAAGAGGATCCCCTTCGAAGAATGCCATCTCGAGCTGTTTTTCGGCAATCTTAACGATCTCCGGATCGGGCTTGACAGGCGTCTTTCCAAAATATCCGAGGACCATCTTTCCATAGCCGTCGGTTATCTTTTTCCAGGGGCCCTGCGTTACGTTAGCGTAGGCCTGCTGGAAATAGAACTGAGACACCGGCGTGACCGAAGTCCCGAACCCTCCTCTTGCGATACATTCGGACATGGCCTCAATGACCTTGGGATACAGATGAAGTGTTCCCGTATCACGCATCATCATTGTGTTTGCGGTCAAGGCCCCCCCCGGCATAGGGGAAAGGATGACCTCGGAGGAGATCTTTTGCGCCTCCGGAGGGAAAAAATATTCTTTAAAGCATTCTTCCTGCACGCGATTTGCCTCAAGTATCTTCTTGATGTCTATGTCGAGAGTATAAGGCGTCCCCTTAAGAGCATGCCAAAAGGAAATTAGATCGGGCTGGCAAGTGCCCCCCGAAAGAGGCGACCGGGCGAGACATACACCGTCACAGCCTGCCTCTACAGCCGCCTTGTATTGCGTGACTCCCACGCCTGCCGTTTCGTGTGAGTGCATCCAGATGGTAGTATCGTTACCGATAAGTTCGCGGGCCGCCTTGATGGTTTCATAAACCTTGTTGGGATTGGAGGTGCCTGAGGCATCCTTGAAACAGAGCGAGTCAAACTGTACGCCGGAATCAAGAATCTCTTTTAAGGTCTTAAGATAAAATTCAGGATCGTGAGCGCCGCTGCATCCCGGGGGCAGTTCCATCATAGTGATGCAAATCTGGTGATGCAGCCCTGCATTCTTTATGCAATTACCTGAGTATATCAGATTTCTAACGTCATTAAGGGCGTCAAAATTCCTTATATGGGTTATTCCGTGTTTCTGAAACATCTTTGCATGTAGGTCTATCATGTCTCTGGGCTGTGCCGAAAGAGCCACCACGTTTATTCCCCTTGCAAGAGTTTGAAGATGCGCCGAAGGACCAGCGGCGCTCCTGAATCTGTCCATCATGTCAAAAGCCGACTCTCCGCAGTACATGAAAAGACTCTGAAACCTGGCTCCTCCTCCGGCCTCGAGGTAATCAATGCCCGCATGAACGGCAGCCTCAACCGCAGGGATGAAGTCGTCCGTCAACACCCTGGCTCCGAATACAGATTGAAAGCCATCTCTGAAAGTGGTATCCATGAATTTAATTTTCTTCATTAGTCCAACTCCTTAAATTGGATTAAACTTTTCAAGTTGTCGCTCAAAATGAGATGCGGATATCCCCGCCTTCACCTCTTGAAAGCTCGATTTCTATCCCTGTAAGCAGCTATGGCCGCTGCGACCACCACCGGAATTCTATCCACGCCCTTTGCCCGACCGGAATCAGGTATTCTCGGCAAAATTCGCTTAGTAGCAATATTTTTACTTGAAATGAATTTTTCTTCATTAATTATGGTTTTTTTGAGTATTTGATACGTTATCTGAATTACGATAAAAAGTAGTATCAAAAAGGAGAACACCACCCCCATACCCATGACCGTCAACTTTAATCCTTCTATAATCATTTATTGCCCCTAAGGATAATTACTGAAGTTTATCTTTTCGAAAACAAGAAAAGTAAAATCCTCGACAGAAATGTATTAGCGCGTTATATAATCATATCCAGCACCGCAAAACCCGATGCATGGCTTAGAGCGGAGTAAATCTATAACACCTTGCCCCGAATACTGCAAGGAAAACAGGCAGGAAGTTTTTATCAAGAAAATCCATTTCTTTGCTTTAAAGCATAGATATTTTCTTGACTTATAGTCCTCATCTACCTAGATAGTGTCCATTCGTAAATGGCTATTTTCACCGATTTCTGCGTTGGGCTATAATTTTAATCCTCGAAATACCTCAGTGTATTCCTGTGCTTAGAATTATAGCCCGCCTTTGACTCGACGAAACTATTTCATTTACGGATGGACACTAGATATGATTTTCTTGATTTTTCTTGAAGGAGACCGGTTGAAAGATGGCAGTAATCGCCCCTTTCAGGGGCATTACCTATAATTTCGCGACTGCTGATGAGCTGTCGAGACTTATGGCGCCTCCCTATGACATAATATCTGAGGAAGGACGCAAGAGATACTACGGCAATCACCCCAATAACGTCATCAGACTTATCCTCGGGGAAAAGAAAACCGGAGATTCCGACTGGGACAACCCTTATACAAGGGCTGCCGAATATTTCAGGCGCTGGGAAACACAAGGCATTCTGGTCAGGAGCGAAAGGCCCTGCATCTATATTACATCTCATTCATTCGCAGACTCCGTGCAAGGGCCATCCTCTACAAGATGGGGCATTCTGGCACTGGTTCGTATCGAAGAAGAAGGCTCCGGAGCTATCCTCCCGCATGAAAGAACCTTCTCAGCCCATAAGGACGACCGACTTAGACTAATGCGATCTTGTAACGCCCATTTCAGCCAGATATTTTCAATATACGATGACCCTTCCAAAGACGTTCTTTCCATGTGCAGGCCATATACCGAAGCGACGCCTAAGATGGAATTCGGTTTTGAGGACGGAAGCTTTCACCGAATGTGGGAGATCGCTGACATGGACCTCCACGAAGAACTGGCCTATTTCTTTTCCCAAAGGGCACTTTATATAGCGGACGGGCATCACCGCTATGAAACATCGAGGAATTACAGGAACAGCATGAGGGCAAGATACGGAAGGCGGCCCGCCAACAAAAGTTACGAATTTACCATGATGTATCTCTGCGCAATGCAGGACCCCGGGCTTAAGGTTCTCTCCTCCCATCGCCTTCTGAAGACAAGCAGGGCTTTTGATATCGAACGATTTCTGCAGGACGGAAAAAACGTATTTGATGTTGAAGAATTCATGCTCAACGGAAGCGACTGGAATGAAAGGGCGCATGGCCTCTCAATGAGGCTCCTTGAGACCGGTCGGGAGAAGCAGAGCACTCTCTGTCTTTGTACTGCGGGTTCCTTGCAGGTTTACTTGCTTAAGATCAAGGCCGGGATGGAAGCGCTTATGGGCGAAGACATCCACCCCGCACTCAAGAGCCTGGATGTGCTGGTGCTCTCAAGGCTTATTCTTCAAAAGGCCTTGGGCTATACCAAAGAAGACCTTGACAACGATAGACTCATCAAATACGAAAGCGACCTTTCCGACTCCCTGGCAGCGGTTTATCGAGGAGACTATCGGATCGGATTCATGCTCAATCCGACCAGGATAGAACAGGTAAAAGAAGTGGCGGACAATCACCTTGTCATGCCCAGGAAATCAACATATTTTTATCCAAAAGTCCTGACAGGTCTTGTATTAAACAAGATAGACCCGAATGAAATAATTCATGTGCCGTGAAACCACACCCCTTGAATCGGAACGAATAGATACCATGCTGGACGGCAACCTTATGGTCATTCAGTCCAGCAGGGGCTACAGGTTTTCTGTTGATGCCCTTCTTCTTTCGGATTTTGCCCTTACCAGACCGGGAGACGTTGTGGTTGACCTTGGCACAGGCTGTGGCGTCATATCTCTTCTGCTTCTCAAGAAAGGCGATATCCGGCAGGCAGTAGGCATAGAGATACAACCGGAGCTTGCCTCACAGGCCTTCAGAAACGCAGTCTTGAACGGATTATCGGAAAAGATGCATGTTGTCATTGGAGATATGAAAGATGTACCCGTAAAGAAAGGATGCGCTGATATCGTCGTCTGCAACCCTCCCTACAGATCAAGGTCGAGCGGTCGCATCAGTCCTGATCCTGTCAGGGCAATAGCACGGCACGAATTGACTGTTTCCCTTGAAGACATCCTGAAAGCATCCTCCTATATGCTCAAAAGATGCGGCAGGGCCGTTTTGATATATCCTTCCGCCAGATTGGCCGATCTCATAAGCGGGTGCAGACGCTACCATCTTGAACCCAAAAGGCTTCAGATGATCCATCCCTCAGGCTCTTCCCCAGCCGTACTGTCCATGGTGGAGGCCGTATCCGGTGGGAGGTCTTCTCTGAAAGTGCTGGCCCCCATCATAGGTCAGGGCAGATTCACTATCTGAGCTTGAGTTTGAATTCAACCCTTGAAACAGCAGGACGCCCAAGAACGCTGTTCAATCCTTCTCGCACAGTTTCTTCCTGATATTTGAGTTCCTGAAGCCAGATGGAATCTGAAACCGCTACCCGCAATACCCCGTTTTTTATCCGGGCGGGTCTGGCATTAGCGGCTACCGCCGGCCCGACCACCTCCGCCCATACTTCCCATATCCTCAGGTCATCCCTTGTAAATGGAAGAATACCTTCGCTGAAAATACCGCTCAATACATCCTTAAGGCTTGATAACGGTTCCTTGCCGCTCATCGCATATGGCCTTGCCGGAAGACACCATCTTTCCGAAACGCATAAAAAAATAACATTTGTTCGTCACCTAACCTTCATGACGGAAACATCTTGCCGCCCGGAGCGAACCGACCTCCATACCCGGTTGCATGACAGGCCCGAACTCATGCCCGGCCAGGACGTATCAGGTTTCCTTCAGCCTTTAGTGCAGTGCTTGACGGAATTTGAAATCATACGGTAGATGTCGGAGAACCTTAACAGACCTACAACAGAACCGTTTTCTGTCACAAAAAGGGAATCATGGCTTCCTGTAACAAAAAGATGCAAGGCCTCGCTGAGGTAATCACCGGATGCGATGACATGATTTTCATCCGGCCGCCTCATAAAGTCTTTCACCTTTTCATTCAAAGCCTTCCTGCACAGCTCCGAGAATGGTTTTGACCATAACCAGTACTGCTCTTTAAGTGGCTTGACAAGATAACCAACCCCGAATCTGGTGAAGTTCTTGAGTCTTTCGTCCAGATCTTTGTATCCCGGTTCGAGTCCCCTGGAAAGATCAATCGGGGAAAGCTTCCCGATAACAAACCCTTTTTCATCCTTTACAAGCAGGATTCTCTGTTTAGTCTTTCCAGAGGCGTATTCCTCCTGAGCTTTTTCAAGAGCCATCAAAGCTTCTGCAAAGTTTGCATCCGATGAAATTGCAGGGAATTCCTTTTCTGGAATCATGAGGTCTCTGACTTTTTTCTCCTCCATTGGCACCTCCCTGAAGAGATAATCCTAAATTGTGCCCATCCACAAATGGCTACTTTCACCGATTTAGGCGTTTGGGTAAATTTTAATCCTCGAAATATCTCAATGTATTACTGCAGTAAAAATTATCTCCAGCCTTGAACTCGACGAAAATATCTCATTTACGCATGGACACTAAATAAGTGAAATCATGCTCCACTGCTATGCATGCTAGTCCAGAGAGCCCGGATAGTCAATTTGAATCCTATTACTGAGAGATGACTCCTTTGATTTCCAGGTCCATGATTGTAAAGATTCCTTCATCGCTTCACTATGGAAACGGAAAGGCCGATATTGCTTGACTGACTAGAATATGCTCTATATATTTAAAAATTAAATGATGAACTGTGTTCGTAACGGAACCGAAATATAAACCTTGGAGCGAATATTATGTCGTGGGATTGGGACAAGCTAATGGAACAGAAGAAGTCATCCTCCGGCGGGGGATTCGGGACTCCTCCGAAGATGGATGATGTTTTGAATAAGCTCAGGGGAGCGAAGGGGAGATTCCCGGGAGGATTCAAATTGATCATTCTTGCCGCGGTGATTATTATTCTTGTTTCAAGCAGTTTTTACACAGTAGATGTTGACGAGGTGGGTGTAGTACAGAGATTCGGCAGATTTGTCAGAATCACCCAGCCCGGCCTCAGTTTTAAGTTCCCCAGCTTTATTGAAACAGTAAGCAAGGTTAAGGTCAGATATGTCTTTAAGGAGGAATTCGGCTTCCGCACTGTTGATCCCGGCATCAGGACACGTTATGCTTCAGGCCCGACCTATGAAAGCGAATCCCTCATGCTGACAGGAGACCTCAATGTAGCAGTGGTGCCATGGATCGTTCAATACCGGATAAAAGACCCTTATAAATATCTTTTCAAGGTCAAGAATATAAGAAGCACCTTGAGAGATCTATCCGAAGCAGCCATGCGGGTTGTGGTGGGAGACAGAAGCATAAACGAGGTAATAAGCAAGAGGGAAGAGATAGCAGGTGAAGCCGCAGGCATACTTCAAAAAGAACTTGATGAGGCTGACACAGGGATCCATGTGGTGACAATCGAAATGAAGAGAACAAATGTGCCGGAACCTGTGCAGCCCTCATTCAACGAGGTAAATCAGGCAGGGCAGGAAAAGGAAAAGCTCATATATCAGGCCAGAGAAGAGTATAATAAGGTCATCCCTGCTGCAATGGGCGAAGCGGAAAAAACCATAAGGGGAGCAGAAGGATATGCCCTTTCTCTGGTCAACAGGGGCAAAGGCGATGCCTCAAGATTCGTGGCTCTCTACCAGGAATATGCCAAGGCCAAGGATATTACAAAGAGAAGGCTCTATCTGGAGGCCATCCAGGAGGTTTATCCCAAGATCGGAACAAAGTACCTACTTGACGCGGATATGAAAGGCCTCTTGCCTCTTTTGAACCTTGGGAAAAGCGAAGGAGCCAAGCAATGAAATCAAAGATTCTCGCGGGCTTTCTTGTAATTATTATAATAGGCTTCTTTTCGGGTGCCTATGTCGTGGACGAAACGGAACAGGCTATAATAACCCAGTTCGGGAGGGCCGTAGGCGAGGCTAAGACATCTCCCGGGCTTTATTTCAAAGTGCCTCTCATTCAGCAGGCGAACTATTTTCCCAAGAACTTGCTTCAATGGGACGGAGATCCCGGGCAGATTCCCACCCTGGACAAGACCTACATCTGGGTGGATACATTCGCAAGGTGGAAGATCGTTGATCCCCTGAAGTTCTTCCAGACCGTGAACAATGTAACAAGCGCCCTTGCCAGGCTCGATGACATACTGGACGCTGCGGTTAGAAATTATATAACCTCATATCCTCTATTGGAGACTGTGCGTGTGACAAATAGAAAGCTCGACACATTTGAGGTGGGAATAGGGGACAACCAGGAAGAGAGGATTACGCGCAACATCAGCACAGGCAGGAAGCAGATAATTAAGCAGGTGCAGGAGCAGGCAAGACCTAAACTTGCCGAATTCGGCATACAGCTTGTTGATGTAAAGATAAAGAGACTCAATTATGTTGAAGAAGTCCAGCAGTCGGTCTATTCGCGCATGATCGCTGAGAGGAAACAGATCGCAGAGAAATTCCGCTCCGAAGGAAAGGGCGAGGCCAGTAAGATTGCCGGAAATCGCGAGAAGGAACTCAAGAAAATAACATCGGAGGCCTACAAGATAAGTCAGGAAATAAAAGGAAAGGCCGACGCTGAAGCTGCTGCTATTTACGCGGAGGCGCTAGGAAGAGATCCGCAATTTTACTCATTCATTAAGACCCTTGAAATATACAAAGAAACCATGGACAAAAACACCAGTCTGATACTTTCCACCGATTCCGAATTCCTACAATATCTTAAGGATTACGGTTACAGCGGATCTAACCTGCAGAAATAGGGGGCTTGGGAAAATGGTAAGGACTGAAATATCGCTTTTCCTGCGCAATGTTCCGGGAGAACTCGGAAAGCTTGCACGCCTGCTGGGAAAGGAAGGCATAAACATTGACGCACTGACCATCCAGGACGCCTCGGACTATGTTCAGGAACTCTTCAAGGCCAGAGGCAAATCCCTAAAGAGGATTGCGTCTGCCGCAAGCTATGGCTCAATGCAGAAGGATTCGGCCGAATTCGCGCTGATCCGCCTCCTGGTGGAAAGGACGGACAAGGCCATTGATATCCTTTCAAAGGAAGGCTACCTCTTTGACATTATGCCGGTGATAGCCCTTGAGATTGAAAATAAGCCTGGAACACTCGCCGAGATTACAGGAAAATTCGGGGAGGAGGGGCTTAACATAAACTATGTTTACGGCTCGGCCCTGCCGAAAGGCAATAAATCACTATTTGTTTTCTGCCCCGAAGACATTGAGCTGGCAACGAGGATATTCAAAGACTAGCCCTGATCCTTTGCGTCCCTTATGTCGGTAAGCTTTAGCCGGATTCCATTTGCTCCCTGCCAACGGTTGACTTCCGGAATATATGCGATATCGGCAATCCTTCCTTCCATGTGCAGGTAATCGGACATGCCGAAGCCTATACCCTCGATGGTACTGCTCCCCTGTCTCAATACCACCTTGAGGTGTTTCCCGCTTATCGCCTTGCAGCGAAGCATCTTAACGCAGCGGGACATAAAAAGGGGTTCGGGATTTCCCTCGCCGAAGGGACGAAGAATATCAATGTCCCCCATGAGACGTGGTACTATCTGATCAAATCTCAACTGAGCGTCAATTAATAGCCTCGGCATGATCATTTCATCGCTTAACGCTGCCTCGACCAGTGCCTCTATTTCCTCTTTAAATCTTTCAAGATTCTCCATTCTCAAGGTGATTCCTGCAGCCTGCTCATGCCCACCGAATCGCTCCATCAGGTGGCCGATCTTTTCCAAGGCGCCGAAGAGGTTAAAGCCGTCAATGCTCCTTGCTGATCCAACTGCAAGCCCCTTTTCCAGTGAAAAAATCAGGGACGGGCATCTGTACCTCTCGGTAAGCCTGGAGGCTACAAGGCCAAGCACGCCCCTGTGCCATCCTTTAGAAGCGGCGATAAGGACTCTTTTCGCTCCAAGATCACAGGAAGCGGAAAGAATATCCTCCGCTTCTTTGATTGTCTGACGCTCAAGGCTCTGCCGTTTGTTGTTTTCGGAGTCCAGCATAATTGCCATTTGTCTTGCCCTCTCGGGTTCGTCCTCCATCAGGAGCCCAAGCCCGGCCCGGGCATCCCCCATCCTGCCTGCGGCGTTGATGCGGGGAGCAAGCCTGAATGCGACATCAACGTCAGTAACCATTCCCGCTTTCTGCAAAGATACCGCTTTGAGCGCCTCAAGCCCCGACCATCGCGATTCCTGCATTACCCCGAGTCCGCTCCTTATAAGAATACGGTTCTGGCCAAGAACAGGAGCCCTGTCCGCGATGGTGCCCAATGTTACAAGATCAAGATATTCCTTGAGATCAGGATAATTGACTTTACTGAACCAACCTCTTTCTCTGAGAGCTGCACGCACGGCCACTGCCAGGAAAAAAGCCACCCCTACCCCGGCAAGATTCCTGTGTCTCTTAGATCTACCGGATGAGTTCGGGTTAACCACAGGACACTCAGGAAAGGCATCAGGCCTCAACTTGTGATGATCCGTTACGACGACCTCAAGACCCAGACTACGCGCATAAAGAATCTCATCGGCGTTGGAGCTGCCGCAATCAACCGTGATAAGAAGGCCGGCTCCGGATTTTGCGATTTTTTCAACGGCAGTCCTGTTGAGTCCGTACCCTTCGGCTATTCTGTGCGGAATATAATAAGAGGCCTTGGCTCCCAGATTTCTGAAAAACCTCAGGAGAAGAGCTGTGGCAGTAATCCCGTCTGCGTCATAATCCCCGTAAATGACAATTTTTCTTTTCTCCTCCAGGGATCTTATTACGGCATTGACGGCCCTGCCCATATCCGCAATGTCCATGGGATCGGCAAGAGATGAGAGCGTCGGATGGAGAAATTCCCTCCTTTCTGCCGGATCGTTCAATCCTCTATTGGCAAGAAGAATATTAAGAAGGGGGCTGAGTCCCGGATCATTTTGAGAGACGGCGGCTCCCGGCAAGGCATTCCTGAGTACCCAGACAGCGCCGTTCAAATCAGAGTTTCCCCGTGCCGTGCACCAGGCGGAGCGCCTTTTCTATCTTAGCGATGTCCGATGGAGTATCCACCTCTGGAGAGTCCCACATAGACTCTACAACTTTTATCTTATAGCCGTGCTCAACAGCTCTCAGTTGTTCGAGCTTTTCGGCCTGTTCAAGCCTTCCCTGCGGCAGGGAGTTAAATATCTTTAAAAATTTCATTCGAAATGCGTAGAAACCCAGGTGCTTGTAGTATAACTTCTCGGAATCACGGTCTCGGTAAAAGGGCACAGGAGAACGGCTGAAGTAGAGGGCAAAACCGTTTGAATCCACTACTACTTTAACATCATTGGAGTCGGTTACACTAGATGACTCCTTTATGCGGAAGATCAGAGTGCTCATGTAAAGCCCGGGATCATTGAGCAGCGAAGCTATAAGAAGGCTCATAGACCCGGGATCAAAGGCCGGCTGATCACCCTGGATATTCACCACGAGATCATCCGCATCCAGTCCCGCGGCCGAGGCGGCCTCCCACACCCTGTCGCTCCCTGATGGATGGTGCCCCCTTGTCATAATCGCCTTTCCACCGAATTTCTCCACACAGCGAAATATCCTCTCATCGTCAGTGGCGACGAAAACATCCGATATCTCAGGGCAGCTCTCTGCTCTTTCGTAAACATGCCTGATCATGGGTTTTCCGGAGATAACAGCCAGGGGTTTCCCGGGAAAACGGCTCGACCCGAAGCGGGAAGGTATAAAGGCTACTGTCTTCATAGGAGTCCTCGATTGATCATCACGGAAGAAAAAAAGTTGCACAGGCTGAATCAGACTCCCATGCAGTAACCCTTGCAATTTTAACCTTTTCGCTGTTTATCTCTTCGCTCAGGCGCTCGAATATATGGCGGGCGATAAGCTCCGAGGAGGTATTGCAAACCTTGAAGGCGGCAAGATCATTTAGGAATTTGTGGTCAAGTTCCCCCAGCACCCTCTTTGTCGCAGCCTTGATGTCCTTAAAATCCATCAATAGGCCGTTGGAGAGTTCACTCCCGGCCACAATGACCTCTACCTTCCAGTTATGCCCGTGTAAATTCTCGCACCCGCCTTTGTGTTCACGGAGCTGATGTGCGGCCGCGAATTGTGACACTATCTTAAGCTCATACATTACTAACCCCCATGCCCTGAAACGGGCACAACGAAGGATGAAAATGCTGCGCGTCATTGCGGAGTTGATCCGGAATCCAGGTCGTCATTACAGCGCCTTTCCGCACTCCGTGCATTTGCCATCAATGATAATGCCTGTGCAATTGCCGTCGGGACAGAGCACCCGGTCATCGAGATCGAACACTTCCTCCTCGCTCACTTTCTCAACGCCAGGCACAGCCAACCTTGCGCCGCACTCCATGCAGAAGTTGGCCCCTTCAGGAGAAACAATCCCGCATTCCCGGCACACGGTACCTTGAAGTTCTTTTTCACAATAAGGACATTTCATCTCTTACCTCACATAGCCATCAGTCACCGCAAAGGGCGGCATTTAAGTTGCCCCCGGAGGGGGCTTAAAACCAGGGCAGTATCATTTTGCTCTCTCAAAATGGCAGACGATCCACCTAACAGGGCCTTCCCCCTCCGAAACCGTCACAGCTTTTCTCCATAACCCTATCCACAGGGCTGGAGGGTTTTCAACTCTGAGTGACGGCCACGCCCGAATGGGGCACAACGAAGGTTGAAACCCATAGGCATTAACAGGATCAACTCTTTTTTGAAGTCTTGGTTTGAAAGGCGGTGATCTGCTGTTTTACCTTGGTACTCTTACAGGAAGGGCACCTAAATCCCTTCTTTTCATACTCAGTCAGAGATAGCGTCATGCTGAAAGGCTTGTTACATTTCTCACACTGAAATTCGTATGTAGGCATGTCATAACCCTCCCGAATAATAAGTTGTCAAAGCCCCCACCGGAGAAATATTACGGCATCCGGCCAAGCTGTCAAGCAGCTTTGTCTAAAAAGCCGGATGCCATGCAGGGCATAATGAAAGACTAAAAAAGTCAATTGATTGACAAAAACATTAGCTTTAACTACCCTTACGCTCCTTGAGTCGGAAAAGCACCAGGAGCTAAACGGCCTTGATTTATTCATCACGCTTAACTTCGCCATGGACCATGAGCTTACACAAACCGACCCGATACATCAAGAGAAAGGCTTGATCCTGAAAATGATCACCAGAGTCGCGCTACTTTCTTTCTTTATCTTCGCAAATCAAGCATGGGCAGAGCACTCCCAGATGAGCCTTACCCCTGCTCAGAGTTACGCCTGCGAGATCCAGTCATATCTGATAAGGGTAGTCATCGGGCTGGACGGAGATCCAGCCGTCAGAGAAAGGTGGAAAAGCAGGGGAAAAAACGCGCCGCTTGACCTGGAGGCAATATCCGAAGCGATGAAGGGAGGCGAACAAAATGAACTGGATTATATGGTTCTTGACTATAACATCGTTGATCTGCTGAAGGTGCTTTATTATTATGATTCGGAGATGAACCTCTATAAGGGAACATACAGACCGCTTAGCCCTTATCCGGCACCTGAATTCATAGCCCTGCGCCTCTTTCTTCTAAAACGTCTTGATCGTGCCGAACCGGTTGGAGTCTCTGCCCTCCTGACAAATCCAAACATACTTAAAGACAGAAGTTATCAGCCGACACCGGAAGAGATGGCGGCCTCACGCCTTAGTATGGATGAGTTGACGTTTTTGAGAAAATTGACAGCCTCTCTACCAAGAATATACGACTACATGAGTTGCCCATTCATGCTTCGATCCCTTATTAACGCTGGGGTCTTGAAACAGGATGCCTTAACGGATAAAAAGGCAGAGAGGGCAGCATACAGACCACTTAATTTGCGCCTTATCTCAGGCCATCCTTCAGCCCCGGTCAAGGTTGTTTTTCTCCCATCCTATACAAGGAACTTCTTCTTTGATCAGGGGCTTGATCTTTCCCCCAGCGGATTCAAGGCAACGGAAGAACTATATGATATATCTCACAGGCTAGCCACAAATATAGAAAGAGAAATGCAAACGGAAGTAAGGCAAGAATCCAAAGGGGCCGTAAGCGGAGGCAAAGAAACTCACTCGCTCGGGATATCCTTCTATCTGGAAGATGAAAGACCCCTTGCGATTCACCCGGAAAACGCCCGCAAGGCCGCAGCGGAGGTATGCCCCCAGGCGGATCTCGTAATTGTGATACTCGGTAAAAACGTCCGTCTTGCAATGCACTGGGAATCCGACTACGTTTCGAGCCCGTTGTTCCTGGACGAGATGGACATAAGATACGATCAGATATCTCAGGAACTAGGTACGATAAAGACCATCCTTACCGAGAGGCTTAAGAGATAATCCGGACAGGCTTACTCCGGCTTACATCTCCGGCTTTGTCGGGCGCTCTTCCTGATAACGAGTCATACGGACAATAACCGTAGTGGTATCCGGCCCGCCTGTTATCTCCAGTTCCCCTTTTAGCAGTTTCATTATACGGTGGGTTATGTAGAGTCCCCTGCCTTCCCCTCCATCTTCCTCCAGCCTTATCCTTTCCTTATCGGTTATTGCCCCGGTGTTGGTAATCGCAGCGCAGGCCCAGTCGCCCTCGGAGTAGCTGCTGATTTCCAGAATGCCTCCCTGTAATGGAATAGCCTTGGTAGCGTTGTTCAGGAGATTGTCAAAGACCCTCTCAAGGTTTATCGAATAACAACTCACAACCAGTGAGCGGTCCATTTTGCCGCTCTTGAGGCGGATATTCTGTTTGAACTGCTCCCGGATTGCCTCCTGGTTTATCTCAAACCTTCTTTCAAGCACCTCCGTAAGGTTTAGAAGTTGCTCCTTGCCGACCTGGTATATACCCAGAGCGAGTTCCTGAAGCCTTGTCGTCTCTTCAAGAAGTATATCCGCATATTTCTTGATCTGCTCTTTTGAGTTCTCGATATCTCCATCAACCAGTTTTTTAAGCCTCCTTGCAAAACCTGCAGAAGCTATGGCAGGGTTCTTAAAGTCATGGAGAGTATCTCCCAGCCTCTCCATCTTTTGAGCATTCATAAGTTCTCTGGCCATGAAAAGCAGGGTATCTATCTCGTCTTCGGTGTATCTTACCCTGTAATCAAGGGCATCAAAGGCCATAAAATGCGTCACATCTCCTTCTATCCCCAGGGGTATATAGAGTATGGAATTGATACTGTGGTGCAGGGCAAATTTCTTCAGATTCCTTGAAATGAATTCACTTCTCTGGGGATCTGCCACCAGGACGTAGGAAGGAGTAACCACCTCATAATCCGAGTTACCCCTGTACTCTCTAAGCTTTAGCACCAGTTCGAAGGCAGGCTCACTGCTTGAGGGGAAAGACTTCCCTATACTGTGGTAGCCGCCGGCCCCCGGATATCCTGCCTCCAGCACGACCGTTTTGAGGTCGCTTGTCACAGAAAAAAGGGTGCAAGCCTGAACGTTTATTATGTCTGCAATCACAGGAATAACCTTGTTGAATATCTCCCTCATCTTCACGCCGCCTCTGGTTCCTAGGGCTCGGAAGACATGCTCTACTATGGAGTCTCTCTTTTCTTTTGTCCTCCTCATAAGGATTATCTTCTTGCGCGCCACCACAAAGCTTAGCCTCTTGGCCATTAGATTTGCTATCTGTATCTCTACAGGGGCAAAAACCCTTTTATCCTCAGGATAGTAAATCTGCACGACCCCCACCATGCTTCTTTCATCAGGATAAAACCTCGGGATTTCAATCGGAATTGCCATGAGGCTCCTTACCCCGCGCCTTGACACTATCTCTTTGTCATGGTAAAGGGGCTCTCCCATAATGCTGGGGACAAGATAGGGCCGGGATGTCCTGAGCACCTCTCCGGCGATACTGCCCTCCAGAGGTATGAAGGTCGCACGCGACGCCTCCTTTGAGGGAAAAGACCCGTAAGAAAGCATCTTCTCAGTATGAGGATCATAGATGCGGACAGAGGCGGAATTGGCTCCCAGAAACTCTACCATGTGCCTTGTGGCCTCTGCAAGGAGGTCGGGCTCGGAGAGTTCCGGGTCTATGTTTATGAGTTCATCAACCTGCCTTATGAGATGGGCTAGAAAATCTCCGAGAACATTACTTTCGGTCCACTCCATTACCTTGACTAAAAATGCTTCGTCACAGCCTGATCCCTTTGCCCAGTCCGTCTGAAGTATTCTTCTGACGAGATTTTCGTGATTCATCCACATGGCAGTTTGCTTCCTGTGCTTTGGTTATATCCTGGCTCATTATTGATGGCGTCGCAAAGAGTCGCCAACTGCTGCTTTGCCCTGCGTTCTTCATCACTGCGGCATACCTTAATTACATCTCATTCCTCAGAACTTGCGCGCCTTGCGATTGGCGATTTTTGCTTAACCATCTCCCAAAATGACCTTTTGCGAGTTTTTCACTATTAGTAACAGTGGAATAAAGGCAAGTCAAGAAATCCTCCTGAAACCTCCAAGCTAACGGCCATGCCAATGACGGGCACGAAGAAGCCGTGAGAATATGGTAAAAGCTAATCTCCGAGGAGATCGCACCGTGCTTGCGGTAGGAATCAGCCCTGTGTTATCATCTTGTTATGATGCATATCGTTTTTACATATTTTGCCTTTGCTGCGATACTTGTGATCTATGGGGCTCAGGTCTGACCGTTTCTGGAAGGCCTCGGGTACATGCAGGCCTCTCTGATTACAGCTGCGCCGCTCGTGGTCGTTTTGCCCATTAGAATATTCTTCTATTGGCGGCGCATAGGTATTTTTGCCGACCCTGCACGAATGGAACCTGATAAAATCGCCTCTCTTCCCTGGAGGGATTTCGGAGAAGACATGGCGGCATGGGGCGCAATGGGTTTTCTCCTTTCCGGCTTTTACATGGTCTATTACGGAGCGCCTTTTGTGACCGGCGTCAAGGTTTTCCTGGGATGCGCCTGCTTCGGGATATTCGGGGGCATGCTCTCGTTCCTTCGTACTGAGCGGAGAACCATTTTTTCCCTCAAGGAAGGCAGGTTTCAAATATCCATAAGTCCATCTCGATTCCTGTCGGTTTCAAATAAGATGCTCTTTTTTGTAATCTCTCTTCTCCTGTTCATGGCAGCAGCAGTCCTCCTTATGGTCTTCATGGACCTCAATTTCCTCATGAACCACCCGGACAAACTCGATCCTGATATTTACATGAGCGTTTTCAAGGAGATTGTCTTTGCCTTTGGCGTGCTATTGACTATGAGCCTTGTTATTTTAGGATATTATTCAAAAAACCTTAGATCCATATTAAGCATGCAGCTTGAAGCCATGGACGACATAGTAGCAGGCCGATATCACAGAATGGTTCCGGTTGTAACAAATGACGAATTCGGGGTCATAGCGGCAAAGACCAATGCAATGATAACCGGGCTCAGGGAAAGAGATTTCTGCCGTTACGCCTTTGATAGGTACATGGACCCGGAAGTAAGCAAAAAGATACTCAGTGATAAATTACCGAGAGAAGGAGAAAGAAGGATCGTCACGATCCTTTTCTGTGATCTGAGGGGCTATACCTCACTTGCGGAAGGCAAGGACCCCAGAGAGGTTGTCGCCTTTCTTAACGAATATTTCACAGAAATGGAGAAGGCTATAAGAAACAACAAGGGGATAGTTCTTCAATACATAGGTGATGAGATCGAAGCAGTCTTCGGTGCCCCCTTTGATCTGCCGGATCATCCCGACAGGGCCTTGGCCGCAGCCCTGGCAATGCGCGAACGTCTTCGAAATCTAAACGATAAAAGAATGTCTGCAGGGGCCGCCCCCATACGTCACGGGATAGGAATACACACGGGAGAGGTACTTGCCGGCAGCGTAGGGAGCAGGGAGCGCCTCATCTACGCCATGGTAGGTGACACCGTTAATACCGCCAGCCGCATACAGACCCTCAACAAGGAATATGCAACCGACATCCTGATGAGCGGGGAGACCAGAAAGCTCCTTTCCGAAGTGCCGGTCAAGATCGCCCCTCTCGGCGGCGCTCTTCTGCGTGGAAGAAAAGAAGAGGTGGAGATATTCAGGGTTGAATAGATGGAATTGTAACCTTAAATAGTTTTCCAGTGCCCGTTAAAGAATAAGAAGCAATAAAGGCCGGAACTACAAATGAATCGCCCCTCTCAAAGGGAAGCGAGCAACCCTGTTGGGCCTCCGTGATCTTGCCTGAGCCGCAGGTACACAGATAGACCTCTATATTCCTTTTTTCTGCGCTCCTGTAGGCATGCGCCCCGTCCACCTCTATGATGGAAAGCCTGAACTCCTCCGCCTGGGCCCTGTACTGCATCTCACAGGAACCCACAGCCACAGGCACCATAACGGAGCATGGTTTTTCTTCAACATTTAGAGCCTCCATCAACTCCGTGCGATCAATGCGCTTGGCGGTAAGCCCTCCCCTTATAACATTGTCCGAATTGGCCATTACCTCTACCGCAGCGCCTTCCAGATATGCATGTATCTCTCCGGGAGATACATAAAGCGCCTCCTGCGGCCGCAGGCTTATCAGATTGAGCAATACCGGAGCTAGACAGCCTGGATCATCCGGATATTGAAGGCCCAGCTTAAAGACCCACCCGATGGCCGCATCCGTCCCTGCTCTTTCTTTAGCGGCCCCTGACACCCTGTGAAGCAAGGCCGAGACCGCCCCTTGATCCATTGAGAGCAGGTTCCTGAAAAACTTTGCAGTGGAGAATGATTCCACCTCCCCCAATTCAACATCCAGGTCTCGAAGAAGGGCCCATGCCTCTCCGGCAGGCCGAAATCCCTTGAGGGCATGAAACTCGGAGAGCGCGCAAAGAAGTTCAGGCTTGTGAGATTCATCCCTGTAACTTCTTAATGGCGAGCCAAGTGGGATACCTGCCGCGTTTTCGCGATGAAACCCTTCCATTGCCCTCAGACGGTCAGGGTGAACCTGTATGGAAAGTGGTTTGGCCGCTGCGATGACCTTAAAAAGAAAGGGAAGTCCGGATGGAAATCTTCTTGCCGCGTCTTTACCAAGAAACTCAACAGGATTCCTGTTTATAACCTCTTCAAGGGATTCTTCATTATCTTCGCTGACGATCTTTGAAGGCCCCATAGGATGCGTGCCAAGCCAGAGTTCCGCTGCCGGCCCCCTGAAAGAAACCCTGTCGCCCATGAGTTCCTGGATAAAGGAGCTTGAACCCCAGGTATAATCTTTGACGCTGTTTTTTAGTAGCCTTATGCCCTGCAAGACGTCTGTACCAGAAAATCCTTGAGGATGTCTCTAAGCCTGTCAAGATAGCCTTGATAGAAATGATCCGCCCCCTCTATTAACTCAAGGCGCGCCTGGCCGTTCCAGAGGGGAATCATTTTTCTAATGGCCTCTGGAGGTGCGTAAGCGTCGTTTGATCCGGTTACAACGAGCTTAAGGGAAGGAGCCGACTGCATGAATGAAAAGTCAAGCACCGTAACAGGTGGGGAAATAAACACCATACGTTCAACCGCCGGTTTCATCTGAAGACACCCGGCGTTCACCCAGGCCCCGAACGAATATCCCACAAGGTCTATCTTATCTCTTCCGGAATCGGACATGGATTTTACGGCTGATAAGACATTTGCCCGCTCGCCAAGTCCTTGATCAAAAGCGCCCCCGCTTCGGCCGACACCCTGGAAATTAAATCTGAGTGTACTGATCCCGGATTCCCTGTAAGCACTCACGGCCGCCTCAACTACGCTGTTATGCATGTCTCCGCCGTAAAGGGGATGGGGATGTGTTATCACGGCACCCCTCGCACCCTGGAGTTCCGCGAAGAGGGCCTCAAGTCTTATCTCCCCGCTCTCAAGAAAAAGGCTCCTTTCTTTAACTGCATTCCTCATTGATCTTTATCTGAGCCACCTCGCCTTAAATTACTCTGCACCTGTTTTTAAGAGATCCTATCTTCTCAATCTCAACAACAACTTCATCTCCGTCAGCCATGTAAACAGGCGGATTTCTGAATGCGCCAACTCCATGCGGAGTGCCGGTAAGGATGATATCCCCGGGAAGAAGGGTAAAATTCCTGGACAGAAATGAGATGAGATAAGGGACCTTAAAGATCATTTCCCGCGTAGAGCTGTTCTGCATCACCTTCCCGTTGAGGATACACTTTATACCCAGGGCTTGAGGGTCTTCTATCTCATCGGCCGTAACAATCCAGGGCCCTAGCGGGCAGAAGGTATCCAGGGATTTTCCTCTTGTCCACTGCCCGTCTCCAAACTGCAGATCTCTGGCACTGACATCATTGGCGCAGGTATAGCCGAAGATCGCTGAAACAGCCTCATCCTCCGAGCAGTTTGAAACTTTTTTCCCAACGATGACCGCCAATTCAGCCTCAAAATCCACCTTTGAAGTGAGCGCCCTATCCCATTCTATTAGGTCATTCTGACCGATGAGAGATGTGCTGTACTTTGCGAAGACAAGGGGAGATTTCGGGGTCTGTCCTTTGCTTTCTCTTATATGGTCGGCATAATTCAGGCCGAGGGCCATGATCTTTGAGGGGCGACTCACCGGAGGCGCAAGCCTGACTGCGTCCAAGCGCATCGAACCCCTCTTAATTATATTGGAAGGAGGCGCCGTGATGAAATCAAGCATGTCTCCGTCAAATTCAAGAGGGGCGATCCCATCATCTCCTTCGCAAACGGCCAGAGCGACTCCCGTTCCAAGACAATACTGGAGTATCTTCAATTTCGACCTCCTAAAATCGGCACGGCGTTTTCCATCAGTATCTTGTCCATTGATCCCTCCGACGGTTCAAGAAGCATAAAGCCTTTATATTGAGACAATGAATAGGTCACATCCATAACCCTGAATGTCGGTTCATACACAAATACGCTACTTCTGTCCTTCGCATCGGAAAGTCTCTCGAGGATGGCCGAGACAATGCTTCCCATTAATTGAAAATCCTTTACTCCAAGATAGGCGGGGATCATAAGTTCCATCTCTGCAAAATGCTCCTGAATACCGAAGGTGACAAAAGCGTTTTCGTCTCTCAGATAAAGCAGATGCACCACCTGAGAAGGATTCCTGCTGTTTTCTATTGTGGCGATGGCATCTGTCGGCTCCCCTATTCCCATTTGTCCCATGCTATTGATAGCCTCCTATTGATTAGACAACTCTGTCCAGCCCATAACACGCCGGCGTCCTTCATTGCATCCCTTGGACTTTGAGCCCCTAAATCCGTCAATTTTTGCAATGGCTGTCCGGAACCTGTTTTTGATAAGATTTCGCCCTTAGACTGCCCGCCCGTTGCGGCGTCCACCCTTAAAAGCATTCGCGATGATAATCAGGAGACAATAGCATAAGCCATATCCTCCCGGTCAACATCTAAAAAAGCCTTGCGCTGATCGCCCGATGGAGATAGAATCTTTTAAACACCCATGAAAAACCTGCCACTGCCGCTTGTGAGATGAAAATAAGTCCCAGACCGAAGCCCGGGACAGGCGTCGCCGGTATGACGATCTATTTTCATATAAGCTGTCATTCCCTGCTGAGGCTTATCGAAGGATGAAAATAATTAATACATTGGAGCCAATTTCAAAACTCACCGACCTGAACGCCAATAAAGGCAGAGGACCTTATTTCTCGAGATGAAAAAGACTCTGAGTGCGCAAAAGTCTGTTGAAAAGCTTTCAAATCATCAAAATGGCCTATTTTTGACAATAGCTCATTGGAGACTCATATAAAGCCCTTCAGATAATCAAACGGAAATAAGACATATCATGCACAGTCATCCATCACAAGGACAAGTACTCATAGAGAAAAAGGCGTTCTGCTCATGGTGCCGTGTGGTCTATGACAGAGGTCTGGTCTCAGGCGCAGGAGGAAACCTCTCCGCAAGGATGGGCGAGGTTGTGCTTGTGACTCCCACGGGGCACTCCCTTCGGGACATGACACCGGCAGTAATTGTTGAAATGGATATTGCCGGAGTCGTAAAGCGGGGAGGAAGGCCAACGCGCGAGGCTCTGATGCATCTGGAAATACTCAGGCGCAGACCCGATATCAATGTTGTCTGCCACGTCCATGGAGACTACATCATTGCGGCAGGGATCATGCTCAAGCCCGGAGCCGCATCCATTCCGCCGATAACCCCGGGATTTGCGTATGCCGCTTATCCTCTTCCGCTCCTTCCCTTCCTTGTACCGGGGTCGGACGAACTTTCTATGGCCGTTGCGGAAGCCATTTCTTCCTCGGGAAGAAGGGCGGTCCTTTTGCAAAGCCACGGACTCGTAACCGTCGGCAGTGATTATGCGGAAGCGGTCAATATCGCAGAGGAAATAGAAGAGGCAGCCAAAATATACGTCCTTACAAAGGGCAAGGCCCCTTCCCTTCCCATGGTGATCGCCCCTTAGCAGGCCGTTCAAAAACGACGACCTGACTAAACCTCATGCCCTGGTGGGGCGCAACTAAGCATAAAAAACACCCTCACCCCTCCCTCCCCCGTCGAGGGGGAGGGAATAATGACGCCTCATCCCGAGGTTTAGACGTTAAAGAGAGAGGGATAAAGGAAAGGGGCATTTTCACTCAGCCTTACAACAAAAGTTTGTGAACACGCTGTCAGGTGGTTAGTGAGTGCCCATCCGGAAATGGCTATTTTCACCGATTTCGGCGTTGGGCTCAAATTTTAATCCTCGAAATACGTCAATGTATTCCTGTGGTTAAAATTATCG
>Ga0210028_1000517_pt1 | contig 33820 bp, 22 predicted proteins | sample CryGeymeta201513_FD_185468 | JGI IMG/M metagenome (GOLD analysis project Ga0210028, IMG submission 185468) | Groundwater microbial communities from Crystal Geyser aquifers in Utah, USA - Crystal Geyser metaG 2015-13 (SPAdes) (version 2) | ecosystem: Environmental > Aquatic > Deep subsurface >...
AGACCAGAATTGGTGGACTTTGTACGCAGCGCCCACAACGCGACCATAGTGGGCTGGCTTGGCATTCTTGTCTTCCTTTTCGGAGTGGTTTCTGGTGTCCTTCGTCTTGTTACCCGGAAGCCATCCGAAAATCAAGGCAAGTCGCAAGATCAGTCGTTGCCCTCTCCATGACGCGCCTAACAATTCGTTCAAGCCGCCTCGCAGCGTGGCGGCTTAACTCAGGTGTTAGTCGGCACAAAAAATGGGAGATTTCGCGAATGGCAGCTTTCTTTGCATTTCTGGCAGCGGTTTTCGCCGCAGTGATCCTCGCCAAACTTGATGCTGTCCATAAGGACATCAAGGCGCTCAAGGAGCGCGACAAGCAATAGGATCATCCGCGCCGCGCGACTTCCGTCGGCAAGCTCACGCGCTGGGTATGGGGGCTGGTTTGGTATCCGGCAGACGCGGGCACTTCAGGCTCACCATCCGGGGTGCCTGTTGTGTCTCGCTCTGGCACATTCCGCCTATGAACATGAACAGAGCGAAACTCGCACGACTCCTACTCCTCGCGTCCGTTCTTTATGTGACTGGCTTCTACTTCATTGGCAGCGCCATTAAGCCGGGATACTCACAGATTTCAAACTTTGTCAGTGAGTACAACGCAACTGGAACACCTAGGGCTCAAATGCTTACCTATGCAGGTTTTGCTGCCACCTCTGCCATCCTTGTGGCCTTCTTGGTCACAGCTTCCCCCCTTTCTTAAGGTTTCCGGCGCAAGCCGCCTGGGAGCATGGCTTTTGTGGTCTGTTCCCGCTTCATACTTTCTTGCTGTGATCGCGCCTTGTGATGCTGGATGCCCGCTTGACGGTTCGACCAGCCAGATCGCGCACAATTTGCTTGCCATCGTCACCTACTTCGGCATGGTCGCCAGCATCTTCCTAATCTCACTGGCCTCTGAATTCCGCAACTTCAAGCTGCGCCGCGGTTTCCTGCTTGTGACTGGCATCGCCTTTCCAGTAGTGTTCTTCCTCATGGCCCAGCCAGAGCTAGCCTCGTGGGGAGGCTTGCTGCAGCGTCTACTAGACGTCGCAATGGCTATATCTTTGGCTCTAGTTGTTTGGACACTCGCTCCGACCGGCCGCAATGTACAGCAGGCTTCGCCCAACGAACAAGGTTGGATCGTGCGCAGCCACGATCTGCACGAATCGCGACAGCCCCGCTTTTGGCCGCGCCGCCGCCGCGGTGTACAGTGCGTTTTGGCGGTAAGCACCATGCAGGAGGCAAGGCGATGCAGACGGTATTGGTAGCCAGTTCCAAGGGTGGTGCCGGCAAGACCACGCTGGCCACGCATCTGGCCGCGCACTTCGCGCTTGCCGGCAAGCGCACGGTGCTGGTGGATGCCGATCCGCAAGGCTCCGCGACGCGCTGGTGCCAGCGCCGGGCGGTGCTCGATAGCGCGGTGTTGCCAATCGATGGCAGCCGCCGTGGCTGGGAGAAGGCGATCCCCGAGGACACGCAGCGGGTGGTGATCGATGCGCCGGCGGGCGCGATGGCGGCCGACCTCAGCGCGTTTCTGGACCGCGCCGACGCCGTGCTGGTGCCGATCATCCCATCGCTGATCGATCTGGAAGCCAGCGTGCCGTTCCTCAACTCGCTGGCGCAGCACACCCGGGTGAAGCGCGGCAAATTGCCGGTGGCGTTGGTCGGCAACCGGCTCAAACCATGGACCTCGGTGTCGCAGCAGGCGGTGCAACAGATCGCCGCCTGGCCGTACCCGCTGCTGGCGCAGTTACGCGATTCGCAGGCCTATGTGCTGCTGATCGGCCTCGGCAAAAGCCTGTTCGACTACCACTCCGAGCAAATCCTCGCGCATCAGGCCGATTGGGCGCCGTTGCTGCGCTGGCTGAAAAAATCGGCCTGAAACGCCGCCAACCTCAGCGGGTTTTGGTGTAAACCCTTCTCCCGGGGAAGGGGGCGCCAACAGCCGGATGCGGGTGCGGTGAAAGGGACAACACGGTGCCGACACCTCACCCTGCCCCTGTCCCGGCGGGAGCGGTGTTGAGCCGGCTGCGGTTCGACACGAATCAGCAATTTTTTTCGCCCAGTTCACCGAAAGCGGGTGTTTCGTGCGCATAATCGGCGCATGCGCGAACTTATCCTGCTCCGTCATGCCCACGCCGAACCGGCTGTTGCCGGCCAATCCGATGCCGATCGCCCGCTGTCGCCGGAGGGCGTGGCCGAGGCCGAAGCCGCCGCCGCCTGGCTCAAGGCCCACGTGCAGGCGCCCGACCGGGTGCTGCATTCTGCGGCGCTACGAACCCAGCAAACCTGTGCCAGGGTGCTCGCCGCGCTGGGCTATATCGACAGCCGCGAGGATGCCCGGATTTACGATGCCACGCCGGGCGAACTGTTTACCGTAATTGACGAGCACGCCGACGCCGAACGCCTGTTGCTGATCGGCCACAATCCGGGGCTGGAGCAGATCGCGGCCTTGCTCAGCACCGGCCAGACAGGCGACCACCGCGGTTTGCCGCCAGCCGGCATCGTGGTGCTGCATCTGGCCAAAGACCGGGTGCTGGAACCGGGGGCGGCGACATTGGCGGCGTTTTGGGCCGCCTGATGTGGCGGCACTTCGGCGTGGCGTTGTGCCTGTGTTGCGCCGATGCCAGCGTGGCGGCGCAGCCGATCGACGGCGGCCGCTCCAACGCCGAAATCGGTGTGCACCTGCGCTGGCTGACAACCGTGCATTGCGCGGTGCGTCGGTTCGAGGGTGAGGTGCAGCCGGTAGCGGATAGCGAGCAGCGGGTAAGCATCCGGTTTGATGTGCGCTCGCTGGATTTTGCCGGTAACGAGGCTTTTGCCAATCACGCCCGCTCTGCCGAGTTCTTCGATGTCGAGCGCTATCCGTGGGCGGTGTTCGAGTCGGCACCGTTTGCCCCGGCGCTGTTGCGCGACGGTGGCGAGTTGCGCGGCGAACTGTTTTTGCGCGGTACGTTCCGGCCGGTGGTGTTTCAGGTGCGGCCAGCGCCCTGTGGGCGACCGGGAATCGACTGCGCAATCGAAGTCAGCGGCAAGGTCAGCCGCAGCGCATTCGGGATGACCGCACGACGGTTCATGGTCAAGGACAAGGTGAACATCAATTTTTCGGTGTTGCTGGCGCAACGCATTGCTGCCGAGAGTGCCGCAAAATGACGCTGCGTGGCGCCCTGTGGGCGGGCATGGTGCTCGCGTTGGGCGCGTGCGCGCATTTGCCGCAGGCGCGTCGCGCCGAAGCGCAAGCGATTGCCGAGCAAGCCCGTGATCCCCGGGTATGGTGCCAGCGTGCCGATGCCTGCGCCGCGCCGTCGCGCTGGCGCGATGAGGCGCAGGCGCTGCTGGTGCACTCCACGCCGGTTGCGCCATTGCATCGCGTGCTGCTGCTGGAGGGCGGCGAGGATGCCTTGCTCGCGCGCGTGCACCTGATCCGCGCCGCGCGCCACCGCATCGAGCTGCAAACGTACCTGCTCATCGATGATGACGCCGGCCGCCTGGTGCTTGATGAGTTGATCGCCGCCGCGCAGCGCGGGGTGCGGGTGCGGGTGCTGCTCGATCAGTTGTTCAGCGTGGACGATATCCGCACGCTGTCGGCGCTGGCCGGCAGCCACGCCAATTTCTCGATGCGGCTGTACAACCCCACCTTTGGCGAGGCACACACCAGCGCGTTGGAGTTCGGCGCCGGCATCGTCTGCTGTTTCCGGCGTTTCAATCGGCGCATGCATGTCAAGTCGCTGCTGGTGGATGATCTGCTGGCAATCAGCGGTGGCCGCAATTATCAGAACCGGTACTTCGATTGGGACAGCGGCTACAACTACCGCGACCGCGATCTGCTGGTGGCCGGGCCGGTGGTGGTGGCGATGCGCGAGGCGTTCGATGCATTCTGGACCCATCGGCGCTCACTGCCGATCGCCCGCTTGCACGATGTCGCCCGCACTATCCTGCGCGAAAGCTCGCTGCCCGCGCAGTTGCCGGCGGCCAAGCTGTCGCGTCCCGAGCGCAGCGCACGCTTGCGCGCGCTGGCCGATGACCCGGAGGCATTGCGCCAGCGCTTGTTCGCGCCGTCGATGCCGGTGGGGCGGGTGGAGTATCTGGTCGATTCCCCGAACCGGCGCACGCCGACGGTACCGCCGAGCCTGCGCACGGTATCGCTTGGCTTGCACGATCTGGTCGCGCAGGCGCGCGATTCGGTGCTGCTGCAAACGCCGTATCTGGTGTTGTCCAAGCCCGCGAAGCGCCTGTTCCGGCGGCTTTCGGCCGGCCCGGATCAGCCGACAATCGAAGTCTCGACCAACAGCCTGGCGGCGACCGATGCCTGGCCGGTGTACGCGCTGTCGCACAAGTACAAGCGCACGTACCTGCGCGAGTTGCGTTTCCAGATTTGGGAATACAAGCCGTTCCCGGCGGACTCGATGATCGATCTTGCCGCTACCGGCGCCTTGCTGCCGGTGCCACCGCCGAGCGGGCCGAACCTGATCGACAGTCCGCGTCGGCTGAGTTCGGACGGCGAGCGTTCCGCGCTGCGTGGCAGCGGCAGCAAGCGCCGCGGGCCGGTGCCGCTGGAGCGTGCCGGGGTGCGGGTTGGCCTGCACGCCAAGAGCCTGGTGATCGATCGCCATATCGGGGTGGTGGGTACCCACAATTTCGATCCGCGCTCGGATGGCTTCAACAGTGAATGCGCGCTGGTGGTTTTTGATGAGGGCTTTGCGCGCCAACTGGAAGCACAGATACGCCACGATATGCGCCCCGAGAATGCCTGGCTGATTGCCCGCCGGCCCAAGCCGGCGATCTTTTCCGGGCTGGATTATTCGCTTGGCAAATTGTTCGAGCATTTGCCGTTGTTCGATCTGTGGCCGTTTCGTTATGCCACCAGTTACGAATTGCAAGCCGGCTGCCGCAGCGCTGATGGCGAGCCAACGGCAGAAGCGACGCTGGGCACGGTCGATCCCGCGCGTTCGCGCTGCTGGCAGGCAGTGGGTTCGTTTCCCGAGGTCGATGTGCCGCTCAAGGGGCTGTACACGCGCTTGATGACGGCGTTTGGTGCTGGCCTGGCGCCGATTCTATGAGCCGCGGCTGCTCTATCATGCGTGCAATGTCCGTGCCGACCCGGAGAACCGTGTGAGCGAAACTGGCAGCCGCGTCTGGAAGCAGCCGGCAACGGTGGCTACCCTCAATGCGCAGGCAGAAAACACGCTGGCGGCCACGCTGGGTATGGTGGTGACCGAACTGGGTGACGACTTCATTCGCGCCAGCATGGCGGTCGATGCCCGCACCGTGCAGCCATATGGCTTGCTGCACGGTGGTGCCTCGCTGGCGCTGGCCGAAACCCTGGGCAGCGTTGCCGCCAACCTGTGTCTGGCTTCGGCCACGCAGATGGCCGTAGGGTTGGAGATCAACGCCAATCATCTGCGCGCGGTGCGTTCGGGCCGCGTCATCGGTACCGCACGTGCATTGCATGTGGGCCGGCAGACCCAGGTCTGGGAAATCCGTATCGAGGATGAGCGCGATCATCTGGTGTGCGTGTCGCGGCTCACGCTCGCGGTGGTCGAACGCGAGCACTGAGGCACAATGGTGGCGATGCCAAACCGAGTTAACGCCATCCCTCGTCGCGATCACTGGCGGCCGCTGCGCATCGCCTGGCGTCTGCCGCAGGTGCTGGCACATGTGCTGGTGGCCCTGCCGCTGATGGCGCTGGTGGTCAATGCGCTGGGCGCACGCATCACGCTGGGTGGCTTGCGCTGGGATCACCGCGTCATCCGCTGGTGGAGTGCGCGCACGGCGCGCTTGTTCGGGATTCGGATCAAGGCGATCGGCACAGCCGTGCCCGGCGGCGTGATGTTCGTCGCCAATCACATCAATTGGCTCGACATCGTGCTGCTGCACAGCCAGCACATGATGGGTTTTGTCGCCAAAGCCGAGATCGCGCATTGGCCGCTGATCGGTTGGCTGGCCACGCGCGCTGAAACCATCTACCACGCGCGTGGCAGTGCCGATTCGCTCAACGGAGTGATGCACCAGATGGCCGAGCGACTGATGGCCGGACGTGCGGTGGCGGCGTTTCCGGAAGGGCGAACAAACGCCGGTGCGGCTGTTGGCACGTTTCACGCGCGCATCTTCCAACCGGCGATATCGGCGGCCGCATTGGTGCAACCGGTGGCGTTGCGTTATGGTGAACGCGGCACCGCGCAAACCGTTATTGCCTTCACTGCCACGGAAAACTTCATGAGCAATCTGATGCGCCTGATCGGCGAGCCGACCTGTGTGGCCGAAGTGCATTTTCTTGAACCGGTGGCGCCGTCTGCCGGTGGCCGCCGCCAGCTTGCGCAGCTGTGTCGCAGCCGCATCGAAGCGGCCATGCGGAGTTGATCGGCATGCTCAACGCCGCAGACTACCAACCGCCGCGCTGGCTGCGCGATCCGCACGTGCAATCGGCGCTCAGTGCCAGCCCGTTGCGGCGGCAACGTGGCCTGCAACGCTTCCGGCGTCTGGGCGCGCTGACCACCCGCCACCAGCTCGAAGTCGGTGAGCATGTGCGTCTGCAAGGCTTCCACAGCATGCTGCCGGGCCAGCCGGCCGCCAACCTGGCGGTGTTGTTGCATGGCTGGGAAGGCAGCGCCGATTCGAGTTACATGGTGCATACCGCGGCAACCCTGCTCGAACGCGGCTTTGAGGTGTTTCGCCTCAACTTCCGTGACCACGGTGAAACCCATCATCTGAATCCGGATATCTTCCATTCCTGCCGGCTCGATGAAGTGGTGCTGGCAATCCGCGAAATCGCCGCACGCTTTCCCGCCCGCCGCCTCACCCTCGCCGGCTACTCGCTGGGCGGCAATTTTGCGCTGCGCGTGGCCAGGGCGGCGCCCACCGCCGGGTTGAGCATTGCCCATGCCGCGGCCGTGTGTCCGGTGCTGGACCCAGCCGCGGGCATGTTGGCGCTGGAACATGCACCGTCGATCTATCAATGGTATTTCCTGAAGAAATGGCGGCGCTCGCTACGCCGCAAACGCGAACTGTTTCCGGAAGCACACCACTTCGACGATGCCGAACTGGACAAGGACATGCGCGAGTTGACGCGCTGGCTGGTTGAGCGCTACACCCCGTACGGCACACTGGAAGGCTATTTCGACGGTTACTGCATCGCCGGCGACCGCCTGCAAGGGCTGCAAGTGCCGGTCAGCATTTTGATGGCGAACGATGACCCGGTGATTCCGGTGGCGAGTTTTCATGCGTTGCTGCTGCCCGCCACGGCGCGGCTGGAGATAGCCGCCCACGGTGGCCACTGCGGGTTCATCGAAGGCGCCCGTCTCAACGGCTTCGCCGAGCGTTGGGTGGCGGACGCGCTACGTGCCTGAGAAGCAGGGAGGAGATGTAGGTCGGCTCACGACAACGATTTCCCGGTAGCGCCGGGGACTTGCATAAAACATGTAGTACATTGGCTCCGCCAAGTACGCAAAGCGCGCAATGGAAAGCCCAGATAGCGACTTGTTTTCTTTGCGCCCTTCGCGTTTTTTGCAGACTATCCGCTCTTGCTCTACTGAGAGCAGGATTTGGTCGAGAGGAAAGAACACCATGCGCCTGATCGTGTTGGGAATCGCACTGGCCACCACTCTTCCGGCGTTGGCGGCGCCACCGCTGAATCGGCTACGGGTGCCGGATGGATTCGCGATCAGCCTGTATGCCGACAACGTCGAAAACGCCCGTGGCATGGCCTTCGGCGATGACGGCACCTTGTTTGTCGGCACGCGCGAAAAAGGCCGCGTCTACGCGTTGCCTGATCGCGATGGTGATGGCCGCGCCGACGCGGTGAAGGTGATCGCCAAGGGCTTGCGCATGCCGGTCGGGCTGGCATTCCGCGACGGTGCACTGTACGTGTCGTCGGTGGATCGCATCGTGCGCTTGGACGCCATCGAAAGCCGGCTCGACAACCCGCCCAAAGCAGTGACGGTGGTTGACGATCTGCCCGGCAAGGATCATCACGGCTGGCGTTACCTCGCCTTCGGCCCGGACGGCAAGTTGTACGTGCCGGTCGGTTCACCGTGCAATATCTGCGATGAGCCCGGTACCGGCCGCATCATTCGCATGAATGCCGATGGCAGCGGCCGCGAGGTGGTGGCGCAAGGCATGCGCAACAGCGTGGGCTTCGACTGGAATCCGGCCGATGGCAAGCTGTGGTTCACCGACAATGGCCGCGACTGGCTCGGCGATGACAGCCCGGATTGCGAAATCAACATCGTCAACACACCTGCTGAGCACTTCGGCTTTCCGTACTGCCATGCCGGCAGCATCCTCGACCCCGAGTTCGGTACCGGCAAGTCGTGCGCCGACTACACCGCACCGGTGGCGAAGCTCGGCGCCCATGTCGCGCCGCTGGGCCTGCGCTTTTACACCGGCACCCAATTTCCGGCCGACTATCGCGGCGATGCGTTTGTCGCCTTGCATGGCAGTTGGAACCGCGCCAAAAAGAGCGGCTACGCGGTCAAGCGGGTGCAGGTGGCGAACGGCCGGGTGATCGCGGTGACGCCGTTCGTCGAGGGCTTTCTCGATGGCGAAAAGACCCTTGGCCGACCGGTGGACATCATCCAGGCCGGCGATGGCTCGCTGCTGATTTCCGATGATTACGCCAATGCCATCTATCGCGTGCGGTATGTGGCGGTGGACTCACCCGAAGGACAGCCATGAAAATCACCAGCGAGAGCTTTTCGAACGGAAAAGCGATTGCCGCCGAGTTCGCCATGGGGCAGCCCATTGGCGATGGTTTCGGCTTCGCCGGCAACCGCAATCCTCACTTCACTTTCGCGGAGGTGCCAACGGCGGCGCGCTCGTTGGCGCTGCTGTGCGTTGATTCCGACGTGCCGACGGTGGCGGAAATGGTCGGCAAGGCAGGTGTCGAGATTCCCGTGGATCAGCCGCGCTGCGACTTCGTGCATTGGCTGATGATCGATATCCCCGGCGATTGCCGCGCGATTGCCGCGGGCGCGTGCAGCGACGGCGTTACCGCGCATGGCAAGCACGCGCCGGCCGGCCCGCGCGGATCGCGACAGGGTCTGAACGATTACACCGCTTGGTTTGCCGCCGATCCCGACATGGCGGGGGACTATCTGGGTTACGACGGCCCGTTCCCGCCGCCCAACGACTTGCGCCTGCACCGCTATTTCTTCCGCCTGTTCGCGCTCGATTGCGCCAAGCTGGCGGTTCCGGAACGGTTCGCGGCCAACGACGTGCAGCGGGCGATGAAAGGCCATGTGCTGGCCGAAGCGGCGATGTGGGGCGGCTATGCGCTGCACCCGAGGGTGCGTTGACAACCCGCGTGGGTAGCCAACAACAACGATAACCAGGTACACGAAAAGCGGACAGGGCTTGGTATTGGTGGGCGGGGTTTTTGCATTGGCACTGGGGGCCCGCGCGATCCATGAATCTCAGCAATTGGGTCATCCGTACTTCGAAGTGCGTCACTTGGTGACGACCGGATGGATCGCCGAACTGCAAATTGTTTTCGCTTTGGTTTCGGGGGCGCTCCTCATAGGATCTGCCCTTCGTAACTGGAAGCACACGAACTAATATCGATATGTGATGCGGCTTGCGGTGACGGCGTGTTGCTGGTATCCCTGACAGCACGGCTTTCACCGGCCTGCGGCCGGCGAGGTACTTTTTGCAGGCCAAAAAAGTACCCAAAAACGCCTTGCGCCGGGCGCACGCCGTCTCGGCTCCTGCCTCGACGGGACGCTGCGCGTCTCGGCAGACGCAGGCCGGCGCCAACTCGCACATCCCTGTGCTCAAACATGGGCGCCTTTCCCCTGCGTCTGCCTGCGATGCTCGCCGTGCTTTACGGCGCAGTGTCGCTCTCGACCGCGCATTCATGCGCTACATGTGGCTATTGCGTGCCATAACTCGCGGGATGGGTTCGCTGCGCGCTAGCCATCAACCACAAGGCGCATCAACCGCCCACCGGCAACCACAGCAGCAACGCCACGCCGAGCACGATGCGGTACACCGCAAACGCGGTGAAGCGGTGGCTCTGGATGTAGCCCAGCAGCCATTTCACCGCCACGAACGCGGTAATCGTGGATACCGCGAAAGCAACGCCAAGCGCACCCCAGTTTTCCGTCGTCGGCTCGCCCAGATGCTTGAGCAGGTGGTAACCGCTGGCCGCGAACATGGTCGGGATGCCAACCAGAAACGCAAACTCGGTGGCCGCCTTGCGATCGCCGGTGCCGGCCAGCAAGGCAATGAAGATGGTGGCGCTGGAGCGTGAGGTGCCGGGGAAAATGGCGGCAACCACTTGTGCCAGCCCGACTGCAATGGCAACGGTCCAGGTGATTTGCGAACTCGGCGGGCTCCGTTCGGCCAGGCGTTCGGCGACGATCATCCACACGCCGCCCAGCACCAGTGCCAGCGCAACCGGCGTCACCGTCTCGGGCAGTTTGAAGCCGAGCTGCGTCACCAGCAGGCCGAGCACGGCCGTAATGGCGAACGCCAGCGCCAGTTGCAACGCGTAGCGCCGTGTCCCGGGATCGCGCAGGCCGGTCAGCAGTGCCCATACCCGTTGCCGGTAGATAGCGGTTACCGCGACGATGGCGCCGGCCTGAATCACGATGTTGAACAGGTCGGACTGATGCCCCAACCAGTACTCGGCGATCAGCAGATGGCCGGTGCTGGAAATCGGCAAAAACTCGGTGATGCCCTCGATCACACCGAGCAAGGCGGCGATCAGATAATCCATGCGCATTCACTTGCGGCACGTGCCGCCCGACCAAACCAGTCGCGTACTTTACGCGATTATCGTCAGGCGACAGTAACCAGACACCCGAATGGCGCGTTCGTGCGACCTGCACGGGCGCCCGGAACACGGCGCCATCGCGGGCTGCTTTTTCCAGTGGTTGGAACTGCACACGGATCATGAACCTGGCGGGCGCAGCGTAAAGCGTTTGATCCGCAAAGGACGCAAAGAGCGCAAAGGAAACGCGGCAAGAACATTCAGCTGTGGGTGTCGGTTCCACCGCTACGCGGCGCCCCGGGTTTCGGCCCGTTGGGCCTCTACCCGGGCTACGACGGCACATTGCGACAGGTCGGCGGAATGAAACGAAAAAGCGGAGCCGAAGCGCAGGGATGCGCGGGCCGTGTGACAACGCGCCGCAGAGCCGGCGCCCAAGGATTGGCGCCGTCGGCCGGGATCGTCAAGCAGGATGCGCAATGATGGCGGCGGTGAGGCATGACACCGACCTGCGGCGCAAAAGCAAGCGACAGTGAAGTGCTGTCGCTCAACCGCCCGCGTCTTGCAGCGCCTTGTCGGTGGCATCGGTGCTGTGTTCGAGCAACTGCTCGGCCTCGCGCGCCTTGTCCAGCGGGGCCTTGACCGCATCGCGCAATTGCGTTGCCTGTGGCTCGGGATCGGCGGCTTGCGGTGGTGCTTTCGCGGTATCGTTGCCGCACGCGGCCAACAGCAGGATCGGTAGCAAAGCAAACGCGCGCATGACAGCTCCATCGGTGGTGGCCTGCGCTATCCTAACGCCAGTAGCAAAACTGTGGAGAGCGCGATGGCCAAGCACCGTTGGCGGCTGGATGGTGAAGTGGCGCTGGTCACCGGTGCCAGTGCTGGCATCGGCCAGGCGATTGCCGCAGAACTGGCCGGCTTGGGCGCAAGCGTGTTGATGATCGCGCGCGATCCCGATCAGCTCGAACGCGCACGCAAGGAAATCGCCGACGATCAGCCGCAGGTGGCGATCCACGCCAAGGCGTGCGATGCCGCCGCCGCCGATGGCCGTGATGCGCTGTGCGATTGGATCGAGGATATGGGGCTTGGCTTGAGCATTCTGGTCAATAATGTCGGCGCCAATCAGACTCGCGCGGCAATCGATTATGCCGAGAACGAGTGGCGTGCCCTGTTCGAGACCAACGTGTTTTCCGCATTCGAGTTGTGCCGCAACGCGTACCCGCACTTGTGTCGACACGGCAGCGCCAGCATCGTCAATGTCGGCTCGGTATCGGGACTCACGCATGTCCGCTCCGGGGTGGTGTATGGCATGACCAAGGCCGCTTTGCACCAGCTCACCCGCAACCTGGCCTGCGAATGGGCCGCGGATGGTATCCGCGTCAACGCGGTGGCACCGTGGTACATCCGCACCCGCCGCACCTCGGCCAAGCTCGCCGACCCGGATTACTACGAAGAAGTGATTGCGCGCACGCCGATGCAGCGCGTCGGCGAGCCCGAAGAGGTGGCGGCAGCAGTGGCATTCCTGTGCCTGCCCGCAGCGAGCTACATCACCGGCGAGTGCATTGCCGTAGATGGTGGCTTTTTGCGAAATGGGTTTTAGCCGAGGTACCGGCATCCCGGATGCAGCCGCGTCGGCTCAGGTTAAGCCGCAATGGCCGATGATTGCGTACCAGTCGCCGGCGGCGCGCCGCATGATTCGCCTGCTTGCAACTTGTGTACTGCTGCAAACCGGAGAAATCGATTATGCGTAATGTGTTTGTCGTGCTGCTGTTGGCGCTAATGGCTTGGCCAGCCGCTGCAACCGATGGCGCGGTCATCGATCGCCGCGCGCAAGAGACGCTGGGCCGGTTGTACGCCACCAAGCCCGGCGTGCGCTCGATCGTGCACAACGCGGCCGGGGTGCTGGTGTATCCACGCGTTTACAAGGCCGGCATCGGCCTGGGCGGCGATTACGGCGAGGGCGTGCTGCTGGAACATGGCCGCAATGCCGGTTACTACAACCTCGTTTCCGGCTCGATCGGATTCCAGTTGGGCGCGCAGTTGCGCTCGCAGGTGTTCGTGTTCACCGACAAGGCGGCGTTGATCAAGTTCAAGGCCACCGATGGCTGGAAGGTGGGCGTGGATGGCAGCGCGGTGATCGCCGAGTTCGGCGCCGGTGGCACCATCGACAGCAATACCGCCAACAAGCCGGTCATCGTATTCGTGCTCGGCGAAAAGGGCCTGATGTACAACATCAACCTGGAAGGCTCCAAGATCACCCGCATCAAACGCTGAACACGCGTTACCCGTGAGCCGCTATGATCGACCCTTCGATCAGGCGGGCGGGAGACGGCGATGACCCTTCGTACTTTGTGCGTGATGCTGGTATTCCTGGTTGGCCCGGTATCAGCGACCATTCCCGCCGCGCCGGATCGCCAGCAAGGCGATGGCCCGTACCGGCAACTGATCCTGCGCGGGGTCACCGTGATCAACGGTACTGGCAGCCCGGCGTTCGGCCCGGCCGACATCGTGATCGAGGGCAACACCATCGCCGAGGTGCGGGTGGTGGGCAGTGTCGGTTCGGCGATCGATCCCGAGCGCCGGCCCAAACTCAAGGCCGGCGGCAGGGAACTCGACCTCAGTGGCCAGTACGTGATGCCTGGCATCGTCGATATGCATGGTCACATCGGTGGCGATGAGCAGGGTACGCCGGCCGAGTACGTGTACAAGCTGTGGCTCGGCCACGGCATCACCACGATCCGCGACCCCGGTTGCGGCAACGGCATCGATTTTTGCGTCAGCGAGCAACAGCGCAGCGCCGCCAACACCATCACCGCGCCGCGCATTTTTCCGTACGTGTTCTTCGGCCAGGGCCGCGATGCCCCGTTCACCACCCCCGAGCAGGCGCGCGAATGGGTGCGTGCGATGAAGAAAAAGGGCGCGCTGGGGATGAAGTGTTTCGGCTATCGCCCGGATATCCTCGAAGCGGCATTCGAGGAATTGCACAAGCAGGGCATGCGCTCGGCCTGCCATCACGCCCAGCTCGATGTGGCGCGGGTCAATGCGCTGACCACCGCGCGCTGGGGCCTGACCACGATGGAGCACTGGTACGGCCTGCCCGAGGCGCTGTTCGCGGGCCGCAGCGTGCAGGATTACCCGGCCGACTACAATTATCAGGATGAACAGGCGCGCTTCGGCGAAGCCGGGCGGCTGTGGGCGCAGGCGGCCAAGCCCGGGTCGAAGCAATGGAATGCGGTACGCGATGAATTGATCGCGCGCGATTTCACCATCGACCCCACCTTTACCATCTACCTCGCCGCACGCGACCTGATGCGCGCCCGCCGCGCCGACTGGCACGATCAATACACCCTGCCCGCGCTGTGGGATTTCTTCACCCCCAACCGCGACAATCACGGCAGCTTCTTCTTCGACTGGGGCAGCGAGCAGGAAAGCGCCTGGCGCGACAACTACCGGCGCTGGATGGCCTTCATCAACGACTACAAGAACCACGGCGGCCGCGTCAGCGTCGGCTCGGATTCGGGCTACATCTACCAGATCTACGGCTTCGGCACGATCCAGGAAATGGAATTGCTGCGTGAAGCCGGCTTTCACCCCTTGGAAGTGATCCGCGCCGCCACCCTCAACGGCGCGCAGGCGCTCGGCGCCGCCGATCGCATCGGCAGCATCGAGCCGGGCAAACTCGCCGACCTGCTGATCGTTGGCGAAAACCCGCTCGCCAACCTCAAGGTGCTGTACGGCACCGGCCACATCGTGCTCGGCGCCGATGGCAAGCCGCAGCGTACCCGCGGCGTGCGTTACACCATCAAGGACGGCATCGTGTTCGACGCCGAAGCGCTGCGCGCCGACGTGCGCGCGATCGTCGCCAAGGCCAAGGCCGAGCGGGGGATCAGTGAACTGGTGCAGCCGTGAGGGGTCGCGTCGCAATGCGGTTCAATTGGACGACAACCCATCCAATCGTCACCCCAGCGAAAGCTGGTGTCCGTTTTGACTTTGCCCTGGCAAATCAACAGCAACCTGGATTTCTGCTTCCGCTGGAATGACGGGATTGGGGCTCGTGGTGGGTAACCGAACCGCATTGAGTCGGGTCGCCCCGCAACGGCGCGTGGGTGCGCGCTGACCGCGTGCATGAGGGCGTGTTTGCTGCGTTTCCGGGTGGCTGTAAACCCATATATCGGGTCAATTCGGGGTGAATTGGGTCACACTTTTCACCCTTGCTTGTGCTATACTGCGCGCCAAATTGCGCCGGAAGGCCGCTATCTGCCGCGCGCTACGCGGTACTCGTTGAGAGAGATGGCCGGTTCGAGGTGGTTTTTTCGGTCTTCTGAGGCGGATGGCAGAGCCCTTCAGCGAGTAAAAGCGGGAAATCTGTCCTAACGCGGCTTTTCCGCACGACTGCATGGATGCAGGAGGTAGAGCAAGGCAGGAGCAGTTGCCGAGTAGATCAGCGTCAAGCCCGACAGACTGCCAGCGGTCGCGTCGAGGTGGCAAATCCAGTGCGGTGAATGGGTCATCCGTTTGCCGTAGAACACGGAACAGGGGACAACATGTTGACCACCATCGCTCGGCGCGCTCGCGCCGTTGGCGCCGCATTTGTCTGCGGATCGTTGCTGTCCGCGCCGGCGTTGGCGTTCGATTTGCAATACAGCTTTCTGCGCGACGATCTTACCGACCCGGTGCCGGCCGGCGGCACGATCATCTACGAAGTCGAGTTGCTCAACGGCGATTCCGACACCGCGAACGATGTGCGCAGCATCTACGATGTGCCGGGTGGCACCTCGCCGGTCAATCTGCCGGCATTCTGCGCGGTGGCGGGTAGCCGAATCGAGTGCACACACGGCAACCTGGAGGGGACGCTGCCGCCGGCTGGCGGTGCGCCGGTGGCATTCCAGTTGCAGTTCGTCACCACGCTGCCCAGCGTGGTCACCTTGCGCGGCGCGATCGGCACCGGCATACCGCCGGCCACGGCGCTGCCGCTGGCCAATGGCGATGCGTTTTTCGCGGGCGATTCCGATTCGGCCAACAACGCCGCCGAGCAGATCACCACCGTCACCAATGGCGCCAATCTGGCGATCAGCAAAAGCGATTCGCCGGATCCGGTGGTCGGCGGCGCCGAAGTCACCTACACCATCAGCGTCGATAACCTCGGGCCGAGCACTGCCAGCGGTGTGCGGGTGATCGACAACCTGCCGGCTGCTACCAGTTTTGTCAGTGGCAGCGGCAGTGGCGCCGGCTGGAGTTTCTCGCTCAGCGGCCAGACCCTGACCGCGACCCGCGCCAGCGACTTGAGCAATGGCGGCAGTGCGCAATTCACGTTTCGCGCCAAGGTCAACGCCGGTTCCGGCACCATTACCAATGCCGCGACGGTGGATACCACCGGCGTCGGTGCCACCCCCGATCCGGTGCCCGGCAACAACACCGCCAGCGTCGATACCGCGGTCACTCCGGGTGCCGATCTGACCGTGACCAAGCTCGCAACGCCGTCGCCCGCGGTGGCCGGCGACACCGTTACCTTCACCCTGCGGCCGCGCAACCTCGGCCCGAGCACGGCGGTCAATGCGCTGCTGGTGGACAACCTGCCGGCCGGTTTCATGTTGGTCTCGGTGCTGTCGAGCCCGAACTGGCTGTGTCCGGGCAATCCGGGCGACCCCAGTGTGAGCTGTACCCGCGCCAGCTTCCCGGTGGGTGCCAGCGACGACATCCAGTTCAGCGTGCAGATTCCGGCGCTGGCCGCGGGCAGCGTTACCAACACCGCCACCATCAGCGCCGATACCGATGAACCGGTGCCCGGCAACAACAGTGGTTCGGTGAACCTCACCGTGTTGCCGCGCGGTGCCGATCTGGTGCTGCAAAGCAAAGGCAAAGGCCCTGCGATCGTGCCGGTGTGGGATGGCTTCAGCCCCGATACCGCCAGCCGCATGGTGTCGGATATCGTGGTCCGTAACGATGGCCCGCTGGCGGTCAGCGCCAATCTGCAAATCACCGATACCCTGGCCGCTGGCGAACAGTTCTTGTTCGCTTCCGGGCCGTGGGCGTGTGTGGCCAATGGCGCGCCGCCCACGCAAACGGTCACCTGCACCTTCAACGGCCCGTATCCGGTCAATGTCGGGCAGACTCTGGACGGCGGCAACCGCCTGTTTCTCACCACCCGCGCGATCACTGCCGGCACGCTGACCAACACTGCCTGCACCGGCGGCAGCGGCGGCAGCGGCGAGCCCGATACCGCCGATGGCACCAACCTCGACCCAACGCCAGGCAATGACTGCACCGGCGCCACCGCGCGCGCCACCAATGAAAGCGGCGACCTGACCATCAGCAAGGTTACCAGCACGCCGGTTGGTGGCGACAAGGTAGTCACCACCGCCGAGAACAGCGTCACCTACACCCTGGTTGTCGGCAACGCCGGCAGCAACCCGATGGGCGGCATCGTGGTCGACGACGCGGTGCCCGGATTCATCGCCGGCCGCACGCCGGTGCCGACGGTGATCGCATCGGCCGACTTTGCTTGTGCATCGGCCGCCATCGTGCGCTGCGTTTCCGTGGCCGGTTTCCAGTTGGCGCCAGGCGATAGCCGCACCATCACCATCACGGTCGCGCGTCCGCTCAACGATTCCAGCGCCAGCAACGTGACCTGCGACGGCGTGAGCGTCAGCAACGCGTTGTGCAACAGCGCCGAAGTGCATGTCGATGGCGCCTCGCCGGATGCGATCGGCGAGTCCGATACCAGCAACAACGTCGCTCAGGATTTTGTGCAGATCGACCGTGTCGCCAATGTGCAAACCACATCGAAGACGATTCTGTCGGGTACCCCTGGCCGCGCCGGTGTCGATACCCAGTACCGCATCGAATACCGCAATCAGGGGCCATCGGCGGTGCCGGGCGTGGTGTTTGAGGATACCTTCACCATCCCCGCCAACGACACCGGCTTCGTGCTGGTATCGGCCACCCGCACGCCGGGCACGGTCGCCTGCACGGTCACCCCGGACGCAGGTATCACCACTACCGTCACCGCCGGCGGCACCTCGTACAGCAATGCCGGCAATGGTGTGCCGGGGACGATCGGCATCAGTTGTCCGGCGTTGAGCCTGAGCAACAACCAGGTCGAGGCGATGGCGGTGACGATTCGCCCGAATTTCGCCAGCGGTGGCGCCACCCGCCAGTTCGACAACGTCGGCACGTTCAGCATCAGTGGCGGTGCCAGCGGCAGCGATGCGCTGGGCAGCTTCGAGTACAACGCCGATGCCAGCGCGGCGGACGATCAGAAGTCGGCGATGCTGCCGTTCGAGGCTGGCCAGGTCGATCTGATCACCAACAAGACCGATCTGGTCGATCCGGTCGGTTTCGATCCGGGCGATTTCACCCAGAACGCGATCACCTATCGCCTGCGCGTCACCAACAACGGCCCGTCGGTGGCGACCGCGCTGCATGTCAGCGACGTGATCGCGCCGCCGGCCGGCCGCAGCGTGCGCTTTGTTGGCGACAGCACCAGCAGCGCCGGTCCGTTTGCGCCATCGGCATGCAACATCAGCGCCGGCAGCAATCCGGTTGTCGGCCCGGCAACGCTTACCCTCGACTGCCTGATGCCCGGCGTTGGGTTCAGCCCGAACATCGAGGGCATCGTTGCTGCCGGCAGCACCAGCGAGCTGTTTTTGCGCGTGCAATACGAATCGCAACCGGCGGCCGGTGGCGACACCCTGGTCGATACCGCGACAGCGAGCGCCAACGAGGTTGACACCAACCCCGCCAACGACAGCGACGGCGAAAACACCTCGATCCGCGCCCGCGCCGATCTGGCGCTGGGCAAGATCGCCAGCAACGTGCTGCCCGATGCCGACCCGAATGTCGCTGCGCCGGCAGCGGTCGCCAGCGTCACCCTGTTCGAGCCGCATTGGTGGGTGCTCGACGCGGTCAACAACGGCCCCGGCGCCAGCCTGTCGATCGATCGCGCCGCCGCTTCGCAGTTGAACGGCACCGGCACCGTGATCGTCGATACCCTGCCGACCGGCACCGTGCTCAATGGCAGCGCCACCTGGCAGAAGGCCGGCCCGGCGTTTGCCGGTAGCACGCCCGATGGCAGCGGCACCTGTGCATTGACCGGCGTCACCCTGACCTGCAATGTCGGCGATGTGACACCGGGCGGCAAGGTGCGCATCCTGGTGCCGGTGCGCTGGACCACCTTGCCGTCTGGCGGCAGCGTCACCAACAACGCCGTGGTTTCCACTGAGCAGGTCGATCCCAATCCGGGCAACAACCCGGCGACGGCGGTGCTCGCGGTTACCCGCTCCTCGCTTACCGGCATTGTGTTCCAGGACCGCGACCGCGCCGGCACCAACGGCGGCACGCCGCAAGCGGCGGCCAGCGAGCCGCGCATCAATGGCGTCACGGTGCGCATCACCGGCACCGACCTGTACGGCAACGCGGTCAATCGCACCGCCACCAGCAATGCCTCGGGCGTCTACACGATCAACAATCTGGCGCCGTCGGACGTGGTCGGCTACACCCTCACCCAGACTCAGCCGGCCGGCTTCGCCAATGGCCCGGTCGATCCGCCGGCGGCCGGCGGCAGCGCGCCGACCTTGGGCGGCACTTACGCCGCCAGCAGCAATGCCGGTGGCGATTCGCAGTACGCCGCGATCGCGGTCGGCGGCAGCGATACCGGCAGCAACTACAACTTCCCGGAACTGCGTCAGCCATCGCTGTCCGGCTTCGTCTACGTTGATGTCAATGGCAACAGTGTGCGCGATGCCGCAACCGATCTGGCCATCGCCAGCGCCACTGTGCGTTTGCTCGATGCCAGCACCGGCAACCTGATCAACACCGCCAGCACCGACGCCAGCGGCGCCTACAGTTTCACCGGCCTCGATCCGCTGCTCGCCTACACCGTCGAGCAGCCGTTGCCGGCATCGCCAACGGGCATCGTCAATGGCCCGGTCAACCCTGGCCAGATCAACGCCCTGGCCTGTGCCAGCGGTTGTACCGCGCAGGCGAACACGCCGGTGGCCGACACCGACCGCATCGCCGACATCGACCTGAGCGCCGGCACCGACGGCACCGCATTCAACTTCGGCGAGATTCAGCTTGCCGATATCGCCGGCCTGGTCTATGTCGATGCCGATCGCAGCAACGCGCTCGATGCTGGCGACAGCGTGCGCATCTCCAGTGTCACCGTGCGTCTGGTGCAGGGCGCGAATTGTGCCACCGGTGCCGAACTGGCCAGCACCAGCAGCGATGCCAGCGGCGCGTTCAGCTTCAGCGGACAACTGGCCTTCCGCGATTACCTGCTGTGCCAGACCCAGCCGCTGGGGTATGGCAATGGCAACGCCAATGGCAGCCCCGGTAGCGATCAGATCGCCATCGTCAACCTGCCGGCGGTTGGCTCGCTGAACAACACGTTCGGCGAGTTGCTCGGCGCCATCGCCGGTTCGGTGTACATCGATCAGAACGACAACGGCTTGCGCGATGCCGGTGAACTGGGCATCGACACTGTGCCGGTCACCCTGAGCGGCAGCGACGTGCTGGGTAACGTCCTCAACCGCACCGTGACTACCGACATCAACGGCGATTATGTGTTCGCCGATCTGTTCACACCCACTGCCGGCGGCTACACGCTCAGCGAAGGCGCCATTCCGCCGGCCGCCGGGGTATTCAACGATGGTCAGGATACGCTCGGCAATGCCGCATCGCCGGGCACCCTGGGCAACGACGTGCTCAGCGTGATCGGCCTGGCTGCAGGGCAGCAGGCCACGGGTTATCTATTTGGCGAATTGCAGGCCACCGCGATCAGCGGCGTGGTCTATGTCGATGCTGACCGCAACAACGCGCTCGATGCCAGTGACACGCTGCGCATCAGCGCGGTGACGGTGCGTCTGCTCGAAGGCGCCAGTTGCGCCACCGGTGTGCAGATCGCCAGCACCAGCAGCAACGCCGCCGGTGCTTACCAGTTCCTCAGTGTCACTGTCGGCCGCGCCTATGCGATCTGCCAGACTCAGCCGGCCGGCTATGGCAACGGCAACGCGCTGGGTGTGCCCGGCAGCAATGAAATCCTGATCGCCAGCCTGCCGCTGGCCGGTGTCGCTGGCAACAATTTCGGCGAGCTGGTCGGTTCGCTTGGCGGGTCGGTGTATATCGACGGCAATGACAACGGTCTGCGCGATGGCGGTGAGGCCGGCATCGCCAATGTGCCGGTGACCCTGAACGGCAGCGATGCGCGCGGCAACGCGGTCAACCTCACTGTGCCCTCCGATGCCACTGGCAACTACCAGTTCGCCAACCTGCTGGCGCCGAATGCGGCTGGCTACACACTCAGCGAAGGCGCCATTCCGCCAGCCGCCGGTAGCTTCAACGATGGTCAGGACACGCTCGGCAATGCCAGCACGCCCGGGGTACTCGGCAATGACGTGCTCAGCGGCATTGGCCTGGCGCCGGCGCAGGACGCCAGCGGCTATCTGTTCGGCGAGTTGCAAGCGAGCACGATCAGCGGCGTGGTCTATGTCGATGCCGATCGCAACAACGCGCGCGATGCCAGCGACACGCTGCGCATTGCCCATGTCACCGTGCGGCTGGTGCAGGGTGCGAATTGTGCCACCGGTGCCGAACTGGCCAGCACCAGCAGCGATGCCAGCGGCGGCTATGTATTCAACAGCGTGACGGCCTTCCGCGATTACCTGCTGTGTCAGGATCAACCCAGCGGTTACGGCAACGGCAATGCCGGTGGCACCCCGGCCAGCAACCAGATCGCGATCAGCAATCTGCCGCTGGCCGGTTCAACCGACAATGACTTTGGCGAGTTGCTCGGCTCGATCAGTGGCCGGGTCTTTCTCGACAGCAACAACAACGGCACCCAGGATGCGGGTGAAGCCGGTATCGCCGGGGTGCAAGTGGCGCTGAGTGGCAACGATATCAACGCGCTCGCGGTGGCGGCCAATGCCAGCAGTGACGGCAACGGCGATTTCCGCTTTGACGGCTTGCTGCAGGCCAGTGCCGCAGGTTATGCCTTGATCGAGCAATTGGCGCAGCCGCAGGTTACCGTCGGCGGCGTGGTGGTAACCACTTTCAACGGCATCACCCGCGCCGGCCAGGTCGGCGGCAGCAGCCTCGGCACGGCCACGACGGTGACTCAGGTGCCCAGTGCGGTGCAGGCGATCGTGCTGCCCGCGGGCGCGGATTCGGTGCAGAACCGGTTTGCCGAAGTGTTGCCGGTGGGCATCACCGGCGTGGTGTTCCTCGATCTCGACAACAACGGCGTGCGCGACGCGCCGGCCGACAGCGGCATTGCCGCGGTACGCATCGAACTTGCTGGCAACGACGATCTGGGTCAGCCGGTTGCGCTCAGCGTCGATAGCGATGGCAATGGCCAGTTTGCGTTCGAGGGCTTGCGCCCCGGCGTGTATGCCTTGAGCGAGCCAACCCAGCCGCTCAACACACTCAATGGCATCACCACGGCGGGCAGTGCCGGCGGCAATGCCAGCACGGTGGCTGTGCTGCCCAGCACGATCGCCGCGATCGACCTGAGCCTGCCGGGCACGCGCAGCGACGACAACCGCTTTGCCGAGGTGCCGGCCAGTGGCGTGATCGCCGGTCGGGTGTGGCTGGATCGCAACAACGATGGCGTGATCGATGCCGACGAAGTGGGCATCGCGGGCGTGCTGATCGAGCTTGGCGGCAACGATCTTGGCGGCAATGCGATCGATCGCAGCCAGCAGAGCGACGCGGAAGGCCGCTTCCGCTTCGCCGATCTGCCGCCCGGGCAGTACACGCTCAGCGAGCCGAGCCAGCCCAGCGACACCTTCAACGGCATCACCGTGGCCGGCAGCGGTGGCGGCACCGCGACGGCGCCGGATGTAACACCCAGCGCAATCGCGGCGATCACCTTGCCTGCCAATGGCGAGGCGGTCGACAACGACTTTGGCGAAATTCCGCCGGCCGCGATTGCCGGCCGGGTGTGGGCCGACAGCAACAACGACGGCGTGATCGATGCCGACGAAGTGGGTATCAGTGATGTGCCATTGACGCTCACTGGCAGCGATGATCTGGGCGTGCCGGTCAGCCGGTCGCTGTCCAGCGATGGCGAAGGCCGTTACCGCTTCGACGGGCTGCGTCCGGGCAGTTATGCCGTCAGCGAGCCGCAGCAGCCTGCCGGCACGCTCAATGGCATCACGCTTGCTGGGCAGATTGCGGGTAGCGTGGTCGGCACTGCAACCGCGGTCGATGTGCTGCCATCGGCGGTGTCGGCCATCGTGCTTGCGTCGGGCGACAGTTCGCTCGAAAACAATTTCGGCGAGATTCCCGAGTCGCCCGATCTCAAGGTCAGCAAGCGGCACGACCCAGCGCGCTTCAGCGTCAATAACGCCGGTCGTTATGTGATCTCGGTGCGCAACGCCGGCAATCGCGCCAGCAGCGGCGAGTATGTGGTCAGCGACCGCATGCCGGCCGGCATCACGCTGGCGGCGCCGCCCAGCGGCAACGACTGGCAATGCGGTGGCGCGATTGGCGAGAGCAGTTTCAGCTGCCGCAGTGCGCGGGTACTGGCGGCAGGCGAAGTGCATCCGCAGCCGATCCAGGTGCCGATCACGGTGAGCGCCGCCGCGCTGGCGGCGGGTGTGGTCAACAACGCAGTGCTGGTCGCGGGCGGTGGCGAAATCGATGCGCGCCGGCCAACCCCGAGCGAGCGTGAAGCGTTCAACGGCGACCCATCGTCGTTGCCGGTGTGCGACCCGGCCATCGTCCATGAAGCCTGCCGCGATCCGGTGCAGGTGCTGCAATCGGCGGCCTTGTCCGGCGCGGTGTGGTACGACCTGGGCAGCAATCCGGTGTTGCTCGATGGCGGCGACCAGCGCCTGGCGGGTTGGATCATTGAAGTGCTGGACCCGGCCACGGGCCAGTTGATCGCAAACGCGCTCAGCGGCAACGATGGCCGGTACCGCATCGTCGATCTGCCGGCCGGCACGCCGTTGCAGGTGCGCTTCCGCGACCCCGATTCCAGTGTGGTGTGGGGCGTGCCGGTCAACGGCGAAACGGTGCCTGGTTCGCCGGCCAGTTGTGACCCCACGGGCGCCATTGCTGGCGGCTTCGAAAGCTCGTGTGTCGAATCGGGCAGCATGGGCGGCGCTTCCACCACCCTCGGCGTGGTACTGGCGCCCGGCGATGAGTTGGTCGAGCAGAGTCTGCCGATCATCCCCGGCGGCGTGGTCTACGATGCCATCGCACGCACGCCGGTGCCCGGTGCGGTGGTCACCCTGAGCCCGGTGGGCGTGTGCCCGGGTTACGACCCGACGGCGCACATCCTCAATGCCGGCACTGGCGGCTACAGCGTGCAAGGCGAGCGCATCGCAATGACCGTCGGTACATTGGGCACTTGGCGCTTCCTGTTTGCGCCCAATGCGCCGACCAGTTGCACCTTCCAGGTCACGGTTACGCCGCCGGCCGGGTTCAGTTTCGTGTCGCAATTGATCGCGCCGCAGGCGGAATCGCTGAACCCATCGGGCAGTGCCGGTGGCCGCTTCGATGTGCAGCCACAAGCCACACCGCCGCTGGCGCCGGTCGGGCCGGGTACGCGTTATGCGTTGCAGTTTGTCGCTGGCTCTGCCGAGCCGGCGATCGTGCACAACCATATTCCGCTCGATCCTGCCGTGCCGGCCGGCCTTGCCATCAGCAAGATCGCCGACCGCCAGATTGCCGAAGTGGGCGACACCGTGCGGTACACCGTGTCGGTGCGTCACACCGGCGGTTCGGCCTTGCCGCAGGTGAGCGTGCTCGATCGCCTGCCGGCCGGGTTCACCTATCTCGCCGGCAGCGCGGTGGTGAACGGCCACAACATCGCCGACCCGGCCGGTGCGCCGGGCCCGGCGCTGGTGTTCGATCTGGGGCCAATCGGCAGCGGTGGCCAGCTCACCCTGAACTATCGTCTGCGAGTGGGCGTTGGCAGCCAGCAGGGTGATGGCATCAATCGCGCCCAGGGCTATGGCTGCGGCCTGCCGCAAGGCTGTATTGACCCGCTCACCAAAACCCCGTTCGTCGGCGTGATTGCCTCCAACCAGGCGCGTTACCGCATCCGCGTCAGCGGCGGCGTATTCACCAACGAGGCCTGTGTGCTCGGCAAAATCTACGTCGACTGCAACCACAACCAGATCCAGGATCGCGAAGAACTCGGCATCCCCGGCGTGCGTTTCTACTTCGAGGACGGCACCTGGCTGATCAGCGATTCGGAAGGCAAGTACAGCTATTGCGGCCTCACCCCGCAAAGCCACGTGCTCAAGGCCGACACCAGCACGTTGCCGCACGGCACGCGTCTGGTCACCAGTTCCAACCGCAATCTGGGCGACGCTGGCAGCCTGTTCCTCGACCTCAAGAACGGCGAGCTGCATCGTGCCGATTTCATCGAGGGCAGTTGCTCCAACCCGGTGCTCGAACAGGTCAAGGCGCGTCGAACCCAGGGTGAAGTGAGTTACCCCGAAACCGAGACCGGGCAAGGCCCGCTGCGCTTCGAGAGCAAGCCGGCGCGTGCGCCGCGGCAGGCCACCGACAGCGCGAAGCAGGCGCCGATCGTAACGCCGAGGGCATCCCCGCCCGCTGCGCGTGGCGACAGCCAGGGAGGTGCCCAGTGATGCGCACTTTCCGTATCCATCAGATGTTAATCACCGCACTGCTGCTGGTGCCGTTTGCCGCTGGCGCACAGGATCGCTTCGTGCCGCTGCTGGATGATCCCGCTGCGCGTCTGCCGGGCTCGCCGGCCAACGCCGCTATGGCCAACCCGCCGCAGGTGCTGAAAGGCGACTCGCCCACCGCGCTCGATTACGCGGTCAATGCCGATATCGATCGGCTGGTGGTGGAGGTGGCGGCCAACAACCGCCCCGCCGATGGCCAGAGCGCCACGCCGATCACGGTGAGCGCCCTCGCCGCCGACGGCACGCCGATCAAGGGCAAGCGTTTTGCTACCGTCGAAGTCAGTGGCGGTCGCATCCGCGTGCCGGGCGCAGGAACCGACGCGCTGGGGCCGGGCCGGCTCGACCTCGACCGCGCCACTGCCGGCACCCAGGTGGTGCTGGTCGATGGCGTGGCGCAGTTCGAGTTGCTGGCGCCGGCCGAAGCGCAGGATGTGTTGCTGCGCGTCACTGCCGGCGGCAACAGCGCGCAGGGTGTGGTCAGCTTCGTGCCCGATGTGCGCGACATGCTGGCGGTGGGCCTGCTCGAGGGCATCATCAATTTGCGCGACAAAAAGCCGGGCCTGATTTCGCCGACCCGCAACGGCGATGGTTTCGAGCAGGAAATCCGCCGTTGGGAGCGCAGCTTCAACGGTGGCAAAGCCAGCGGTGCCGGTCGCGCCGCGTTCTTCCTCAAGGGCAAGGTCAAGGGTGATGCCCTGCTCACCGCCGCCTACGATTCGGACAAGCAAACCCGCGCGCGGCTGTTGCGCGACATCCGCCCGGAGGAGTTCTATCCGGTCTACGGCGATGCCTCGATCCGTGGCTTCGATGCCCGCTCGGCCGAGCGCGTGTACTTGCGCATCGATCAGGACCGCAGTTACCTGCTGTACGGCGATTTCCAGACCGGCGATGCGGTGAGTGCACGTTCGGGCACGCTCGGCGAAGGCGCGCCGCGCGCACGCAGCCTCGGCACCTACAATCGCACCGTTACCGGTTTCAACTGGCATCCGGAGAGCGAGCGGGTGCGCGGCAATGTGTTTGCGTTCCGCGATTCGCTGCGGCAGGTGGTCGAAGAACTGCCGAGCCAGGGCAGCGGCCCGTACGGCCTGCGCAACAACGCGGTACTGGAAGGCAGCGAGCGGGTAGAAGTGGTGGTGCGTGATCGCAACCAGCCCTCGCGTATCCTCAGTGTGCGCGCCATGCAGCGCTTTGCCGATTACACCTTTGAGCCGTTCTCCGGGCGGGTGTTGTTGACCCAGTTCCTGCCCGGCTTCGATGCCGAGCTCAACCCGGTGTCGCTGCGCATCACCTACGAGGTCGATCAGGGCAGCGAGCAAGCGTGGGTGTACGGCGGCGATGCGCAGGTGAAGCTGCTGTCGTGGCTGGAAGTCGGCGGTTCGTACGTCAAGGATGAAAACCCGTTCGCCGGGTTCGAGATGGGCAGCGTCAATGCCAGCGTGCGCTTGGCCGAGAACACGCAGCTGGTTGGCGAGTGGGCACGGGCCACGTCCGAGATCAACACCAATCCGGTCAATCAGACGTTTGGCAACCTGGCCAATCGCAGCGGCAACGTTACTGGCGATGCCTGGCGCATGGCGTTCGATCACGCCGGCGAGGTGTTCGATGCGCGGCTGTATGCCGGGCGTTCCGACCCGGAGTTCAACAACCCGTCCTCGCCATTGTATGGCGGCCGCGCCGAGTACAGCGCCAATTTCGGTGTGCAGGCCAGCGAGCGGCTGCGCCTGTACGCCGAGGGGCTGCGCTCCGAGGATCGCAACCCGCAAGGCGGCCACCGCACTGCTGCCGGTGTTGGCGCGCGCTTGCAAGCCAGCGAAAGGCTGAGCTTCGACCTGGGCTTGCGTGCGCTCAACGAAACCGTCGGCGCCACGTCGTCGTTCCTCGGTGCGTCGCCGTTCTCCGACCGCAACGGCGGTCTGGGCAGCGTTGCCACCGGTGCGGCCGGCGGCGCGCTCGGCTTCGGCCAGCAACCACTCGACCCGTTGACCGGCTTGCCGATCATCAGCAACGGCTTGCCGGGCAATACCGCCAGCAATCTGCCGATCGGTACTCGGCTGAGCAGCGACAGCGTGCATCTGGGTGCCGGTTATCGGGTTACCGACAAGCTGGGCCTGACTGGCGAGCTGGAAACCGAGGTCAACGGCGAGGATCGTGATCGCTTCGCGCTCGGTGCCGATTACCAGCTGCGCGAACGCCAGCGTGTGTATACGCGTTACGAGCAGCAAACCGGCCTGTCCAGCCCGCTCGGCATCACCACCACCGGGCGCAAGGCCAACACCTTTGTCTTTGGTACTGAGCAGACTTACCTGCGCGATACCAACGTGTACGGCGAATACCGCTTGCGCGATGCGATCAGCGGCCGCGATATCCAGGCCGCATCCGGGGTGCGCACAGGTTGGGACATCGCCGAAGGGGTGCGCATCACGACCGGCGCCGAACACGTCAACGTGATCTCCGGCAATAGCGGCGACGCCACGGCGGTATTTTTCGGCATCGATTACGCGGCGCATCCGCTGTGGCGCGGCTCGACCCGCATCGAGCTGCGCCGCAGCGGCGATGTCGCCGGTACGCCATCCGACGAGCAGTTCGACACCGCGCTGTGGCAAGTCACGGTCGCGCGCAAGCTCGATCGCGACTGGACGTTGCTCGGCCGCAACTACCTGTTGTTGACCGACTACGCGGCGCGCGGCGATGTGCTGCAAAACCGCTTTCAAGTGGGCCTGGCCTATCGCGACAACGACCATAATCGGGTCAACGCACTGCTGCGCTACGAGTACAAGCTCGAATCCGACGAGAGTGGCCTCACCCTCGGCAGCATCCCGCCGCCGGCTGGCGATTCCACGGCCGGCAACGATCTGCGCGTGCGTGCGCACATCATCTCGGCGCATTCGGACTGGCATCCGTCGCGGCCGTGGTGGTTGACCGGCCGCATTGCCGGCAAGTGGCAGCATGATCGCTTCGCCAGCCCGGGGCTGAGTACCGTCGACAGCAACTTCCGCGGCGTGCTGCTGTCTGGTCGCGCGGTCTACGACATCACCGAGAACTGGGACATCGGCGCGCTCGGCAGCATCTTCACCGGCGATCAAGGCGCGCGGCAGTATGCCTACGGTGCCGAAGTGGGTCGTTTGTTGCGGCAGAATCTGTGGTTGAGCGTGGGCTACAACTGGAGCGGCTTCGACGGCGACAGCGACCTCAGTGGCTACGAGTACACCCAGCGCGGCGCGTTCCTGCGCATCCGCTTCAAGTTCGATGAAAACGTGTTCAAGTCAAACCCGTACGCCAACGCCAAGTAATGGGAACCATCATGTCGATACACCTTCGCAATGCTCTCGCCGGCTCGCTTTCGCTGGCTGTGTTCGCGGCATCGGCGTTCGCTGCCGAGCCAGCGCTGACCGCGCCGGATCAGCGGATCAGTGATGAGGCGATCTACGCCGATCACGCGCGCTATCAGGCGCAACAGGATCGTCTGGAAGCGATCAATGCTGCCGGCCGGCCGCTCGCCGATTACCATCTGGCCAAGGCGCAGTGCTGGCTCGATGTGTCGTTCCACGAATATTCGCGCAATGATCGCAGCGATTTTCCGCAGGCTGCACTCGATCAGTCCGCACGGCTCGCCGAGGCGATGGAGAATGGCGTCGATCCGGGTACCGATACGCCGCTGGTGAACGGTGCCAAACGCCTGCGCCCGGATCTGTGGCAGCGCCTTGGCGCGTTGCAGCAAGCGCCGGGTTTCGCCTGCGCCGCCGCTCTCGCCGCCTGCGGTGAAGTGGAGTTGGTGCACGCCGGCAACGAATACAATCAGCAGCAGTGGCGCCATGCGCAGCCCTACGTGCAGATCGCCGAAGAGCTGATTGCCCGCGCCGATGTCGCCAGCAGCGAATGCGCACCGGCGACGGCATCAACGCCGGCACCTGCGGCCGCACCGGCAGCACCGCCGCAGATCGCCGCTGCGGTGCATTTCGTGTTCGATCGCACGGCGCAGGCCGACATCACCGACATCGGCGCGCTCGATGTGTTGCTCGCCGAGTTGCATCGCGTGCAGGCGGAGGGTTGGCAGTTGCGCAGGGTTATGCTTGCCGGCCACGCCGATCAGCTGCGCGGTCGCGGTGGCGCTTACAACCTGGAACTCTCACAGCGCCGCGCCGACAGCGTGCGCGAATGGCTGATCGACGCTGGCATCGACGCCGCGCTGATCGATACCGACGCGCGCGGCGACGGCAACCCCACGCTGAGCTGTCCGCCCGGCGACGCGATCCGCCTGCGCGATTGTCTGGCGCCCAACCGGCGCGTGCAGATCAGCGTGGAACTGCTGCCGCTTGCGGTCGACTGAGCGCGACGCGATCGGGTGGGTATCAATCGATCACGCCACTTTGGTTTTCACCATCGGCTGGCAGGAGGTCGCCAGCTTCGCGCAATGGCAAGTCGTGGTCGAGCACTACATCAACCGCTTCGGCCCGGTACCAATGCGAGGCGAAAGCCGAGCGCGGCGGCCACTTTCGCCACCGTCGCAAAACTCGGGTTGCCGCCATCGGCGAGCGCCTTGTAGAGGCCCTGGCGGGTAAGCCCAGCTGCTTCGGCCAGCTTGCTCATGTTGCGTGCGCGGGCCACATCGTTCAACGCAGCCAGCATCAATGCAGGGTCGTTTTCCTCACCGATGGCGGCGAGGTAAGCAACGATGTCGTCCTCGTCGCGCAGGTCATTGGCTGCATCCCAACGCTTGAGTGTAATGGTGCTCACGGGTTACTCCACTTGCGCAGCAATGGCCTGCGCTGCCTTGATGTCCTGTGCCTCGGTGGATTTGTTGCCGCCGCCCAGCAAGACGATGACTGCAAAACCGCGCCGCGTGAAATACAGTCGGTAGCCCGGGCCGTAGTCGACGCGCAACTCAGACACGCCGCCGCCAACGCTCTTGGCGTGGCCCACGTTGCCATGCTCAACCCGTTTCAAACGAGCCGTGATGCGCATGCGTGCCTGTCGGTCCCGCAACGTCGCTCGCCAACGGTCGAACGTGGCGGTGGTGAGGATGGTAAACGCGGGCAAAATGTAAACCGTGGTTGACACGCATGTCAACTACCGCTACGGGGTCCACTGGGTTCCGTGTTGCCTACTGCCGCGCAGTGCGCGGGTTGCCCGGATCGACCCCGCGCCGGTTGCTGCGCCAGGGGTTGATGTCGAGGCCGCCGCGACGGGTGTAGCGGGCATACACGCTGAGTTGGGCCGGGGCGCAGCGTTGCAATACATCGACAAAGATGCGCTCGACGCAGTGCTCGTGGAATGCGCTGTGCTGGCGGAAACTGACCAGATAGCGCAACAGACCGGCGCGGTCGATGCGCGGGCCGCGATAGCTGATCTGCACGCTGCCCCAATCCGGTTGCCCGGTGACCGGGCAGTTCGAGCGCAGCAGGTGCGAGACCAGCGATTCTTCGGCCACGGTTTCGGCGTCGTGCTGCAAAAACTCGCGGCGCGGCGGGCCGTAGTGCTCGATGCTGCACGGCAGGTCGTCGATCACCTCACCGGGCAGCGCGGCGAATTGCAGGGTGGACGCGGTGACCGGGGTCAGTACCACACTGACCGGCGTGCCGGCCGCCTGCGACAAATCGCCGGTGAGCAGGGCGCGCAGCGCATCGCTGCTGGCGATGCGGTGTTGCGCCAGGCTGCCCAGATACAGCTTGAAGCTTTTCGATTCGATCAGATGGGGCGAATCGGCCGGCACCCGGAACTCGGCCATCGCCACCCGCGGTTTGCCGCGGGCATCAAGCCAGCCCAGTTCGTAGGCGTTCCAGATATCGACGCCGTGGAATGGCAGCGCATCGGCAAGGCCGAGTTCGGCGCGGTTGCCGGCGCGGGCAATGGCAAACAACAGCGATGGATCGTAAGCGATGGGGTAGTCGATCGCTTTTCCCAGCAGTGAGTGTTCGGGCGTGTTCATGGCGATGATTGTACCGACGCCAGGCGAAACCACAGCAGCAGCACGGCCAGCACCGTCGCTTGCACCAGCCAGATCAGATAGCGGAACTCGGCGCTGGGCGCGATTACCAGCAACGGCAAGGTGTACAGCCACGCCGATCCGAGCAGCACCAGCACCAGCCGCGCTTGCGGCTGTGTCCGTCGCCGCCACGCGGCCATCGCCAGTGCCAGGCTCAGCAGCAGATACAACCAGCCAGCGAACAACGGCGTGTCGATCAGGGCATTCAAGCGGCCTTGCAGCACACGGTTGAGCGTGCTGTGATTGGCGCTGATCGGCGGATTGTCGGCGAGTGGTTCGATGCCCGGCATCAGCACCATGCGATCGGGCAATGCCGCAGGGTGAATGCCCAGCAGCAGCGCACTCAGGCGGGCGCGGTGGGCAACGTACGCGCGTGGGTGATCCAGTGGCAGGCGCAGCCAGGCATTGCGCAGGCGTGCACGCTCATCGTCGGAATACGGCACAAACAGGCTGTGACGGAATGCATCGTCGATAAACAGGCTGGTGTTGCTGTACGGCGAAAAGCGCTCGCGCAGCAGGGCGAGATCGACATCGGCGCGGGCAAGGCCGGATGGAAACAGCAATTGCCGCTCGGCAATGGAGACGGCGGCAATATCCCACAGCGCCACCACCGACCACGGGCTGTCGACCGGCATCACCGAGGGCGCACGCGCGGGCAAGCCAGCGAGCCATTGCAACGCGGCGCTGAGCAATACAGTGACCAGCAGTTTGCGTGGCGTGGAAACCGGCCATTGGCGCACGGCCATTTCGCGCCAGACCAGCCAGCCAGCCAGCGGCAGTATCGCCAGCACCGCGTTGTGGCGCAGCGCGCAGATCAGGGCAAGACCAAGCCACGCGGCGATGCGTGTGCGCAGCGCCGGTCGCTGCACATCGCGCAGCAACAACGCGGTTGCCAGCAGCAGCAGCACCGCCATCGCCACATCTTTCCACAGGTGCGGCAACAACCCGAACAGCGGCGGCCACAGCCCGAGCGCCACCACCAGCGCCGCGCGCACGCTTGCCGATGCCTGCAAGCGTGCAATCAGCAGCGCCAGCGCGGCCCAGTACAGCGTGGCCTGCATTGCGAACATGCCACCCGGCCCCGGCCACACGCGATCGAGGTAATGCCACGCCATCGCCAGCAACGGTGGATGCAGGCTGTTGTAAGCGCCATGCCGCGCCTGCTGCCACTGATCGGCGGCATCGAAGCTCAGATAACCGGGATAGAACGCCAGCACGGTGACGATCAGGCCGGCGGCGGCTGCCAGCCAGGGTGCCCACCGCGCTGGCGATGACTTCATTTGACGCCGTACAAATAATCGATGGCGACCTGCAACATCGCGCGCGTCGCCAGCGGCAGAGCCGCTTCATCGACGAAGAAATCCGGTGAGTGGTTGCTGGCGACGGTCTTCATGTCGCGCTCGGGCGGGGTGGCACCGACGAAGAAAAATACCGCTGGCACTTGGTTGGCGTAATAGGCGAAATCTTCGGCGCCCGTGATCGGGTCGATTTCGATCACCTTGCCCGCGCCGGCGGCGCGCAGCAGGCTGCCATGCGCACGCGCGGTAAGCGCCGGGTCGTTGACCACCACCGGGTTGCCTTCTTCGGCGGGAATTTGCAATTGCACCGTTGCACCGTTGGCGGCGGCGATGTGTTCGGCCAGGTTGCGCAGGCCGGCAAGCACGTCATCGCGCATGTCCGGCTTGAAGGTGCGGATGGTGCCTTCCAGTTGCACGTTGTCGGGGATGATGTTGTAGCGGATGCCGCCGTTGATCGCGCCAAAGCTCAGCACCAGCGGCGCGCGGGTCAACTCGGCGCGGCGGCTGACCAGGGTTTGCGCCGAGCTGACGATCTGCGCGGCGGTGACGATCGGATCGATGCCACCCCAGGGTTTGGCGCCATGGGTCTGGCGGCCGAGCACCGTGATGGTGAACCGATCCGAGCCCGCCATGAACGGCCCGGGGCGCACCGCGATGGTGTCGGACGGAATGCCGGCGATCACATGCAGGCCGAACATCGCCTCGGGCTTGAAGTCGGCAAACAGCCCCTCGGCCAGCATCCGCGAGGCGCCGCCTTGCTCGCCCTCGGGCGCGCCTTCCTCGGCGGGCTGGAACACGAACATCACCTCGCCCGGTAGATCCTTGCGCATTCCGGCCAATGCCTTGGCCACGCCCATCAGCACAGCGGTATGGGTGTCGTGGCCGCAGGCGTGCATCACGCCGGTGGTCTGGCCACGGTATTGGGTGGTGATTTTCGATGCGAATGGCAGGTCGCCGCGCTCGGTTACCGGCAGCGCATCCATGTCGGCACGCAGGGCAATGCGCGGGCCGGGCTTGCCGCCGCGCAGGATGCCGACCACGCCGGTGCCGCCGATGCCGGTGCGCACGTCCATCGCCAGTTTGCGCAGATGGTCGGCGACCAGTTTGCTGGTGCGGGTTTCGCGGTTGCCCAGTTCCGGGTGCTGATGGATATCGC
>Ga0210028_1000520_pt1 | contig 33783 bp, 32 predicted proteins | sample CryGeymeta201513_FD_185468 | JGI IMG/M metagenome (GOLD analysis project Ga0210028, IMG submission 185468) | Groundwater microbial communities from Crystal Geyser aquifers in Utah, USA - Crystal Geyser metaG 2015-13 (SPAdes) (version 2) | ecosystem: Environmental > Aquatic > Deep subsurface >...
AAAGGACGGTCGCTATTGTGGTGCCTGTCACAACGGCAAGCAGGCTTTTGGTCGGCAGGATAACTGTGTTTACTGTCATACCGGCGATATCGCCTTTCGTAGTGATCAGTTTGCCGGGTTTAGCCGCGAACTGACTCCCGACGAATTCGGCAACCAGATCGATTGGTCACAAATGATGCGCCGCGGCCAGATCGAACCTTTGAATTATCTCTACGCTAAGCCCAGCGAGACCAGCTTCGAAAAAACCCTTAAACTTGATGCCGCTTGGGGACGAATTCCACCGGCGGTCTTTCCCCACAAGGAGCATAATCAGTGGGTCGGGTGCAACACCTGTCACCCCGATTTGTTCAATATCAGAAAACAGGGCACCGAGCATTTCACCATGGCACGGATTTTAAAAGGGGAATTCTGTGGCTATTGCCACCTGAAGGTTGCCTTCCCCATCAACGCCTGCGAACGCTGCCATCCTGGAATGAGCCGATGAGAAAACTGTGGTTAGGTCTCATGACAATCTGGATACTGATGCCGTTGCCACTGCATGCCGGGACGGTTGATATCAACCCCGAATACAACGCGCTTAACACCCAGGCCCAGCAATCGATGGCATTATCTCCCCCCGAGCTTAAAGAGCTGCTGCTGCGCTGCACCAACCTGCAAACGCGGCTGCCCGAACTGAGCGGCGCGGAAAAGAAGATCATGCACAGAAAACTTCGTCGCCTGTGTGCGCTCTTCAGCTACGTTTTAGCATCGAAGCAGAGCCCGCCGAAATAATTGCACCCGGCAAAAGCTCTTTATGCGTCAGAACTGACTTGAGCAAAACCCCTCCTTCGTGGTTTAAATGACCTTCATCGCCCAGGGCACTCCGCCAACCTGGGGCAACTCAGGCGAAAGGTCATGATGTCAGCTTTAACCTCCTCCAACAAAAAAGTTAAACGCCCTCTACTGGCGGGCTGGCAATTAAACCTGCTGGCCTTTGGCTGCCTGATTCTCGTGGTCATGGGCTACTACTTCTGGCAGACCCGGCAGATACGCACGGCCCTTCAGGCGCGGGTTCAGGCCCAAAGCACCATGCTGGCGGGAGTGATTCGCCTGAATGTTGAAAATGCCACCGCTTCGCGCCAGGGGATAGAAGAAATTTTACAAACCTTTCTGGGCAACACTGGTCGCTTTGTGGAATATCTGGATCAGATTGAGCCTTTTTCAGCTTCAGAGCTGGGGAAATTTGCCGCCGAAGCGGGTTTGGACGGCATTTCTATTCAACGCCAGGATGGCAGCATAACGGCGGGCCCGCATCATTGGATAAACCCCGAGCGCCGTCAACAGCTTGCGGCGGCAGATCCTGGTCTGCACTGGTTTGGCGCGCAGCATTTATACGTGCTGAAACGCGAAATTCAGTCGGGAAGCGCCTTCATTGCCGTGGGATTTGCCGCTGAACAAATAGAAAAGCTTCAGAAGAAGCTGGGAATTGAAAGCTTTATCGCCGAGCTGGCTGGCTCGCCGGGCATTCGCTACGTTAAGCTTGACCCTCAGCTCCCTGAAAGCAGCCCGAAAGGTGGTCTCGAACTTGACATAAAAGCCTCAGCCGTTGAGACCCAGGTCGTCGTCGACAATAAACGACTGCTGATCGGGCTCGACAACAGCAGTTTTTTGCAGCGCAATCGACAACTCTGGACGGAATTTTTCGCTTTCAGTCTGGGATTGAGCCTTCTCGGTGGTGGATTTTCCTGGTTGCTCTACCACTATCAGAACAAAAATTTGTGGCAGATGCAGAATTTTGAGCAACAATTATCCCGCCAGCGTGAAGATGCCCACCTGGGGCAGGCGACCGCCGCCATTGCCCATGAAATTCGCAACCCCTTAAACGCTATCAGTATGGGTCTGCAACGGCTGCAACTCGAAAGTCGCGAATTAAACCCGCACCACAGCGCGCTGATTGTCACCATGCGGGACGCCGTGCAGCGCACCAACAAAATTGTCACCGGCTTGCAGCGTTACGCCCAGCCCCTGACCCCCGGCGAGGAAACCGTCAATCTGTCCGAGCTGGTTCAGCGGGTCATCACTCTTTACCAGCCACAAATAGCCTTGCAGCAGATCAAACTCGACTGCCGACTGGCGGACAACTGCCAGAGCATGGGTGACGAATTGCTTCTGGGGCAAGTGATTGAAAATTTGGTAAAAAATAGCCTGGAAGCTCAGGTGGATGGCGGCTGGATTCAGGTTCAAACCGGCAGTGACGCGACCCATGTCTGGCTGGAAATCGCCAACGGTGGTTTTAACCTGACGGCTGAAGAAACTGAAAAAATTTCTCAGCCCTACTTTACCACCAAAACTCAAGGCACCGGCCTGGGACTCGCCACCGTGCAGCGCATTGTTCAGGCCCATCAGGGCAGGCTAAGATTTTCGCGCCCCGAACCCCAAAGCCTGAAGGTTCGCATCGACCTGCCCAAAAAATATCACGCCACAAAACCACAAAGGCCCCAGGATGAACTTTAGAATTTTGATTGTCGACGATGAGCCCAGCCAACGTGAGATGCTCAGCGGTTTTCTGCTAAACCACAACTACCAGGTCTGCACCGCCGCCGATGGGTACGAGGCCTTGGATTTGGCTCAGCGGCACTTTTTTCATCTGGTACTCCTCGACCACAAAATGCCGGGCATGACCGGTGACCAGCTGCTCGAAAAATTGCTGGAGATCAATCCGCGCCAAAAAGCGATCATGATCACCGCCTATGGGGCGGTTTCCATGGCGGTGGAGGTTATGAAACTGGGTGCTATCGACTTTATGGAAAAGCCCGTCGACCTTGAGCAGTTACAGCAAAAAATTGCAGAGGTGCAAGAACAGCGGCAAATCGCCGACGAGGCCGAGCAAGTCGACGAACAATTATTGCAGCGCAGTTGTCCCATTACCATGGTCGGGCACAGTGAAGCCATGCGCAACCTGATGTCCATGACCCATCGTCTGGCCCCCAGCGCCTGGGGGGTACTGATTAATGGCGAAACCGGCACCGGCAAAGAGCTTCTGGCCCGCATGATTCACCATCTCAGCCCGCGCAGTGCACAACCTTTTATTGAAGTCAATTGCGCCGCTATTCCGGAAAATCTTTTTGAATCGGAATTGTTCGGGCATGAAAAGGGTGCGTTTACCGGGGCAACCGCCACCCGCCAGGGGAAATTCGAGGCCGCACATTTGGGCACGCTGTTTCTTGATGAGGTGGGCGAACTTCCCTTGTTGCTCCAATCAAAGCTCTTGCGAGCCCTGCAGGAAAAGCGCATCTGTCGGGTGGGCAGCTCCCATGAAATTGAAGTCGACACGCGGGTGCTGGCGGCGACCAACCGCAACTTACCCGACATGGTCGAAAAAGGCTTGTTTCGCGAAGACCTTTATTACCGCCTTAATGTTTTTGAAGTAGAAATTCCGCCCCTGCGCCAGCGCAAAAGCGACATTCCCGAACTCATCAATTTTTTTCTGGAAAAATACAACACCCGCCCCCTGGTCTTCCGCGATGAAACCCTTGGCGTGTTAGCAAAATACCCCTTTCCGGGTAATGTGCGGGAGCTGGAACACCTGATCCAGCGCCTGGTCACCCTCAACCGCACCCAGCAGGTCAATCCGGCCGACCTGCCAGAAAATTTCCGCCGGATACAGACCAACGACAAGGGCGACCTGGCCGAACAACTGGATAACCAAGAAAAGGAGATGTTACGCAGCGCCCTGGAAAAAAATAACTGGATCCAGACCCGCGCCGCACGCAGCCTCGGCATCAGCGAGCGGGTTTTACGCTACAAAATGGCCAAATTCGGTATAGACAAGGACGCAGGATAAGACGCTTTTAAACCGCTATTCTCTCAGCGAATCACCCGCGCCGCAATCACAGCGACTTGCAGGCTGTTGAGCTGGGCCTGGCTGAGTTTGCCGCTCAGGCCGAGGTCGTAGACTTGCTGGCTGCCAGCGGCAAGGATGCCGTTCAGGGTGAGTTTGAGGCGTTGGGTGCGGGTGGCGGATTCCTGAAACTGGATCAGTAAGTCAATATTTCCAACATTGCGCGGCGTGGGGTTGGCGAGCTGGGCGACAATTTTTCCCTGGGGGTCTATGCCGGTTTTCACTTGCAGATACTTGCCGGGGTTGTCGTTCAGATCAAGATCGACCAGGGATGTATAGGCCTGTTGGCCCAACTCCCCCTGGCTGCCTGCAACCTTGGCGTAGTATTCCTTGGCTTCTTCCAGTCGGCCGGCTTTTTTAGCCAGATCACCAAGGGAGTTGTAGGCATCAGCGGTCGGCAGCAATTCAACGCTGCGCTTAAGATCAGTTTGAGCCGGGGCAGCGCGGTTGAGCTGCGCATAAACCTGGCCGCGTTGCAGATAGAAATAAAAGAAATCCGGATTGAGCCGGGTGGCCGTGTCGTATTGAGCAAGGGCCGCCTGCAGTTGCTGATTTTTCTGTTCAACATCGCCAAGTAAACCGTAAAACAGGGCCTCTTTAGGCTCTGCGGCAATGGCTTGCTGCGCCCGTTGCCGCGCCCCGGCAAGGTCGTCTTTAGCCAGGGCGGCCCGCCCCTGATCATAGGCTGCGTAGGCAGCCAGGGTCTGGCTTAAATGGGCAGTTTTCTGGCGATAACGTTCAACCCCCATGTCTCCTCCAGCAGGCAGCTGGGTGAGCATTTGCTGATTATTTTCGACCCGTTCCGGCGAAGGGGGATGGCTGGCGAACAGGCCATTGAGCCAGTCGGATTTTTGGCCTTCTGACAATTTGACGAAGGTGCGCTGCAAGTCAACGGCACCCTGGGGGTCGTAACCGGCGCGCGACATATAAATCATACCGTAGTGATCAGATTCACGTTCGGCATCGCGCCCGTATTTCTGGGATATTAACTGGGCACCGACACCGACACCCATCTGGGCCAGATCGGCGTAGTTAGTGCCCTGGGTGGCAATAGCCGCCCCGGCAACCCCGACTTGCAGCAGCATGCTCTTGGACATGCTTTGGGCGCCATGACGAGCGGCGGCGTGAACAATTTCGTGACCCAGAACCGCGGCGAGTTCGGCTTCACTTTTCAGCTCGGTCAGCAATCCCCGATTGATGCTGATCTTGCCTCCGGGCAAGGCCCAGGCGTTGGGGATGGAATTGTTGAGGACTTTAAATTCGTAGGGGAGTTTACGATCACTGACCCTGGCAAGCTTTTGTCCAACCTCGCTGACGTAGGCGGCAAGTGCGGGGTCGGCGTTATAGTCACCACCCTGGGATTGGCGTGCCGGATCATACTGCTGAGCGCCAATGGCCAGTTCCTGCTGTTCGCTGACCAGGCTGAGTTCATTTTTACCGGTGACCGGATTGACCGCGCAGCCCGCCAACCACAGCAAGATAAAGTACAGGGTAAATGTACGCAAAAGTTTCATATGTGCCCCTTTGTTGTCTAAAAAACACCTCGTACCAAGCTACAAAACGGCTAAGAAAAACCGCGAAAACCTTTTTGGAACCGCGAATGACGCGAATGGGCGCTAATCGATTTTAGCTTGTCATTCGTGTGGATTCGAGTTCATTCGTGGTGAAATTTCAGGTTTCAGCCCTTTTTTTGTTGGTCTGCATCAGGTTCCATTCTGCGTCATCCCCCCCCCGACATCAACTCCCCAGGGACAAAAAAACAGGCAGGACGTCGTGCTGACCGCCCTGCCTGTCGGGTTTTGTTGCAAAAACCGGTATCTTAACGCAGGTTGTAGAAAACCTGGTGCCCGGCAAAAACGGCCACATCATCAAGCTCATCTTCAATGCGCAGCAACTGGTTATATTTGCACACCCGGTCGGTCCGACACAGGGAACCGGTTTTAATCTGACCGCAATTGGTGGCGACGGCCAGGTCGGCGATAGTGGTGTCTTCGGTTTCGCCGCTGCGATGGGAAACCACGGCAGTGTAACCAGCGCGTTTCGCCATTTCAATAGCTTCGAGGGTTTCGGTGATGGTGCCGATCTGATTCAGTTTAATGAGAATCGAATTGGCAATACCCTTCTGAATACCTTCTTGCAAAATTTTGGTATTGGTGACAAACAAGTCGTCGCCGACAATCTGAATTTTCTTGCCCAGCTTTTCGGTCAGCAATTTCCAGCCATCCCAATCGTTTTCGGCCAGACCATCTTCAATGGAAATAATCGGATAGCGCGCCACCAGATCCTCGTAAAAAGCCACCACCTCCGCTGCGCTTTTTTTAGGCTGCTGCTCGTTGGCAAAGGTGTACTGGCCATCGGCGTACAGTTCGGAGGCGGCGACATCCAGGGCCAGCAGCACATCTTCGCCCGGTTTGTAACCAGCCGCCTTGATCGCTTCCATAATGACTTGCAAGGCCTCTTCGTTGCTGGACAGATTCGGCGCAAAACCGCCTTCGTCGCCGACGGAGGTGTTATAGCCTTTGTCCTTGAGAACTTTTTTCAGTGCGTGAAAAATTTCGGCCCCCATGCGCAGGGCTTCTTTGAAATTTGCCGCCCCCGCCGGCATGATCATAAACTCCTGAATATCGACATTGTTATCGGCATGCTCGCCGCCATTGAGAATATTCATCATCGGCAAGGGTAATTCTTTAGCGTTGGCACCCCCCAGATATTGATAAAGGGGCAAACCCGCTTCCTCGGCTGCTGCTTTGGCGCAAGCCATGGAGACACCCAGCAGAGCATTGGCGCCGAGCTTGCTTTTGAAATCGGTGCCATCCAGGTTGATCATCAGACGATCGATGCCGACCTGATCGCTGGCTTCCAGGCCAATCAGTTCGGCGGCAATGATGTCGTTGACATGGCCAACTGCCTTTAAAACTCCCTTGCCCAGATAGCGGGTCTTGTCGCCATCACGCATTTCCAGCGCTTCACGCTGACCGGTCGAAGCTCCGCTGGGCACGGCGGCGCGCCCCAAGATGCCGCTTTCAAGAGCAACTTCAACTTCAACCGTCGGGTTACCGCGCGAGTCAAGAATCTCGCGGGCATAAACATCAATAATTTCGCTCATGGCATTCCCCTTGATACAGGATAGTGAAAAAGGTATTGTCCGGACTGCTTAAGTGCAGCCCGAAGCACAAAAAACGTGTCATTCTAAGCCAGCAGTTCCCCAATGTGAAGTCATTTTTAGGTCTTTACTGATTTTTATCATGAAAACTCACAGTCTCGAATTATCCATCATTGTCCCGGTTCTCAATGAAGAACAGCAGATTCGCTGTTTGCTGACCGATCTTTTACGCCAACAAGATGTCAGTTTTGAAGTCGTTATCAGTGATGGCGGTTCCAAGGATACCCTGGCGCAGGTCGTGGCCGACTATGCTCGCTTTTGCCCTTTTCCCCTGCGTTTGGTTCAGGGCGAGCGTGGCCGGGGTCGGCAGTTGAATCGTGGCATTGCCGCAGCAAAAGCCGACAGCTTGCTGCTGCTGCACGTCGACAGTCGTTTTTTCAACCCACGCGCTCTGCGGCGCGCCCTGAACAAACTTGCCGATTTCGGTTGTCGCCCGGTCGCCGGACGCTTTGCCTTGGTGTTTCGCCGTCAACAATCAAGCCCCCATGCGGGCTATTATTACTATGAATGGAAGGCGCGCTTACCACGAAACGAATGTATTCATGGCGATCAGGGCTTTCTCCTGCGCCGCGAAATCTTTGCGCAGATTGGTCAGTTTCGCGAAGATCTGCCGGTGATGGAAGATACGGATTTTGCTGAACGTTTACGCAAACAAGGCCGCTGGCTGCTGTTGCCCGACGAAATCTCAACCTCGGCACGGCGCTTCGAAGCCGAGGGCCTGTGGCAACGCCAGCTGCTCAATGCCATCATCATGTGCTTCCGCAGCATTGGCTGGGAAGATTTCTTTGGCGATGCGCTTGCGGTTTATCGGCAACAAGGCAGCTGTTCGCGTTTACCTTTGCGGCCATTTTTTCGTCAGTTTGTCCGCAGCATCAGACGTCAACCCTTGGCCCAGCGTCTGAAAATCTGGTATCGCAGCGGCAGCTATGTGCGTGGCCATGCCTGGCAACTGGCCTTTGCCCTTGACGCCCGACGGTCTTATCGACAAGGATTAGCTGTCGGCCAGGGGCGGCTGCGCTGGCTGCGGCTGTTTGAACCCCTGTTCAATGTGCTGACCGACAATCCCGTGGGGCGGCTGCTGACAACCGGACTGCTGTGGCTGTGGTTTTACTCTACCTGGATATGGCTGGTATTTACCGAACCTTCGAACGCCGCCCTCAGCAAACATCATCCGGCGGAGAACTGATTTTTTCTCATTCCTACCCCTGAGGGGGAATCTTTTCACAAGGAGCATGAATCAAGATGACTGATTACAAAGTCAAAGATCTCAAACAGGCCGATTTTGGTCGACGCGAAATTGAACTGGCCGAAGTGGAAATGCCTGGTCTGATGGCATTGCGTGAAGAATTCGGCGCCCAGAAACCTTTGGCCGGGGCGCGCATTACCGGTTCACTGCACATGACCATTCAAACGGCGGTGCTGATCGAAACCCTGGTGGCCCTGGGGGCCGAAGTACGCTGGGCCTCGTGCAATATTTTTTCGACCCAGGATCATGCGGCCGCCGCCATTGCAGCTATGGGCATCCCGGTCTATGCCTGGAAAGGCGAAACCCTGGCCGAATACTGGTGGTGTACGGAAAAAGCCCTGTCCTGGCCGGACGGTCAGCTCCCCAACATGATTCTGGATGATGGGGGCGACGCGACCATGATGGTGCTGAAAGGCGCCGAGTGGCAGCAGAACGGGGTTCCCAGTCTTGGCGCTGAAGACCCTGAAGATCTGGTCGAACTGACAAAGTGCCTGTCTGCGTCGCTTGCGGAGAAACGTCAGGACTGGGTAGCAATTCAGGCGGCGATTAAAGGCGTCAGCGAAGAGACCACCACTGGGGTTCACCGTCTCTATCAATTGCAGCGCGATGGTCTGCTGCCCTTCCCGGCCATGAACGTCAACGACGCCGTCACCAAAAGCAAATTTGACAATGTCTACGGCTGCCGTCACTCGCTGGTCGATGGCATTATGCGCGCCACCGACGTCATGCTCTCGGGCAAGGTGGCGGTGGTCTGTGGTTACGGCGATGTCGGTAAGGGCTGTTGTCAATCACTGCGCGGCCAGGGCGCACGCGTTATTGTTACAGAAATCGACCCCATCTGCGCCTTGCAGGCGTTGATGGAGGGTTATGAGGTCAAAACCCTCGAAGATGTGGTAGCTGATGCCGACATCTTTATCACGACTACGGGTAATTACCACATTATCACCGCGGCCCAAATGGCCCGGATGAAAAACAACGCCATCGTCGGCAATATTGGTCACTTTGACAACGAAATCGACATGGCTGGCCTGGCAAAAACCCCGGGTATCAAAAAAATCAATATTAAAAACCCAGCAGAACATGGCAATCAGGTTGACCGCTGGGTCTTTGCCGATGGCCACGGCATTATTGTGCTGGCCGAAGGGCGTTTGCTCAATCTGGGTTGCGCTACGGGTCACCCGAGCTTTGTCATGTCCAATTCCTTCACCAATCAGGTGATGGCGCAGATGGAGCTCTTCTGTCGGAGCGAAAATTATGCCAATGGCGTTTATGTGCTGCCCAAGCACCTGGATGAAAAAGTCGCCCGTTTGCACCTGGGCAAACTCGGCGCCCGGCTGACCGTCCTCACCCCCGAACAGGCCGCCTATATCGATGTGCCCATCGAAGGGCCCTATAAGCCCGATCATTATCGTTACTAAAAACCACTTCGCCCCGGTTACCGAACCGGGGCGAAGTGGTTTTTAGACTCGCATCCGCAGTAGCAGATAAAGACTGATGAGCAGGAAAATCAGGTTAGCCGTCCAACCGGCAATAAAAGGCGGGAGGGCCCCGGCATAACCAAAAGCCAGGGCCATGGACATAAGCAGAAAATAGGCGACGCCGATGAGCAAACTGAGAGCGATACCCAGTGCGGGGCTGCTACCGCGCTCGAAGCGTAGAGCAAAGGGCACCCCGAGAAGCCCCATAATCAAACAAGCAAAGGGCGCCGCCAGACGCGCCTGGAGATCGACGCGCAGGCCGGTGGTGTCAAAACCTTCGGCCTCAAATTTATTGACATCCCGCCAGAGCGCATAAGCGTTGTCCATGCCGCCACGCTTGCTGGTCTGCTGGGCAAAATCCTCGGCGGTACGCCCCAGGTCGACGGTAAGATCTGTGAGGTCCTGAGTATCAAGCAACTCCTGGCTTTCGGGCGCGAAGCGAAATTCTTTGGCTGTTGCTGCAAACCAATAAGGGGCAACAAAGCGCAACTCGTTGATCTGCAAACGGCGGATCAGTTGAAAATTCTCATTCAACGTATAAAGACTGACCCCCTGCACGCGTTTTTGCCGAGGTAAGGCCAGAACTACATTAATAATGCGCTGGCCGTCACGATACCAGATGTGTCCGGCAGTGAGTGAAGGCTCAGGTCGCCCTTTCAACTGGTATTCGACAATCCGGTTGTGGGTACGGGTCGCCAAGGGCGCAACCAGTTCGTTGACCAGCAGATAAAAAATTGTCAGCCCCGCCACCGCAAGCAGAAGTGGTCGAATAATCTGCCACAGACTGATGCCTCCCGCGCGCATGGCCGTAATCTCGCTGGTGCGCCCCAAGCCGCCCAGGGTCAGCACCATACTCATCAGCAGGCTTAAGGGTGCAATCTGGACAAAAATAAGCGGCAGGCTGCTGAAAAAATAAACCAGATATTGCTCGGCAGAAGCCCCAACCTCAATGAAATTATCGAGCTTTTCGAAAAAATCGACCAACAAATACAGGCCGGTACACGCCGCCAGGGTCAGGGCCAGAATTTGGGAAAAATGTCGGATCAAATAGAGAGGAACCTGGTTCATTTCGGTCGCCCCCACCAACGGCAGCAAGCGGGCAGGCGCAGGCGCAAGGGCTTTTCAATGGCACTGCGGTAAATAGCGTAACTGCCCCCCGCCAGAAACACCAGATTCGGCAAATAAAAGGCCACCCCCACAGGTAGCAGATTTTCTTTCACCAGATTTGCGGCAATCTTCAAAAGTAAGTAGTAGCAGAGCGCGGTACACAGGGCCAGAGTGAAGCCCGAGCCCTTACCGGAACGCGAAACTTGCAAGCCGAGGGGAATGCCGATCAGGGCGAAAAAAAAAGGCGCGAAAGATTTGCTGTTACGCCGGTGCAAATCGGAATAAAGCTGTTTGAGCCTTGCGGGGTCGCTGATGCGGCGGGACTCGGCCAGCAACTCAAAGGAAGTGTACTCGCTGAGGGAACGCGAACGCTCGGCAAGATCCTGCCGGGCCTGTTCGGCGTTGAGGTTGAGATCGTAGGTTTCAAAATGGGCTAACTGATAGGTCTGCTTCGTGTCTCGACTCAAAGAGTGGATACTCCCCTCGTACAGGCGCAGAGCCAAACTTTTTTCGGCATCATTAGCAATAAAAAAACCCTTGCGGGCAAAAATAGTTGTCGGCTCTTTGGCCGAACGGAGATCGGTAATGAAGACATTGGACATCTGACCGGTTTTTTCATTTTTATCGGTAACATACAGAATCAACCCGTCAAAGCTGTCGTTAAAAACGCCCGCCTTGACACCAACGCCGGCATGGGTTGAGGCAATAACAAAAGCCTGATCGCGAAAGGCCGCCTTGCCCGCCGGCTTGCCATAATGCTCCATAACCGCGGTAACAAGTGAAAAGACCAGGGCCAAAAACAACACGGGTTTCAGTAGGGCGAAAAGACTGGTTCCGGTGGCTTTGAGGGCGGTAAATTCGTGGTCAGAGGACAGGCGGCCAAAGGCCAGCAAGACGCCAAGGAGAAAGGCCAGAGGCAGGGCAACCGCCAGCAGAGCCGGCAACTGAAAACTGAACAGCGTAAAGATACTGGCCGCCGACACCCTTTGGTTGATGACCAGTTCGGTCAGATCTGGGAATTCTCCCATGACCAACAAGAAGGTAAAAACTCCGAGACTCAACAAGGTCGGCAGCAGGATTTCATGGAGGATATAGGTGTGGATACGGCGGCAACTCATGGAGCGCATCTTAGTACAGCCTTCTGGATCCTGTAAATTGATTTACATCCCGGCTCAAGGGTCGGCACCGAAATTTTTCTTGATCCTACCGAAATCGCGTGTTATAGACCACAGGTTATTCATTACGCACGCTTTTCGACTGCAACGAAGGTCCTGCAATACGGCAGGTTCAGCGCGGAATGACAAAAGCGGAGGCAAAAACCACCACAAGGAGTCGTAAATGTCCCAAATCACCATGAAGCAACTGCTCGAAGCGGGCGTCCACTTTGGTCACCAGACCAAACGCTGGAACCCGAAAATGAAACCCTATATCTTTGGGGCGCGCAACGGCATTTATATTGTCGATCTGCAAAAGACCGTGCGCTATTTCAAATCGGCCTATCAGTTTGTGCGCGAAACCGTCGCCGCCGGTGACAAGGTGTTGTTTGTTGGCACAAAAAAACAGGCCCAGGATGCCATCGCCGAAGAAGCCTTGCGCACCGGCCAGTATTTTGTCAACAACCGCTGGTTGGGGGGCATGTTGACCAACTTTGCGACCATCAAGCAAAGCATCGATCGCCTCAAAAAAATCGAGGTTATGTCCACCGACGGCACCTTTGAAAAACTCACCAAAAAAGAAGTGCTACAACTCGATCGCGAGCGCACCAAACTTGAAAAAAACCTGGGTGGTATCAAAAATATGGCCAAGCTGCCCGGCGCCATTTTTATCATCGACCCCAAAAAAGAGGCCATTGCCGTTCAGGAAGCCCGCCGTTTGGGAATTCCAGTGGTCGCCGTGGTTGATACCAACTGCGACCCCGATGGCATTGATTATATTATTCCCGGCAACGATGATGCGATTCGCGCCATCCGCCTGTTTGCTTCGAGCATGGCCGACGCCTGTGCCGAAGGGGAAACCCAGCGAGCCAGTGCCCGCCAGAGTGCCGCTGAAGGCAAGGACTCTGACCTTGTCGTTATCGAGAAACGCACCGAAACCGCACCTGAGACAGAAGCGGTTGCCGTCGAAAAAGCTGCCGAAGCCGCACCAGCAGAACAAGCGCCTGAAATCGTCGCTGCAGAAAAAAACGCTGAATAATTTTCTCATAAATTCAAACGGTTGAAACGGCTGGGCAGTTTTGTCCGGCCGTTGCCGTAACCACATTATTAAACATAAGGTTTCCCGGCTGACACGCTCGGGGCATCACAAGCGAAAGGACAGACACGTGAGTATTACTGCATCGATGGTTTCAGAGCTGCGCAAAAAAACTGGCGCAGGCATGATGGATTGCAAAAAAGCCTTGAGCGAAACGGGCGGTAACATGGATGAGGCTGTCGATTATCTGCGTAAAAAAGGTCTGTCCGCCGCGGCCAAAAAATCGGGACGGGTTGCCTCTGAAGGCGTGGTGGTTGCCGCGGCCGAAGGCGCCAAAGGTGTGTTGGTTGAGGTGAATGCCGAAACGGATTTTGTTGCCAAAAATGCCGATTTTCAAACCTTTGTTCAAGGCATTGCGTCTGTTTGCCTGGCAAGCAGTGTTACCACGATTGAGGCACTCAAAGAACTGGCCTTCCCCGGCACCGGACGCAACATCGGGGAAGAATTGACCCATCACATCGCCACTATCGGTGAAAATATGAGCCTGCGGCGCCTTGACCGCTGCGACGCGGGCACCGGGGTGGTGGTGTCTTATATCCATGGCGCGGGCAAAATCGGAGTACTGGTGGAATGTAAAACGGCCTCACAAGACCCTCAGGTTGAAGCGCTGGCACGTCAGATTGCCATGCACGTCGCCGCCGCCAGCCCCCAGTATCTGAATCGCGCCGAGGTGCCGACCGAAGTTGTCGAAAAAGAGAAGGAAATTATGCGGGTCAAAGCGCTGGAAAGCGGCAAACCCGAAAATATCGTGGAAAAAATCATTCTTGGCCAGATCAACAAATTTTTCGGCGAAGTGTGTCTCCTCGAGCAGGCCTTCGTTATTGACCCCGATCAACAGGTCGGCAAAGTCGTTGAAAAGCTGGCCAAAGAACTGGGCAGCACCATTGAACTCAGTGCTTTTGTGCGTTACCAGCTGGGTGAAGGTATTGAAAAAAAAGCCGACGATTTTGCCGCCGAAGTTGCCGCCCTCAGCAAATAATTTTCACCTAACCTCGAAAACCCTAAGGAGCTGACTGTGGCTGCTGTCAAGTATCATCGCATATTATTGAAACTCAGTGGTGAAGCTCTGGCTGGTGAGCAAGGGTATGGAATCTCGCCGGAAGTCATCACCGGCATTGCGGCCGAAATCAAGGAAGTCGCTGCACGGGGGGTTCAACTGGCGCTGGTCATCGGAGGGGGTAATATTTTCCGGGGCCTGGCGGCTTCGTCCAAAGGGATGGATCGTGCCAGCGCCGACTACATGGGGATGTTGGCCACGGTCATGAACAGTCTGGCGATGCAGGATGCCCTCGAAAAACAGGGGGTGGTCACCCGGGTACAGTCGGCCATTGAGATGCAGCAGATTGCCGAGCCCTATATTCGACGCCGTGCAGTGCGTCACCTTGAAAAAGGCCGTGTCGTTATTTTCAGCGCGGGCACGGGTAATCCCTATTTCACAACTGACACCGCGGCCAGCTTGCGCGCTATGGAAATTGGGGCTGAAGTCATTCTCAAAGCAACGAAGGTCGATGGGGTCTACACTTCAGACCCGGCCAAAGACAAAAATGCGGTCAAGCTTGACGGCCTGACGTATCTTGATGTACTCCAGAGAGGGTTAAAGGTCATGGACGCCACGGCAACCTCTTTGTGTATGGACAATAATCTGCCAATGATTATCTTTGACCTGACCCGGCGTGGCAATATCATGAAAGTTATCTGTGGCGAACCCATAGGTACGATTGTCAAGGGAGAGTAAAATGCTCAAGGCTATTCTCACTGAAGGCACGTCTGCAATGGACAAGGCGATCAAAGCCCTGCGCCGCGATATGTCGCGGGTACGCACCGGCAGAGCCTCGGTTTCCCTGCTCGATGAAATCAAGGTCGACTACTATGGCACCCCCAGTCCTTTAAGTCAGGTGGCCAGTCTCAGCGTGCCGGAACCCAGGATGATTGTGATTCAACCCTGGGAAAAAAAACTGATTGGCGAAATTGAACGCGCCATCTTCAAATCAGATCTGGGTCTCACCCCGTCCTCGGATGGCACGATTATTCGCTTGCCCATTCCGGCCCTGACGGAAGAACGTCGCAAAGAGATGGCTAAACAGGTCCGGCGCATGGGAGAAGACGCCAAGGTTTCCATCCGTAGCGCTCGGCGTGATGCCAACGAACAATTAAAATCACTCGAAAAAGACAAGGAAATATCCACCGACGAGCTCAAACACGGTGAAAAAGAGGTGCAGCAACTGACCGACGATTTCGTCGCCACCGTTGATGCCGTGGTCAAGGAAAAAGAACAAGAATTACTGGAAGTCTGATGTGTGCAGATTTCCACTCACCAAGGAGAAAATCATGGCTCTGAAAATTACCGAAGAATGCATTGCCTGTGGTACCTGTGTTGACACCTGCCCCCTGGGCGCCATTGCCGAAGCCGGCGATATTTATGCAATCAGCGACGAATGCACCGAATGCCGCACCTGCGTTGACAGTTGCCCAGTGGGTGCCATTGTCGACTGAACCTCGCAAAACCCTTGTTCGGAAAAGGTGCCAGCAATGGCACCTTTTTTTATAGCGAACAGCAGTCCACACAACTCTTGTGTGGCAAGCGGGTTATTAGTTGCGAGCCTGCGCCCTGCCGTGGTAGTTTGACCGAGTTTGGTCGTAGCTTGAGGTCAAAGAAGTTGCGACAAGACCTGCCTGTAAGATAAATTTTTTGCTCAACTTCGATCCGTATCGACATTTTTGCTTATGACAAAATTTGAAAATCAACTGCCGGTTTTACACCATCTGGCCATTATTATGGATGGTAACGGTCGCTGGGCCAAGGAGCGTGGTTTACCTCGGGTTGCCGGCCATCAGCAAGGGGTTAAAACCCTGGTCGAAACTGTGGAAGAATGTCTCGAACAACGCATTGGTTTTCTGACCGTCTTCGCCTTCAGCTCAGAAAACTGGGGACGCCCGCAGCCTGAAGTCGAAACCCTGATGGGGCTGCTGGTTGAATTTCTGGCCGCGCAACGCACGAAGATGCTAGAACGGGGCATTCGTCTCAAAGTTATCGGCGATCTCGAACGTTTGTCGGCACAGGTCAAGCAATCACTGCAACAGGCGATCAGAGAAACCGACGCAGGCGACACACTCACCCTGACCCTGGCCCTTTCTTACGGCGGGCGCGATGAAATTGTGCGCGCCGCCCGCCGTATTGCCTGCCGGGTGACTGCGGGAGAAATCACCGCCGCTGAAATTGACGCATCAGATTTTGAAAAATCTCTCGACACCTACGGTCTGCCCGACCCCGATCTGCTCATCCGCACCAGTGGCGAACTGCGCATCAGTAATTTTCTTTTGTGGCAACTTGCCTATGCCGAGCTTTATTTTGTTGATGTTTACTGGCCAGACTTCGGCCCCATCGAATTACGTGCCGCCCTGGAAAGTTACCGTCAACGGCGGCGGCGTTTCGGCCTGACCGCAGAGCAGATGACGCAGGAGGACGTCCTATCAAACAACGCATCCTGACCGCACTCATTGCCCTGCCCCTGCTGCTGGCTTTTCTGTATTTTTCAACACCGGAGATTTTTGCCTTGGTGGCGGCGGTCTTTTCAGTGCTGGGCCTGCTCGAATTCAATCGCATGGCCTTGCTGGGTGAATGTCAAGCGGAACAATACCTTAGCGCCATTGCTGGCGGCCTGCTGATTGTGCCCATCTACCTGCAACGCTTCGATTTGCTGGTAATGTTCTTAATTTTGAACTTTTTACTGCTGGCACTGCTCTACCTGTTTCGACTTGGCCCCCTTGATCAGCTGATTTTTCGCCTCGGCTGGCAACTGTTAGGCCTTTTCTATCTGCCCCTGCTTCTGGGCCATCTGGTCTTGCTGCGCCAGTTGCCTGAGGGCCGTGGCTGGGTATTTATGGTGCTGTTTGCGGTGATGGCCTGCGACAGCCTGGCCTATTTTGTCGGAGTCAGATTCGGACGTCACAAACTTTACCCCCAAGTCAGTCCGAAAAAAAGCATCGAAGGTTCGCTGGGAGGCTTATTCGGTTCCTGCCTGGGAGTCTGGCTGGCAGGGGCGCTTTTTTTACCCCGCTATGGGATTGGCCAGATTATTTTCATCGGGCTGCTTCTCGGTGTCGTCGGCCAGGTCGGCGATCTGTTTGAATCCCTGCTGAAACGCGCCTGTGGCGTTAAAGATTCGGGTGGCACCTTCCCCGGCCATGGGGGGGTTCTGGATCGACTCGATAGTCTGTTGTTTGCCTTCCCCCTCGCCTTTTATCTGGCGCGCTTGATATCCTGAATGACAAAACTGCCTTGCCAACGGACAAACTGATGTCAACATCCGCACCAAAACCCCTCGCAATTCTGGGTTCGACCGGCTCCATTGGCGTCAGTACTCTTGAAATTATTGCGACTTTTCCCGAGCGCTATCGCGTGATCAGCTTGACCGCAGGCAATAATATTGCGCTGCTGAAAAAACAGATAGAACGCTTTCATCCGGAAATCGTCGCCGTTGCCGACGAAGGTGCCGCCCGCCAGCTGAGGCAGCAAATCTCGGGCGGAACAACGCAGATTCGGGTTGGCGTTGACGGCCTGATTGCCTGCGCTACCCATTCGGCGGTCAGCATGGTGGTTTCGGCGATTGTCGGTGCTGCCGGTCTGGTGCCAACCATGGCCGCGGTGGAGGCGGGCAAAGATATCGCCCTGGCCAACAAGGAAATTCTGGTGGCGGCGGGCGAACTTTTCATGGCCGCCGTGGCCCGGCACGGGGTACGCCTGATCCCGGTCGACAGTGAGCATTCAGCGATTTTTCAGTCCCTGGCCGGTCAACGCAGCGAGGATGTCCGCCGCCTGATCCTGACCGCATCCGGTGGCCCCTTCCGCGAAGCAAGCCTCGCAGAGCTGCAACGCGTCACTTGCGACCAGGCTCTGGCCCATCCCAACTGGGCTATGGGGCGCAAAATTACCATCGATTCAGCAACCATGATGAACAAGGGCCTCGAGGTCATCGAAGCACGCTGGCTGTTCGATCTGCCGGCCGCACAGATTTCCGTCCACGTGCATCCTCAAAGCATTGTGCATTCGCTGGTAGAATATTGCGACGGCGCAATCATTGCTCAACTGGGCGTGCCCGACATGAAAACCCCCATCGCCTACGCCTTGTCCTGGCCTAAGCGTTTACCCCTGAAGCAAAACCCCCTTGACCTCTGTGCGGCTGGAGCCCTGACGTTTTTTGCGCCGGATCTGGAACGCTTTCCCTGTCTGGGGCTGGCCTATAGCGCTTTAGAACGCGGCGGAACCTGCCCGGCGGTGATGAATGCGGCTAACGAAACGGCGGTTGAAGCCTTTTTAGAAGAAAAATTGGGTTTTATGCAAATTTCAAGCGTGATCCGCCAAGTCATGGATGCGCATCAGTCCACCCCCATCGTCAATCTTCAGCAAGTGCTTGAGGCCGATGCCTGGGCACGGCAATCTGCTGCCCGTTTGATTTTCCAAGGAGCATCATCATGACCCTGATTGCCGGAATCATCATGCTCGGAATTCTGGTTTTCGTTCACGAGCTGGGACACTACACCGTGGCACGCCTCGCCGGGGTGAAAATTCTGAAATTTTCTTTGGGCTTTGGCCCCAAATTAATCTCGAAAACCTGGGGTGAAACGGAATATCTGGTCTGCGCCATCCCTCTGGGTGGTTACGTGCAAATGCTCGGCGAAGGCGGTGGCGAGCAGGGCGAGGACGCCCCCTTAAGTACGGAAGAAGAGGCACGTTCTTTTGCCCATAAATCCGTCGCGCGGCGCCTGGCCATTGTGGCCGCCGGGCCTTTGATGAACCTGCTGTTGCCCTTTTTGATTTTGCCGCTGTCCTACATGATAGGCGTGCAGCTGCCCGCGTACATCGATCAACCCGCCTGCGTCGGCTATGTCACCCCCGGTTCAGAAGCCGCCGCCGCGGGTTTTGTGACGGGCGACTGCTTGCAAACCCTGAACGGTGACCCCTTAAAGGACTGGACTGACGCCAACAAAGCTCTGGTCGGCTATGCCGGTGAGGCATTACGCTTCGGCGTGTTGCGCCAGGGATCCAGTGCCGAAGTTGTTTTGTCCGACGACAATGGCAGTCTCGAAGGCTTGCAGGCCCTAGGTCTGCTGCCGCAGCAACCGGCGATTGTCGGCAGTCTCATGCCTGCGATGCCAGCCGTGGACGCAGGGCTGGAAATTGGTGATCACATTTTACAAATTTCCGGCCAGCCAATCGACTCCTGGTACGATTTGAAACACATCATCCAGCAGAGCGAAGGGCAGCCGGTGCAACTGCTGGTTGAACGCGCGGATCAAACTCTAGAGCTATCCCTGCAACCGCGTCTGCACGAAACCGGTGCCTGGCTCATCGGCATTGGTCCCCAGCAACAGGTAGTTACCAAGCGTTTCGGGCCGGTCGAGGCCTTTCGTGAAGGGTCGGCGCGCACCATTGAATTGATTGATCTCACTCTGGTTTTTATTCAAAAACTCTTCACCGGCAATGTTTCGGCTAAAAATATCGGCGGGCCCATCACCGTGGTTCAGGTGGCTGGCCAGGCCGCCCAAACGGATTTTTCTGCCGTGCTCTCGGTGCTGGCCTTTATCTCTATTCAACTGGGTATTCTGAATCTTTTGCCGATTCCTATTTTGGATGGTGGACATATCTTTTTTTACTGTTACGAGATCGTCTTCCGGCGGCCCTTGTCGGCACGTGCGCGTGGCATTTTGCAGCAGATTGGCCTGGCACTGCTGATCATGCTGATGGTGCTGGCCTTCTATAATGATCTGGCACGCATTTTCTGGTCGGGCTGACGGCAATGAAAATCCTTGCGATTGATACCGCCGCCCAAACAGGCAGCGTTGCCCTCCTCGATGGGCAGACCCTGGTTGCTGAAAGTCTCGTCAATGTTCGAGCCACTCACAGTGAATTGCTCCTTGATCAGATTGACCAGGCTCTGCGGCTGGCTGGGCTCCTGTTGACCGAGTTGGATCTGATTGCCGCCGTGCGTGGTCCAGGGTCATTTACCGGCTTGCGCATTGGCCTGGCGACCGCCAACGCCCTGGCAAAAGCCCTGGGGCTAAAACTGATCGGAGTCTCGTCTTTGCAGCAGCTGGCGATGAACATCCCCCTGTGTCCGGTGCCGATCTGCGCTTTTCTGGATGCGCGTAAAAAAGAAGTTTACACGGGCATGTTTGAGTGGGTTGACGGCCAACCCCAGGCCCTGGGGCCTGAGCAGGTACTTCCCCCTGAGGTTGCGTTGAAGCAAATGTCCGGACCCGTGGCTTTCGTGGGCGATGGCGTGCTGCAATATCGTTTTCTGATTGATGAAATTCTAGGTGACCGCGCCATTCTGCCCGCCCCCTGTCACCATCAGGCGCGTGCCGGTGCCGCGGCAACCCTGGCGGCACAAATATATCGAGAAAAAATTCAAGACTCTCGCTCAGCGCTGGCTCCGGTCTATATTCGACCCTCCGATGCCGAAATCAATGCCGCAAATTTTCCCTGAATGCGGCGAAGAGATTGACAATCTTAAGCGGCTGTGGTTTTCTTTTTTCAAATCAGGTCGTCCCGTAACCCAAGCGTGGAGGTGCAACATGAACATCGATCAGAACGTCCTGCAAGGCCTGTTAGACTCCAATCCCCGGTTTCGCATGCTGTATGAAGAACATTCTCTGCTCGAAAAACGTTTAAGTGAATTTGAAGGCAAACCCTTTCTGTCGCCTCAAGATGAGCTGGAAGTTGTAACCGTAAAAAAATTAAAACTGGTCGGCAAAGACGAAATGGAACAGATCGTCGCCAGCGCCAGAGGGTAATAAATCGGGGTGCTCATATAGAATTTGTCGAGAGTGCGGGGCTCCATGATGAGATCATGGAGCCCCGCACTGTTTCTTATATCCTGATAAGCACAGCCGTTAAAGCCGCTGCCAAATGGTCAGCTGCGAAATGCTGTGTTGAAATTTACGTGCGGTTTCGCGAATGACAAAAGGGACATCCCTGGGCTCGCCAAGCATCTGAAAACGCCCCTCTAAAAGCTCCTTCAGCCCGGCTAAAGACGTAAAGGCTTCCCCGTCACGACGCACCCCACCAATCCAGTTCGTTTTTTTGGTGAACTCTTCCATCCAGGTATAGGGCGAGGCCAGCACCAGCAGCCCGCCGGGATGAATGCGCTGGTGGATCTCGGCCAAAAAACGCGCCGGGTCGTAAAGACGATCGATGAGGTTAGCGGCCAGCACCAGGTCATAGGCGGTGAACTGCGGCTTGAGGTTGTGGGCGTCACCCTGGGAAAAATCAATACGTTTCGCCGTTGCGGCAAGATCAAAATCATTGAGACGATGCGCGTGGTAGGTAACAATTTCACCCTCTGCGGGAAGCTGATAACGAATAACCCCTTTTTCCTGTAACTGGTATGCGATGCGAATGAATCGTGCCGAAAAATCGACGGCTGAGACCTGGTCGAAGTGCTTGGCCAGCTCGAAGCTGGCGCGTCCAACGGCGCATCCCAGATCGAGAGCCCGCCCCTTAGGCTTGTTTTTCATAGCCTCGACGCAGAGGCCAGCCAGAGTCGCAGGAAAGTTAGCAACACCAAATTTGTCCGGCCCGAAATGGGCATCACAATACTGGGCGACAGCAGCATCGGTTTCATACATGGCTTCGGCTTCTTCCACCGGTTGCTCTGAAGCAACATAACGCAAACCGGCATGTTGGAAAAAATGCCGACGAAAGGCGTAACGACTGTCCCTGGTGGCCTCGTTGCCGGTCGAAATCCAGGATCCGCCTTTGATCAGATTATGCTGAGTGTCAAAAGTCGGCGTCGAAAAATCATCGTACCAGGGATGAATTTCAAAGCCATCAAAGCCGCTGATGGGGGTTTCCGTCCACTGCCAGACATTGCCGATCAGGTCGAAAAAATCGCCGAAAGCGAAGTGTGTCACCGGGCAGGGTGAGGCAAAATGTTCCAGATTGATATTGCCCGGTGCCCGCTCCCAATAGGGTTGATCCGGAATCTGGTGTCGATCACGCAACAGGTACCATTCATCTTCAGTCGGCAGGCGAATCGGCAAGCCGGTCAACTGCGCCTTCCAATTGCAGAAGGCCTTGGCTTCAAGCTGGTTGACTTCCACCGGCCAGTCCCAGGGCATGGAAATTTCCTGGGTCATAGTGCGCAAGCGATAAGCGTCCTCTCCTTTGACCCAGAACAGGGGCTGCGCGGCCTGGGTATACTTCAGCCAGCCCTGCCCCTCCTCGCTCCAGAAAGCCGGGGTTTGATAGCCGTCAGCGTCGACAAACGCGAGAAATTCCCGATTTGAAACCAGGTATTTGCTTGCAGAAAAATCCTCAACCCGGAAACGATGCTGGCCATACTCATTGTCCCAGCCGTAGAGGGGGTGATCCCTGCCCTTGCCCAAACTGACTTTGCCCCCCGCAACCTTGAGCAGCTCATTATGCGGGGCCGCGCCCGCTTCCGGGCAGATTTCCCACAAAGGCAGAGGGCGCACGCATTTCAGCGGCAGACGACGGATGATGACGGAAGAGGTTTCAAGGTGGATACGCGAATGCTCAATGCCCATCATAATGGCCCACCAGGGGCTTTGCCAATCGATGGGCAAGCTTAGGGGCAGGCGTTCGATCACCTCATCAACCAGTGCGCGCACCTGATCGCGGTAGGCCTTGACGTCGGCAACCCTCGGCCAGGCATAATTTTCCTCATTCAAATCATCCCAGGACATCTCGTCGACACCGATGGCAAACATCGCTTCCAACTGTGGGTCGATGCGCTGCGCGATAATTTTGGCAACGTTGAGTTTATTAATGTAAAAAGAGGCAGTGTGGCCAAAATAGAAAATCAACGGGTGGCGCAGAGGCTCGGAGCGCACATAAAAAGCGCTGTCGTTGCTGAGAGTTGCGTAGAGTTGCTCATCGATACTGAAAGATGTATGGAAATAAGCGCGAATTTCGGCACGCTTCTCTTCCGGAGTGCCCTGGTCAAGAATTATGGTACGGGTATGACGCAAGCTCATGGACGTTTTCCCTGGTTGGATTCAAATTTTACGCGCGACAAAAATCACATGCCGGTAACCACCACCGGCACTGCGCTCAGTGTGGGCCTTAAAACCGCCCGCATTAAGGCGGTTTTCAAAATCCTGATCATAGTTTTCTCCCCAGACGGTCAAGAGTCCCCCCGGGGCGAGAAGCCGGTGCACTTTGCTGATAGCACGAGTGCCGTAAAAAGGGTCATGCAGTCGATCCGATTTGGGGTGCGGGCCCTTATATAGGTCATAGATCACAGCATCATATCTTTCCGCCGCATCCTTGGCCAGGGTGGCGACCAAGGCAGCGACGTCGCCGAGCTCTATCTGAACCCTGGGATCGCTGACGGCGGCCCCCGTCAATGAAGCTAAAGGGCCGCGACACCATTTTACAACGACCGGGTTCAGTTCGGCCACCCTGACTTTGGCTCCGGCAGAGAGCGAATCCAGCACCGCCCGCAGGGTACAAGCCATGCCCAGGCCGCCGACCAGAACCCGTGGCGCCGGATGATCTTGCAAAAACTGACAGCCAAGTTGACCAAGGAGCACTTCCGAACGGTTATTCCGACTATTCATCAGCACCAGACCGCCAAGGGTTATCAGAAAGTCGCGCGCACCACGCTGACGAAGTTCCAAGTCGCCGTCCAGCGTAGCGACACGATCCAGAGTTTTCCAAGGCTGCGCCATAGTAATTTCCTCATATTCGTTCGGAGCTAAAAGACTCACAGGCTGCGATATTTTGCTCCGATTTGCAATGCGAAAGCTCAAAAAACACGGAGAGCCGGCATAATTTGTTTGCGTGATATTCAGCGCCGCGGAAAAATCATCGCACTTCTGTTTGCATGCCGTGTGAAAACTATATTATATTCGTTCTTTTTCGCGGGATCTTCTATCCCGTTTTTATTCTGGTGAGACATCAATGAGCTTGCACACGGCGTGCAGGCTTTTTCAGAAGGAGGTCGTGTTGAAGTTAACTGGTTCGCAGATTCTGCTCGAATGCCTGCGTCTTGAGGGGGTTGAAACAGTGTTTGGCTACCCTGGCGGAGCAGTCATTAATATCTATGATGACCTGTTCAGTTCATCCATCAAGCACATACTCACGCGCCATGAACAGGCCGCCGTCCACGCAGCTGATGGTTATGCGCGCGCCACGGGTGAAGTCGGGGTGGTCATCGCCACCAGCGGACCGGGTGCCACCAATACGGTCACCGGTATCGCGACAGCCTATATGGATTCGATCCCCATGGTCATCATTACCGGCCAGGTACCGACCGCCCTGATCGGCAATGATGCTTTTCAGGAGGCGGATATCTGTGGCATTACCCGCCCCTGCACCAAACATAATTATCTGGTGCAGGATATTCGCGATCTTCCGCGCATGATCAAGGAAGCCTTCTATATCGCCCGCACCGGCCGTCCCGGTCCGGTACTCATCGATCTGCCCAAGGATATTCAGGTGGCATCCATGAGTTTCAGCTACCCCGAAACCGTCAATATGCGCAGCTACAAACCGACAGTGGCCGGCAACGACCGCCAGATCGGCAAGGCCGCGCAAATGATCCTCAAGGCCCAGCGACCGGTGCTCTACGTCGGTGGTGGTGCCTGCCTGGCCAATGTCAGCCCAGAACTGCTGCAACTGGCCGAAGTATTGCAAATCCCGGTTACGACGACCCTGATGGCCATGGCCGCCTTTCCCGGCAACCATGCCCTGTCACTCGGAATGCTGGGGATGCACGGCACCTATTTTGCTAATATGGCGGTCACCGAATGTGATCTGCTTATCGCAGTGGGCGCACGTTTTGATGATCGGGTCACCGGGCGGATTGATGCTTTTGCGAAAAAGGCTAAAATCATCCAGTTCGATATCGACCCCACCTCAATCAGTAAAATTGTCCGGGTCGATCTGCCTGTGGTTGGCGATTTAAAAAGCGTGTTAACTGTGCTCCTGGAAAAATTGCGCGCCCTTCCGCAAGAGATTGAAGGTCTGATTGAACAGACATCTGATTGGCGGCAAGCCCTGGCCGGGTGGAAGAAGACCCATCCCATGACCTATAAAGCCTCGGATTCCGTCATTAAACCGCAATACGTGATTGAAAAAATCAGTCAACTCACCGCTAATGATGCCATCATCACCACCGAAGTCGGCCAACACCAGATGTGGACTGCACAATTTTACGGTTTCTGTCAGCCGCGCACATTCTTGACTTCCGGCGGGCTGGGCACCATGGGCTATGGTTTACCGGCCGCCCTGGGAGCACAGATCGCTTTCCCACAGCGTCAGGTGATCGATATTTCCGGCGACGGCTCCTTTCAAATGAATTCGCAAGAACTGGCGACCCTGGTGCAATACCGTCTGCCGGTTAAAATTGCCATTTTGAACAATAACTTTCTGGGCATGGTTCGCCAATGGCAACAGCTTTTCTTCGAAAAACGCTACAGCCAAACCTGTCTGGAATTACCGATTGATTTTGTCAAACTGGCCGAGGCCTATGGTGCCACCGGCCTGCGTACCGAGCGGGTTGATGAGGTCGAATCCACCATCCAGCAGGCTTTGGCCACTCAGGGCCCAGTGCTGATGGAATTCAAGGTCAGTCGTGAAGAGAATGTGATGCCCATGGTACCCGCGGGCAAGGGAATTCATGAAATGGTGCTGGCGTCTTGATGTCGGCCTTGACGCGCAAAATACTCTGGAGAGAATGACATGAAACATACTATTTCGGTTCTGGTTGAAAATGAATTCGGCGTTCTGGCACGGGTTTCTGGGCTTTTTTCCGGGCGCGGGTTCAATATTGAAAGTCTTTCGGTCGCACCGACGCTCGATCCCGACACCTCACGCATGACCATTGTCACCCGGGGTGATGATCGGATCCTTGAGCAAATCAACAAACAACTCAATAAGTTGATTTCAACCATCAAAGTTGTCGATTTCACGGGTGAGCACTATGTTGAACGTGAGCTGGCATTGATCAAGGTGACTGCAGAATCTGACTCCAGGGCGGAAGTTCTCAGAATTGTCGATATTTTTCGCGGAAAGGTTGTTGATGTCACCCCCAGATCTTTTACCATCGAGGTCACGGGCGCGCCCGACAAAATTGATGCGGTGCTCGAACTTCTAACGCCCATGGGAATTAAGGAAATTGTGCGTTCGGGACCAGTGGTCATTGGACGCGGCTCAAAAGGTGTTACCGGCTAAGGGTCACCGGGTTTAATTTGCCACAAAGAGCCCGCCTGTGATATAAGTTGCGGTCTTTTACGGCATTTAACGGTTTTGAAGCTGTTGACGTTTACTACTATTTCTTAAGGGAGAAAATTCAATGCAGATTTACTATGATAAAGACGCCGATCTATCGATCATCAAGGGCAAAAAGGTTGCGATTATTGGCTATGGATCTCAGGGTCATGCCCATGCATGCAACCTGAAAGATTCCGGAGTCGATGTCAGGGTCGGCCTGCGCACAGGCTCGGCAAGCGTCGCCAAAGCACAGGCTCATGGTCTGGAAGTTAAACCCGTTGCTCAAGCCGTCGCGGCAGCAGATGTGGTGATGATTCTGACCCCCGATGAATTTCAGTCGCAGCTGTACACGCAGGAAATTGAGCCCAACCTCAAGCAGGGCGCAACCCTGGCCTTCGCTCACGGTTTTGCCATCCATTACAACCAGGTGGTGCCCCGCCCCGACCTTGACGTTATTATGATTGCACCCAAAGCACCAGGCCATACGGTGCGCAGCGAGTTCGTGCGTGGTGGCGGGATTCCCGACCTGATTGCCGTGTTTCAAAATGCTTCCGGGCTGGCCAGAGATCTGGCCATGTCCTACGCCAGTGCCATTGGTGGCGGACGTACGGGAATCATCGAAACCACGTTCAAAGATGAAACCGAAACGGATCTTTTCGGCGAGCAAGCCGTGCTGTGTGGGGGGCTGGTTGAACTGATCAAAGCCGGGTTTGAAACCCTGACCGAAGCTGGTTATGCGCCGGAAATGGCCTATTTCGAGTGCCTGCATGAAGTGAAGCTGATCGTCGATTTGATTTACGAAGGCGGCATCGCCAACATGAACTACTCCATCTCCAACAATGCCGAGTTCGGCGAATATGTCACCGGCCCCAAAGTCATCAACGACGAAAGCCGCTGGGCAATGCGTGAATGTCTGGAAAACATCCAGAATGGCGAGTACGCCAAACGCTTCATCCTTGAAGGTCAGGCAAATTATCCCGAAATGACGGCCCGGCGACGCAACAATGCGGCGCACCCGGTCGAAGTTGTCGGCGAGCGCCTGCGCAGCATGATGCCGTGGATCCAGAAGATTGTTGACAAGAATAAAAATTAAGGTTTAGCCCTCAATTGGATTGATTTTCCTGCATGGGGCAGCAGAAGTCGGGCTGCCCCATGCTTAAAAAAGGAACAAGCGTCTATGCGTAATGCCAATCAGCCGGTTGCGGTCGAAGGTTACCCTTTTATTGGGCTTTTTGCCTTTATCACCCTGATCTTCGCCCTCCTCGGGTGGGGAATTTTCACTCTTGTTTTTTTAGCACTGAGCCTGTTTACGATTTACTTTTTTCGTAATCCCGAACGCATCACCCCCCAGGACGACAACTTACTCATTGCCCCCGCTGATGGCGAAGTGATCTTTGTCGGTGAAGTTGATGAAAACCGGTATTTTCAGGGCCGGACAAAAAAAATTAGTATTTTCATGTCGGTTTTCAATGTTCATGTTAACCGCGTGCCCTTAAGCGGCAAGGTGATTGATAAATTTTATCAGCGGGGCGAATTTTTCAATGCCTCCCTTGATAAAGCCAGTGACCAGAATGAGCAAGCGGGGCTGCTGCTGGAAGAAAGTCATGGACGCAAGATTCTTTTCGTGCAGATTGCCGGCTTGATTGCGCGACGCATCGTCTGCTACCCGGCCATCGGCGACAACCTCAAGGTCGGCCAGCGTTATGGTTTAATTCGTTTCGGCTCGCGGGTCGATCTCTATCTGCCGCTGGAAACCCAAATCGACATCAACCTGGGGGATAAAACTGTAGCAGGCGAATCCATTCTGGGGCGACTGGTGTGACAACAACTCCTTCTTCAGAAAAACGCAACAGTCCGGCGCGCGGCGTTTATCTGCTGCCCAACTTGATTACGATTGGCAGCATGTTTGCCGGATTTTACGTTATTATCCTGTCAGCCGACGGCAACTTTGAACGCGCCGCCTGGTTTATTCTGGTTTCGGGTATCCTTGACGGTCTCGACGGCAAGGTCGCGCGTTTAACCGGCACTTCAAGCAAATTCGGGGTCGAGCTTGATTCCCTGGCCGACGTTATTGCCTTTGGCGTCGCGCCGGGAGTGCTCATGTATACCTGGGCCCTGCGCGATTTCGGCAAATTGGGGTGGTTGGCGGCTTTTCTCTTCGTCGCCTGCGGCGCCTTACGGCTGGCACGCTTCAATGTCCAAGTATCAACGGTTGAATCCCGGCGTTTTGTCGGCCTGCCCATTCCTGCGGCCGCATCAATTATTGCAACCTGTGTCCTGCTTTTTTATGAACTCGGGGGGTCAGGAACCGTACGCCAGGTTTCGATTATGCTGCTGATATACGTGTTGGCCCTGCTGATGGTCAGCAATGTTTCCTATTACAGCTTCAAAGATCCCGCCCTGTTCAAACGTCAACCTTTCTTCTTCTTGGTTCTGGCGATTATTTTACTGATTTCGATTGTCGCCAAACCGGTTTACATGCTGTTCACCATCGGTTGCCTCTATCTGATCTCAGGCCCGATCTGGACCTTGAAACTGAAAAAAACCGAAAAAAAACTTCAATCCATGGATCCGGTCGGCGACGAAGATCTTTGATGACGTGAGCCGGTGCGCACTCATGCTTCCGGACGCATCAATCTTGCCGCCAGGTCGAATTCGGGTATAATGAAAGCACTCCATACAACGACTCACCACGGGAGGTGCCTATGAAAGACGCTTGGGAAGATCGCAAGAAGGCGCTTGAAAACGAATATTTTCATCGTCAGGAACAGCAACTCATCGACAAAATGAAGCAGCAATCTGAAGAAAATCTGATCAAAAATCATTGTCACAATCATTGCCCCAAGTGTGGTGAAGCCCTTGAACCCATAAGCTTTCGCGATGTGCCCATGGATCGTTGTTCGGGTTGTGGCGGGGTGTGGTTGGGGCCGAATGATCTAAAAATTCTGGCCGAAAAGGATCATCGAACCTGGTTTGATCATTGGTTCAGACAGAAAAGAACCACCAGCGAGGAAGGACTGTAACCCATGGCTTGGATCGGACTTATAATCCTGGTGGTGATCATTGTGTATGGGGTGGTGCGCCTGCGCGCACTGGAACGCGAAATTCGCGCCGAGCAGACAGCCAACACCCCAACCCCGTCGACCTCTCATGATTCCCACAATCCCCATGATTCCCAGAAAGAGTCGGACGAAAGCTTGCAAATCAGAATGCTCCGCCTGGTGATGCAAAAACCGGGGATTCTCCAGACTGAAGTTTACGAGCAAATACCCCAGCATGAACGCCGTGAAATTCAGGAACTTTTGCGTGAACTCGATCAACAAAAGCTGCTACGCCGGGAAAAACAGGGCAATAGCTACGCGCTCTACCCAGTGTGAACAAAGCGGTATTCAACCAGAAAAGTAACTATTCAGCTCTTTCATGGTCGAAAGACCTTTACCGTCAAAAAAGCTTGTTCGTGCCCTTGACTTTCAACGATCATTTTTACCCCAAGGTTACTGACAGTTGATCGTAAAATTTAATAACTACCCAAAGGAACGGGCAGCGACCATAGGGTTCGCTACCCGTTCTTTTGGACTTCTGAATTGATTTAGATCCTCAGACTTTACCGGCGCTGCCGAGCACGGCCTGGTTCTTGTGCTTGATCAGCGCGATTAACTCGTCTCTGGCCGCACCCAGATATTTACGCGGATCGAATTCGCCGGGATCCTTGGCCAGATATTCGCGAATTTTGGCCGTCACCGCCAGGCGCCCATCGGAATCGATATTGATTTTGCACACCGCGCTGGCGGCGGCGCGCCGCAGTTGCTCTTCGGGAACCCCGACGGCACCATCCATCTTGCCACCATACTGGTTGATCAATTCAACGTAGGTCTGAACCACGCTGCTTGCGCCGTGCAACACGATAGGAAATCCGGGAATGCGCTTTTCGATCTCTTCGAGAATATCAAAACGCAAAGGAGGTACCGATTCGCCCGCTTTGAGTTTAAATTTGTAGGCTCCATGGCTGGTGCCGATGGAGATAGCCAGGGAATCGACCCCGGTTTTACGCACGAAGTCTTCGACCTCGTCCGGCTGGGTGTAGGTCGATTTTTCAGCAACAACTTCGTCTTCGATACCCGCCAGCACCCCCAGTTCCCCTTCGACGGTCACATCGCGGGCATGGGCGTATTCGACCACCTGGCGGGTCAGCGCAACATTTTCAGCATAGGGCAGATGTGAGCCATCAATCATCACCGAGGAAAAACCCGCATCAATACACGACGTGCACAGTTCAAAAGAATCACCATGATCAAGATGCAGCACAATCGGCAGCTCAATGCCCATTTCGCGGGCCATTTCCACCGCGCCCATTGCCATGTAGCGCAACATGGTGGCGTTGGCATAGCTGCGCGCACCCTTGCTGACCTGGATGATCACCGGTGAGCGCGTTTGGGCACAGGCCGTAACAATTGCCTGTAATTGCTCAAGATTGTTGAAATTATAGGCTGGAATGGCATAGCCGCCGGCAACAGCTTTGCTGAACAGCTCGCGGGAATTGACCAACCCCAGCTCTTTGTAACTAACAGTCTGGCTCATAGTTCTGCGCTCCTTTGGTTGAATGGACTTTCACTGTCTATTTCATAACAGTAGAAATGCAGCTTGTCCAGTAGACGGGGTGAATTAATGCCGGCTTTTCAGTATATTTACCCGGACTGTTGCCGGGCAGGTGCACACATGATAAAACTCAGGTGTTTCGTAAATTCGTCCATACAGGTCACCTATGAAAATCCAAAGCAGACAAGATTGCTGGCAGCAACTGGTCACACAAATTTGCCGCGAATATGCTCAGCTTAACCAGGACGAAAAATCGTGGATCATCCGCCACTGCCAGCTGATGGGTGTTTTACAACAAAAACTTGACCGGGTTTTCCTGCAAGCGCAGGGTGAAGATCTTTGTCGTAATTGTCAGGGAGAATGCTGCGCCCGAGGTCATAACCATATGAGCCTTGCCAACCTGCTGGCTCTGCTGTGCGTTGACCAGCAGCTACCGCTGCTCGATTTCAGCCAAACCTGTCCATTGCTGACCCCGAAAGGTTGCCAGCTGCCCGCTGCGTATCGGCCTTATAACTGTATCAGCTTTGTTTGTGAGCGCATTGAACCGCAACTGAACCCACAGCAATTGGCCGAATTTTATCAAACTGAAAAAGAGCTGCGCCAGCTGTATCGGCTTTTTCTTGAGCGCTATGCAGGCGCAAGTATGAGCGGCCTGCTCATCGCAGCCGCCCGCCTGCAAGGACGTCCTTTTTTACAGCGGACACCAGCATCATTAATCGCAGAACCTGGAGCAACCTATGCAACTTCATTTTGATCGCACGAACGGCGAGATTGATCGCCTGATTGATGAATTGATGGGCCGGGTCGGCGTTCATCATCCCGAAATGATTCGGCAGATGATTCTTGGCGCCCTCAAGTCGGGGCAGGAAAACGACTATCTGGCCGATCAAAAACTGATGCGCACCGCGCTGAAGGAGATGCGTTTTACCAACAAGATTTTTGCGCCCTATCGCCACCGACGCAAAGTGAGTATTTTCGGCAGTGCCCGCACGCAGCCTGAAGAGCCGATTTATCAGAAATGTGTCACCTTCGCGCGCATGCTCGCCGAACGCGATTACATGGTCATTACCGGCGGCGGGCCGGGCATTATGCAGGCGGGCAACGAAGGCGCCGGGGTTGAGAATTCCTTCGCGGTCAACATTGAACTGCCTTTCGAACAGCACACCAATAGGGTCATGGATGGCAACAACAAGGTCATTAATTACAAATATTTTTTCACCCGCAAGGTGGCCTTTTTAAAAGAAGCCGATGCAGTGGTGCTTTTCCCTGGTGGGTTCGGCACCCTCGACGAAGGCATGGAAATCATGACCCTGGTGCAGACCGGGAAGAATCCCCCTGTACCTTTGATTATGATTGACGATGACCAGGGCACTTACTGGACTAAATTTTTTGAATTTGTCCGCGACCCCCTGTTCAAGCGCGGTCTCATCAGCGGCGAAGACTTCAGCCTCTTCACCATCACCAATGACCCGACGGAAGCTATCGCACTGATTGACAATTTTTATCACAACTACCACAGTATGCGTTTCGTCAGGGACAAACTGGTGATTCGCCTTATTCGCCCCCTCGATTCCGAACAATTAAAAATTCTGCGCGATGAATTCAGTGAAATCATCAGACCCGGTGGAACCCTGCAACTCACCAGCGCCCTGCCCGAAGAAGCCGACCAACCCGATTTAAGTCGACTGCCACGCTTAACCCTTGATTTTAATCGCCGCAATTACGGGTATCTTTACGCCTTTATTCGCCGGATCAATTCTTTTTAGCCATGGATAATTTCCCTATCAGCTCTTTACGTGTCGCCCTCAAGACTGCCGATCTCGGGCAAATGCTCAAACTGTTGAAAATCAGCTGGAAACTGCTGAACAGCCCGGCATATCGGCAGCAGATCGCGGCGGATCTGCCGGAAAGCGCGCGTTTTTGCCCCGGTAACGCCGCCGTCATGATGGGCTACGATTTTCACCTCAGTGACCAGGGCCCGCGCCTGATTGAAATCAATACCAATGCCGGCGGCGCAGGCCTGGCGTTGCGCGCCTGTCGAGGGGAGCCCCAGCCAACCCCAAGCCTGCAACGACGACTCTTACAGATGTTCCAGGGCGAATGGCAGGCATTTCGGCCCGGTCGCCCATTGCAGACAGTCGCAATTATTGATGAGCATCCACAAGAGCAGTGGCTCTATCCCGAAATGAAACGTTTTGGCCAATGGCTGGGACGAGAGGGAATTTCGGTTGTCATCGCCGACCCCAGCCAGCTTGAAATCAATCGAGCCGGGCTTTTCTATGCCGGGCAACCCATCGACCTGATCTACAATCGCCATTGCGACTTCTATCTTGAAACCCCGGAAATGGCGCAGATTCAGCGGGCTTATTTACAACGTCAGGTCTGCCTGACCCCCAACCCTTTTGTCTACGGACACCTGGCCGACAAGCGACGGCAAAACCTCTGGCGCAACCCGGTCGCCATGCATGCGGCGGGCTTGAAGGCTGCAGAAATTGAAGTTTTACAACAAATGCTGCCCGAATCTCATCTTCTCGCAGAACTTGGGATCGACCGCGCCTGGGATATGCGCAAGGATCTGGTGTTCAAGCCCGTCGATCGTTTCGGCAGCAAGGGGGTGTTCGTGGGGAAAAGCATCTCACGCAAACGCTTCAACGAACTGGAACCGCAGTTGACTATCGCCCAACAGCTGGTGCTCCCTTCACAGCTTAAAGACGCCGCCAGCCAAAGCTACAAAGCCGATCTGCGCCTGTTCGCCTGGCGCAACCACGCCCTCGGCGTCGCCGCACGTCTCTATCAAGGGCAGGTCACCAATTTAAATACCGA
>Ga0210028_1000525_pt1 | contig 33644 bp, 33 predicted proteins | sample CryGeymeta201513_FD_185468 | JGI IMG/M metagenome (GOLD analysis project Ga0210028, IMG submission 185468) | Groundwater microbial communities from Crystal Geyser aquifers in Utah, USA - Crystal Geyser metaG 2015-13 (SPAdes) (version 2) | ecosystem: Environmental > Aquatic > Deep subsurface >...
ACCACCGGTGACCACGAACTCTTCCAGAAGCTTTACGGTCAAGCCAATCGCGAAAATGCCATTGAATTTCTCGTCTTTGATCGCAAAAATCCCAACTCGATTTTTTCCTGTGTGCGCTCGGCACGCGAAAATGCGCGCTCGGTTCGGGAATATATCAGCTCTGAAATGTGGGAACAAATCAACACCTTTTACCTCATGATCAATGATGCTGCCCGCGAGGTGTCGATGGATCTGCCCCATCAGTTTTTTGTCAATATCATGAACGCCAGCCATGCTTTTATCGGTATCACCGATTCGACCATGGATCATGGCGAGGGCTGGCATTTCGGCCGCATGGGACGTATGCTCGAACGCGCCGACAAAACCTCGCGCATTCTCGATGTGAAATATTTTATTCTGCTGCCTTCGGTGGACTATATCGGCAGCTCTTACGACAATATTCTGTGGGGCGCCCTGCTGCGCTCGGCCAGCGCCTTTGAAATGTATCGCAAGCGTCATGGTCGTATCGATCCCAAGAAGATTGTCGAATTTCTGCTGCTCGACAAAAACTTTCCACGGGCGGTGCATTATTGCATGATTACCGCGACCATTTCTATGAACAACATTACCGGTAGCCCACGCGGGCATTTCGCCAACGGAGCGGAGCAGAGCATGGGCCGGCTACTGTCTGAATTCAATTTTGCGTCGATGGATGAAATCTTTACCCATGGACTACACGAATATCTGGATCAAACCCAGACGCGCATTAATGCGGTCGGAGCGGCGATTCAAAGATCGTTTTTCAGCCCGCAAAAAAGTGAAACGGAAACCAGTGCCCAGCTCAACATCTAATTTATGCCCTAAAACACCTCTTCGCGCCCAATTGACGCCTGGCGCAACCGCGGCCTGGCCAATCTGCCTGGGCTACCTGCCCATTGGGCTGGCGCTGGGAGTGCTGGCGCAGCAGGCGGGGCTGCCCTGGTGGGCCGTCGGGATGATGTCGGTGCTGGTTTTTGCCGGCAGCGCCCAATTTATTTGTATCGCGATGCTGAGTGCCGGAGCCACAATTCCGGCTATGATTCTGACCACCTTCGTCATCAACCTGCGTCATACCTTGATGAGTTCGGCGCTGGCTCTCTACCTGAGCAACGTGCGGCGCAGCTTTTTGGCCCTTTTTGCCTACGGCATTACCGACGAAAGTTTCGCCGTGAACATGACCGCCTTTCGTGACGGCCACTGGAACCGCCATGCGGCCCTGATTGTTAACCAACTCGCCAACGCCGTGTGGGTATGTGCCACCATCACCGGATGTCTGCTCGGCCAATTCGTGCCCCGGGGCGCCTTTGGTATCGACTATGCTTTGACTGGCATGTTCATCTGCCTGCTGGTTTTTCAATTGCGCGGACGGCTTTATCTGATTACGGGTCTACTGGCTGGGGCAATTTCCGTAGGCTGGTATTTGTTCATTCCCGGGGATTCCTATATTGTCGGAGCCTCGGTCACGGCGGCAACCCTGGGATACTTCCTCCAGAAACATCATCGGAGGTCGGGGTGAATTTCAGCGAATATTTGCTGCTTTTTGGCGGCATGGGGCTGGTGACCTACGGGCCACGCGCCCTGCCCCTGCTCTATCTGGCGCATCAAAAAATGCCTCCGGGTCTGGTCGATTGGCTGGGACTGATACCGGGGTCAATTCTGGCCGCCCTGCTCGCGCCTTTGCTCTTTTGTGACCCACAAGAGCGCAGCTTGCAACTGGATCGGCCCGAACTGCTGGTCGCCCTTCCGACCCTGCTCTTCGCCCTGAAAACCCGGAGTCTCGGCGGCACGGTGTTTGTGGGAATGGGGCTTTACTGGCTGGCGGGTTTTGTTCTATAACTGCGCCCGCGCAAAATAACATAAAAATTTAACCCACCCGCGATGGGCGAGGAGCAAAGATGGCATTAACCGGCAAACAAAAACGTTATCTACGCGGCTTGGGGCACCATTTAAAAGCCGTGATCATGATTGGCAAGGAAGAGGTCAGCCCGCGGGTGGTGGCGGCCACCGATGAAGCCCTGGAACACCACGAGCTGATCAAAATTAAAGTGCAGGAAGGCTGTATCAGCGACCGCCGCGAAGTTGCTAGCGAGTTGGCCCAACAAACCTCATCGGCCATTGCCCAAATCATGGGCCGCACAATTCTGCTCTATCGGGTTGCCAAGGAACCCCAGATCACCCTGCCCGGCTGACTGGGCCGGATTCAGGCGCGCTCAAAGGGTTCAAACAGCCGTTTGTATTCATCCTGCGCGTAGCGATCGGTCATGCTGGCAATATAATCGCAAATGACGCGCTCAGTACCCTGCTGATCAAAACGGGCCTGCAAATCACGCGGGAGCAGACTGGGATTTTTGAGATAGCTCTCAAACAGCTGGGTCAGAAAACGTTCGGCTTTAACCCGCATCAACTCGACCTTATGGTGGCGATAGAGGTGATGATAGAGAAATTTTTTCAAGGCCTGGTTCTGGGCCTGCATGCGCTGGCTGAACGAGGCCATATTGGTTGGCTGATTGCGTAAATCTTCCAGGGTTTCGATTTGAGCGCAGCGCAAATTTTCATTGGTGCTGTCGACAAGATCCTGAATCAAATCGCGAATCAGATAACTGATGGTTTGCAAAACCTGACGCTTTTCGTCGATCGCGGGGTATTTTTCGCCCATGCGCCTGAAGGTTGTTTGCCAGAGTTCGACCTCCGCCAGATCTTTAAGGCTAATATAACCCGCTTTGAGACCATCATCGATATCATGATTGTTGTAGGCAATTTCGTCGGCCAGATCGATAATCTGGGCTTCGAGGGTCGCCCGCTGGCCGGGTTCAAACGCCGTCATGGACTCTGAACCGGCGTGGTCGTAATCGGATGAGTGCTTGATAATGCCTTCGCGCACCTCCCAACTCAGATTCAGGCCGTTAAAATTCGGGTAGCGCTCTTCAAGCAGATCAACAATGCGTAACGACTGGCGATTATGTTCAAAACCACCATGGTCACGCATCAGACGATTAAGCACCTCTTCCCCGGTATGCCCGAAAGGGGTATGCCCCAGGTCATGGGCCAGGGCCAGGGTTTCAACCAGATCCTGATTCAGGTGCAGGGCGCGGGCGATACCGCGGGCAATCTGGGCAACCTCCAGTGAATGGGTCAAGCGGGTGCGGTAATAGTCACCCTCATGGTTAACAAAAACCTGGGTCTTGTATTCAAGCCGACGAAAGGCCGCACAGTGAATAATGCGGTCACGGTCACGCTCAAAGGCCAGGCGTTTGTCCTTATAGGGTTCTGCGTAAACCCGGCCACGACTGGTTTCGCTCCGCGCCGCATAACTGGCGAGACTGAATTGACGCATTCTTTACTCCATCAAGAAAAACGGGGATTGGATCCAAACCCTGCTGTCATTGAAAACATATTTATCCTTGCCGTGACAGCCCAAGACCCAGATAGGGACAAACGGATGAGAATTATCAGCGGCAGCGCCAGGGGGCGCAAACTGGCTGATTTTGCTGGACGAGACATCAGACCCACGCCTGACCGGGTGCGCGAAGCGGTTTTCAGCATGCTGACCAGCCACTTCGGTACCCTGTGCAAGCTGCGGGTGCTGGAACTTTTCGCCGGCAGCGGAGCCTTAAGTCTTGAAGCTCTGAGCCGCGGTGCGCAACAGGCGATTCTGGTCGACTCAGGCCCGCAGGCCGCTGCCCTGATGCTGGACAACATCACCCGCTGTCAGCTGCAGGACAAGGCTCGCATCTTGCGCCAGCCCGCCCAGGACGCTTTGCCTCTGCTCGAAAAAGACGCGCCCTTTGATCTGATTTTCATGGACCCGCCCTATCAACAAGGTCTGATTCCGCCGCTGCTGCAGCAGATTGCAACCTTGCAACTCCTGAGTCAACATGGAATAATCGTCGCCGAAACAGCGGCGAAAGAAGATATCGACCTGCCGACGAGTCTCAACTGCTACGAAAAGAGACGCTACGGCAGTACCCAAATTCACCTGATAACCCACGCATCTGCAACGAAAGAGCGCGCATGAAAAAGCATATCGCTATCTATCCCGGATCCTTTGACCCCATTACCAATGGACACATGGATATTGTCCGGCGCGGGCTGGAAATTTTTGACCAGGTTGTGATTGCCGTGGCGCAAAATTCTGAAAAAAACAGCCTTTTCAGTGTGGCAGAACGGGTTAAACTCATTGGTGAACTCTGCGCCGACAATCGTCGCCTTGAAGTTGACACCTTCGGCGGCCTGCTGGTTGATTATGTGGTGTCCCGCCAGGCACGGGTCATTTTACGTGGTTTGCGCGCCGTTTCTGACTTTGAGTTCGAATTCCAGCTGGCACAGATGAACCATTCCATCAGCCATCAGATCGAAACCCTGTTCATGATGACGTCCCCCCAATACGGTTATTTGAGTTCATCGATTGTCAAGGAAGTCGCATCCCTGGGCGGCGATATCGATAACTTTGTACCGCCGCTGGTTGCAGCGCGACTACGAAAAAAGTTTGCCTGACCGCGCTCATTCTTCAAAGGCTTCAAGTTCATCAACCAGGCGCGACAAGGCCTGAATCACCAGGGTTTCCAAGGCTGAACCCTTTGCGGCGCTTGCCTTGCCGGGATCGCCCCAAACCCCACCCGGCCAGTACTTTTGCTTGTTACGCACCAGAATTCCCCGTGGAAAATCGGGAAATTCGCGCACGGCACAGCCCTTGACCAGATGCGGATGGGAGTGCAGCAGGCGCGACGTTTCAATTTCTCCAGCGTGGGAATCGCCTTCAGTTTCAATCAGATTTCGGCCTTCCCGCGCCGCCAGCAAATATTCGGTGAGCACTGCCAGGCGCAGATCGGCAAATCTTTGCAGTAAAGATTCCCCGGCATCCGTCAAGGTTGCCATGTGCGTGCCACCGGCATGACCGCTGAGCAATACGAAATTACGGAGACCTTTGGCATAGAGTGCGCTGACAATATCCAGGGTCAGGGCCTTTAAAGTTTCGGTGCGGATCGACAGGGTTCCCGGATGTTCGGCACTGGAACGGCACACGCCATAATGAATGGGTGGCGCCACAAAGATAGCGCGCTGCTGCGCCAGTTTTTTGCTGACGTCAATCGCCTGCAAGGTATCGGTATCAAGAGGCAGATGGCTGCCATGCTCTTCTGTTGACCCGAAGGGAATCAGCACCGTCCGGGTTTTTTGCAGCCCGGCGGTAAATTCTTTCATAGTCATTTCAGGCATAAACAACATCAGATCATCCCCAGAAAATGATGCGTCTGGGGGATCACCCGGCACAGGGGATGAATCGCCGCGACCTGTTGTTGGGCACGCAGCAGCTGAGAACTGGTCATTTCAATGCCATTTGGCGAGGTGTAAGGTTGCAGAACAATCTCAACCTGGGCGGCGCTTTCATGAACCAGACGGGCCGCCTGTTCGAGCTCAGAGGTCGGGGTATTTGAGCTGACAACCACCTTGACAAAGGTGTGTTTGTGGCGGGCGCGCAGCAGGAAGCGACGGTGCTCGTCCCAGAGTTCACCCTGTCCGGACAAGGACGGCAGTTTCATATCCATCGCGACAAAATCAATCCATTGCAACACAGATTCGAGCTGATTGTAGAGGGTACCGTTGGTTTCCAGATAGATCGGCAGATAGTGCCGCAACCCCGGTAACCACTCGCGCAACACTTCGGCCTGCAGCAAGGGCTCACCGCCCGTCAGGCTGAGGGAATGATGCAACCCTGGAAAACCCTCTACCCAGGCGGCAACGAGTTTTTCCATTTGGGGCATGGAGAGCGGGTTGTCCAGCGACAGAAACTGACCGGAACCGGGCGCAGTTTCAACCTGGCAGCTTTTCTGTGGGGTAAAAAGCGTATCACAATACTCACAAGCAAGGTTGCAACCGCTGAAGCGCACAAAAATCTGCCGCCAGCCCACATAGGGCCCTTCACCCTGGATCGATGAAAAGACTTCGACCAGGTTCGCATCAGTCACGGGTGTAGGTCGCGCAGGCATTGTCTGATTCCCAAACCCGAACCGACTCAAGGATCACACCGGGGGTCGTCAGCAGCTCTTCGAGAGCCTCAAAAATATAGCGGCTGATATGTTCACTTGAAGGGCTGACCCCTTTGAAAAATTCAAGGTTATTCAAATATTTGTGGTCAAGGCGGTCAAGAACTTCATTGGTGTGACACTTCAGGGTTTTAAAGTCGATTCCCAAACCGGCGGAATCAAGGTGTTCCGTTTTCACCGTAACCTCAATTTTCCAATTATGTCCGTGCAAATTTTCACAATCACCCTGGTAGTTCAACAGGTTGTGCGCCGCGGCAAAATGACTTTGTATTTTAAGATGATACATGAAATTCCCTTAGAGTTAAGTTAAACGTTCGGGTCTTCTTCATTGACCGGAACCGGCTTGCCGGCAATGGCATAACCCTCGGTGGCCCATTGCCCCAGGTCAATGGTGCGGCAACGTTCGGAACAGAAAGGCCGATGGGGATTATTTTGCCAGGCGCACTTTTCTCCACAGCCTGGACAGCGAATCAAGGTTTCCAATGTTTTTTCTCTGATTTGTTTCACCATATTCGTCCTGATATGACATTGAAGGTAAGTCTTCACCAACCGGCCCTGGGTCGTCACCCCCGAGTGATTCTATCGAGAAACCAGAGTCTTAAACCCTTAAAAACCTGGAATGCGTGCAAAAACCCTGGCCTAATGACGCGGCCTTCAGACACGATTTTCGCGGCTGAAAGCCGCTCCCACCCAAAAGGGCTGAACAGTTACAAATTGAAAAGGTCAGCCAATTTCAAAGCCCAGCCATACACAGATATTTTATTTCCAAATAATCTTCGACGCCGTATTTAGAGCCTTCCCGGCCAGTTCCCGATTCTTTTACACCCCCAAAGGGCGCGACAGCATTAGAAATCAGACCGGTGTTGATGCCCACCATGCCATATTCAAGGGCTTCGCCGACACGCCATGTCCGCGCCAGATCACGGGTATAAAAGTAAGCGGCCAGACCCACTTCGGTGTCATTCGCCAGGCGAATCGCCTCTTCCTCGGTATCAAAACGAAACAAAGGGGCCACCGGGCCAAAGGTTTCCTCGCGCGCAATAAGCATAGCGGGGGTCGCATCGGCAAGCACGGTTGGTTCAAAATAACTGCCACCAAGGGTGTGACGCTTGCCGCCGGTTAAAATGCGTCCCCCCTTGGCAAGACAATCCTGAATGTGTTGTTCAACCTTTTCAACCGCCGCCAGATCAATCATGGGGCCCTGCTGGGTTTCGCCTTCCAGGCCGTTACCAACTTTCATATTCTGAACCGCCAGCGTCAATTTTTCGGCGAATTGCGCGTAAATATCGGCCTGAACCAGAAAGCGATTGGTACAGACACAGGTTTGTCCGGTATTGCGATATTTCGAAATCAGCGCCCCTGCCACCGCCGCATCAATATCGGCATCTTTGAAGACAATAAACGGAGCATTGCCCCCTAGCTCCATGGAAACTTTTTTCATGGTCGCCGCACACGCGGCCATTAACTGCTTGCCCACCTCCGTCGAGCCCGTAAAAGTAAGTTTACGCACCGCAGGGTTGGATGTCATTTCCTTGCCGATGGCTGTCGACGAACCGGTAATAACACTGAAAATTCCAGCGGGAATTCCAGCACGCTGGCTCAGTTCGGCCAAGGCGAGGGCGGAAAAAGGTGTGGCTGAGGCCGGCTTGACCAACATCGGGCAGCCCACGGCTAAGGCGGGCGCAGCCTTACGCGTGATCATCGCCGCAGGAAAGTTCCATGGCGTCACCGCAGCACAGACGCCAATCGGTTGTTTTATCACCACCAGGCGCTGCTGTTGGGTCGTCGGTGGAATCACATCACCGTAAATACGCTTGCCTTCTTCGGCAAACCACTCAATAAAGGCAGCGGCGTAAGCAATTTCGCCGCGAGCTTCGGCCAGAGGCTTGCCTTGCTCAGCCGTCATGATTAAGGCCAAATCGTCTTGATTGGCCATCAGCAGCTCATACCAGCGCCGAAGAATTTTACTGCGTTCCTGAGCGGTTTTAGCCTTCCAGCCCCCCCAGGCTGAGGTCGCAGCTTCAATCGCCCGCCGGGTTTCCGCCCTTCCCATACGTGGCACCCGGCCAAGAATCTCACCGGTTGCCGGATTGGTCACCTCAAGAGTTTGACCATCATCACTGTCGCACCATTGTCCGGCAATAAAAGCCTGTGTTTTCAGCAGCGACATGTCTTTCAATGTTAATTTCGACATTGCAAATTTTCCCTTTCCCAAAAAACGATTTCCGTCAGCCCCTTCTCCTCAGGCAGAGCAAAACAAAGGGGTATCCATTCAGCTTCTTAGACACCGAGCCCGAGCCCCCTATGCCACGAATCACAGGAATCTACCCTTGCGTTGAGCTGTCGCCATTGCTTGCTCCGAATTTTTTTACCAAAGACAACAACTTGATATTATTGTCTTTCAACTGGAGTACGGATCCAAAAATCAGGAACAAACCACCCCAACAACCTAGCATGACTCACGCAAACAGTACAACAACGACGACGCAACGCACAGCGTCTTAACCCTGAATTCGCGCTTGCACTGAAAAAAGCGAAAGCATTAGAATATAAGGTGTTTCATGTTTTATCGATTGACATACCAGCGGAACATGGGCTATAAGCCCCGCACTGTCTAGCGGCTCCAAGACATGGCAGCAATTAGCGTTAAAGGTCTCAATGATTTTTTTTACCCGCAAAACCAACCTGTTTTTCTTGTTTGTGTGTGCCACCAGTCTGCTGCTGGTCAGTTGTACCGACAGTGTTGCTCCTATCTACCGCGAGCCGCTTCCCGGCTTGGTGCATGCTGGAAACCTGGCCGATCTTGAAGCGATTTTCAAGCGTTACAATTACAGCATTCCCAATCTTCACCAGGGTGTACCACCACTGATTGTTCAATCTCTGCCTGATGATTTCGCTGAGCTAACGACTCCAGAAACCAAAAAAACTTCTTTTTTCAAAATCCTGCTCCCGATGGTGCTACTGGCGAATGAACGTATTCGTCAAGAACGCCAGGTGCTGCTGCAAATCGTGGCGCAACTTGAAAAGAATCAAGCTATTGATGACCGCCAACAGCATCTGCTGCGCACGCTGAAACAACGCTATAAGGTTAAGGGGGATCTGTTGAGCCGTGAGACTCTGGATATCCTCAAACGCCGCGTCGACGAAATACCCGCCGCGCTGGTTCTGGCCCAGGCCGCCAACGAATCAGCCTGGGGGACGTCGCGATTTGTCCGTGAAGGCAACAATCTTTTTGGCGAATGGACATTTGTGCCTGGCACGGGGATAGTGCCTCTCGATCGACCTGAGGGGGAAACTTACGAAGTGCGCCGCTTCAATAATCTGTATGACTCGATCCTCGCTTACCTGCGCAACCTGAATACGCATCCCGCGTATCAGACCCTGCGTCAACTCCGTGAAAAAGCCCATCAACAAGGGCGAAAACCCCGCGGCGTCGAGCTTGCCGAGGGGCTGAAAAACTACTCAACCCGCGGCGAAGTCTACGTCTCTGACTTAAAAAAGATTATTCGCACCAACCATTTACAGCGCTTCACCTCGGTCAGCTTGCGTCAAGGCTGAGGCGGCACCTCAAGCGGCCTTTGAGGCTGCACCCACAGCTGGCTGAACCAGTACCAGCGACCGTCTTTGCCTTGAGCTGTCAGGGTATATTTGTTACGGCGGCCACGGAGGGGAGCTTGCGCCTTGATCCTTAACACCCCTGTTTTTTGCGCATCAGACTGCACCACGCAAGTGTTTTGTCCCTGTACAAAACAGTTGAAGCTGTGAAATTGCCGCATGTCTTGCTGTAAACGCAAGCGCAGCTCAGGCGGATTCTGCTGCCGGACAATAGGATCGACGCCTTCTGCACTAACAACCGGCAAAGCCTGCATCTGTACCTTTTCCATAAATCCCTCCAGGGTTGCGTAACCGCCCCCCATGGGAAAGCGTGGCAGCGCCCAATTATTCGACCACTGTGACACCACTCCCGATTGTTGCGCAAAGGCCGCACTAAACCCCATATCCGTCAGCAGATCGGCCAACACGGGGTGATATTCGCCGTAGGGATAGGCGAAAAGCTCCGGCACCAGACCGAGATGTTCTTGAAAAGCGGCACTGGCGCGTTGGATATCTGCCCTGACTCGCCCTTGCCACTGACTGAAATTTTCGTCGGCCTCCAGCTCAAGCAAATAAGCGTGGCTCGCGGTATGATGACCGATTTCGACCCCCTGACGCTGCAACTCTTTTATTTGAGCCCAACCGAGGTAACCGCTCGTTCCAATGCTGTCAGTATTCACAAAGAGGGTCACCGGAAAGCCATAAGTCCGCAGCAGCGGCCAGGCCGTTTCGGCAAAGCTAACAAAGGCGTCATCGACGCTGAGGCCAAGACTCTTATCTGGCAGCGGTTGCCCCGCCTGCATTTTTTTGACGATTTCCGAGAGGGCGAGAACCTGGTACCCTTGTTTTTGGAGATACTTGAGTTGTTCAGCAAAAATTGTCGGGGCGATGTTGGTTGAAGGAAAACGCTCCTCACCAAAGCGATGATAAATAAACACACTGGTGTCCGCACTCGCCGGAGCCAGACTACATAGCAGTAAAACTGTCATGAAACCGGAGATTTGCTGAATAAATCTGCTCATTTTTTGTGTCATCAGCAGTCTTTGACTTTTTTGCGCAGGTATCGCCGAATGGTGTTGCGCGCTTTAGGGGTCACCGCCCATTCGAGCCATTTAGGCAGAACCGATGGAGCGTCAATAACTTCAATTGAAATCTGGTCGCCATCCAGCAGGCGAGTTTTGAGCAATCGGGTCTGCCCGTTAATGCGGGCGCGAAACGCATGAATCCCGAGTTTTTCGTGAATATCGAAGGCAAAATCAAGGGCACTGCTGCCTTCGGGCAAAACGCGACTTTCCCCCTTGGGGGTATAAACCTGAATGTTTTTCGAAGCCAACATGAGTGATTGCGTATCGAAAGCCGATTCACCTTCGGTCAACGACTTCATTAAATCGCGGAAATTTTCCCGCCGAAACTCAAATCCGGGGGCCAAAACCCCGGCTTCATTGAAGCGCGCCAGTTTACGCGTGGTGATTTCCACACGCATCCGCTTTTCCCCTGCCTGAATTGTGGTTTTAAGCGACTGGTAGCCATGATGTGAAGGCACCACAAGATGATCACGCAATTTACCGGGAATCGGGGGATAAAGGTTATGCAAAACCCCCAGAAAACGATAGGCATCCATCACCCGGTCAACCTGGGCCTCAAGGGTAAAGAGTGCAGAAAAACCACGCCCGGCTTCTTTGGCGGCCGCAATGGAAAAAGGCCGCCAACGCTCTTTGAGCAAGATCCCCAGTTTTTCGTGTTCGCAGGCATTGACAACCCGGGCGCGTTGCTGACGCAAAAACGAGACCGTTTCCTGACGCACCTGTTCGACGCGCTGATTGTAAATTTTTCCACGGCGTGAATAGAGCAGGTGCAAAGACGACGAATCGAGGGTTGCAGCCACATATCTCATCCCCAGATGATTGGCCAGGGGCACATAAATTTCGCGGGTTTCCTCTGCAATACGCTTCTGCTTGTGGGCGGGCAAGGCATTAATCGTATTGAGATTATCAATGCGATCCCAAAATTTCAGGCACAGAACGCGGACATCTTCAATCGCCGCCAAAACCTGCTTGCGATAGGTTTCCATTTTGGTGGCTTCACGGCTGAGTTCCGTCGATTCGACTTTCGTCAGGCCATCGACCAAGAGCGCGACCTCTTCGCCATATTCGCTGCGGACATATTCGATACTCACGGGAGTATCTTCGACCACATCGTGAAGCAGAGCAGCAACAATTGAGGGGAAATCCATCCAGTGGCGTGCCGCCAGATGCGAAACGCGCAGAGGGTGAAAAATATACGGCTCCCCCGATTTCCGCATCTGCCCCTCATGCCATTTTCGCGCATCGTTCAAGGCCCGTTGCACGGCGTCTAAACCCTCAACAAAACCCTCTTCTGACATGCCGCCGCCGTAGTGGGTTGTTAAAAGTTCAAGAATATCGGTAGTTAAACGGAGTACCGTTTTTTCGTCGTATTTCACCATATTGCAACACTGTCTTACCAAAGATTGAAGGAAAAAGGAATTGAGAGGGTGGCTATCCGGGCGGCCAGTTCATGCGGCGCCCCCCCAGCAGGTGAAAATGGAGGTGCCAAACGACCTGTCCGCCGGCACGATTGCAGTTGTTCACCAGACGAAAACCCTCGTCGGCAATCCCGCGTTGACGCGCAATCTGTGCCGCGACCAGGTGAATATGACCGATAAGCAACTGTTCGTCACGGGTTAAATCGAGCAAAGTGGCAATATGTCGACGTGGAATAATTAAAACATGCTGTGGTGCCTGGGGCTCAATGTCATGAAAAGCAACCACCAGATCATCCTGATAAACAATATTCGCCGGGATGTCACCCACGGCAATTTTGCAAAACAGACAGTCAGCACTCATGGCGTCTCCCGGTTCTATCCGCAGGATGCGTTTTTCTTATGGAAAAAGCTCAGGGTAGTAACAAACATTTTCGGTGCAGGATACTCCGAAAATCCGCTGATGTGAAGCAATTGCGGCCTGGCGGTAACCCTCAAAATCATGGTTTTCAGCCGCCAAGCGTAAAAATTCTGCCGTCAAAGAGATATTGGCCAGCTTCCGCCGGGTGGGGGCACCCCGTCCCACCAGTTTCAAGCCGTCAAAACCGGCCTTGAGCAGAAAAGGAATGGCACAGAGTCCACAACCGTGGCGGCGATCCGTTTGAGACCAGCGTGCCTGCTGCGCCATTATTTCGTGCAAACCCGCCGAAGCCGGTGGTGACTGGGGTTCGATCTGGTAGGGAATTTCGCAGGGCCAGATTTTATCCGAGCTGCTGTGATGAAAGGAACAAAGCCCTTCGGTATTGGGACATTTTCCCACCAGCAAAAAAGCATCGCAGGGCAGATCGGGAACCGCCTGCCGAAGCTGCTGCATTTCGGCCAAAGTCAGATGACGCGGCAAAATAGCGCGACCAATGCCGTGCCCTTGATAAAATCTTAACGCGGCAGAATTCCCCAGATGCGCCAGAGTACTGGCGTGATAGAGCAACGTGGGAAATTGCTTTTTCAAACGCCGCAAAAGCCCGAGGTCGGCAAGAATGATACTACCAACCCCCGCGGCAACCGCTTCTGCCACATAATCAAGCAGCAGGGGTAATTGTTCGTCGGTATAAAAGGGCGCATTGAGGGTCAGGGCAAAATCAGCCCCAAGGGCACGACAACTGGCGACCACCTGGCATAAATCCGCATAAGAATCAATCTGCGCCCCAGCAAAAGTCCGTTGATTAACCGATGCCAATAAGCCGAAGCGTTGCTGCCAAAGGGGTGGCACATAGCCGCCGTAGAGCTCATTGGCACCAGCTTTGATCAGCGCTGGAGCCTCAGCGGCATTATCAACCGGGGAAATGATTTTCATTCGGTTGATACCCCGCGTTTTTTCCAGATGTGTTCACGTCGATAATCCCACCAGCTGCCGTCAACGGGCGCGGTTAGCGTTTCCCCCACCACCACCAGAGTCAACGCCGGTTTTCCCGTCGGATCAGTGAGATTGAAATAGTCGCGGCCTGCCGTCTCAAAAACGATAGTATCGAGATCACCGAGAAGAATTTCTTCTCCCGGTAATCCCAGGCGATGAAGCAACGCAATCGGGACAGAGGCTCCATAGCCCCTGCGCAGGGTTGCACATAATTCTTCAAGAGGCAAATTATTCATATAAATCAACAACGAAGCGCCTTTGCCGGCTAAATCTTCCAGTCGCGGCATACCCTCTTCGTTGCCGAGAGTCCGCGGCGAGACCAGAATTGCCCGGTTACAGATTCCGGGCAAGTCGAGGGTGCGTTTCAAGCGTGCAGCAGCGGCGTTGGCAATGCCGACGCCGGGAACCACCTGAGATTGAGCGCCGAAATGATCAATTAGAGCCTGGAAGGGGGCGTAAAAGGTCAGATCACCCGGAATTAAAAAGGCGACATCGGCCCGTTGCAAGCCAGCATTTATCTTTGCCAGGAGTTCGGAAAAGTCAAAATCAAAGGGGCAGCAAACCTCTTTTCCCCCTAAAAAATCAGCACAGGTGTGTTCGTAGGGATCAGGGGCAAACACCAACTGAGCCTGCCGCAAAGCAGCGACTCCATGCAGGGTCAGCAACTGAGGATCACCAGGGCCGGCACCGATAAACCAAACTTTTTTCATAGAGACGAACTCCGTTGCAGACACATGAGAAATTCACGGTTGCCCTTGCTACCTAAAACCGGAGAATCAATGACGCCGACAACGCGGCAACCCAAGGTTTCGGCCAATTGGCGTACCTGAGCAACCACCTGCTGATGTAAATTTTCATCACGCACAATACCGCCCTTGCCCACCAAACCGCGACCAACTTCAAACTGCGGTTTGATCAAAGCAATAAGCCAGGCATCTGCGCTCAAGAGATTCAGGGTTGGCGGCAGTACTTTGGCCAGAGAGATAAAGCTGGCATCAATCACCGCCAGCGTCGGCAGCTGATCCAGCTGGTCGGGGGTTAAATTCCGGATATTACAACGCTCCATATTCACTACCCGTGGATTCCCCCGCAGTGACCATGCTAGTTGACCGTAACCAACATCGACAGCATAGACACGTGCAGCCCCCTTCTGCAACAGGCAGTCGGTAAAGCCGCCGGTACTGGCCCCCACGTCCAGGACAATTTGTCCCCTGACGTCCAGCGCAAAATCTTCAAGGGCGTGGGCAAGTTTGAGGCCGCCACGTGAAACGTAAGGGATATCTTCCCCCTTGAGGCGCAACTCGGCATCCAAAGGGAAACGCGCACCGGCCTTGTCGATCCGGTGGTCATCAACGACCACCAACCCTGCCAGAATCAGGGCCCGAGCCCGTTCTCGTGATGGCACCAGACCACGATCGACCAGCAATTTATCCAAACGTTCCTTGTTCAATTTCACCAACTCCTGCACCCCGGAAACAACTGATAAAAAAAGAGGTGCCAGGCACCTCTTTTTTGTAAACCGTGACACAGTCACATCTCAAGAGAAAAAACTGTCACGGTTGGTCGCAAAAACCTCTTCAACCTCCTCAAGAGCCATGTCGATTTGGTTCTGATCCAGCTTCAGCACCAGCGCCCCCGGGCACTGAGCAACATCAACCGACTCGTTTGGTTCACGTGCGCCAATCCCCAGACGCGCACAGATCTGATCCGCCAAATTCACCGTTGCTACCAGGCGCAGCAGGGTTTCGTCAGCATCGGTCGAGAGTTGCACATCTTCATGATGCAGGGTCGACTGAATCAACTCAGCGGAAAAATTCCACTTATCAAGCACCGCCGCACCAATAACAGCGTGAGCATAGGGAAAATGACGCCCCTCTATGGCATTGAATGTGCCATCACCCGCATAAAAAGAGGTCATCAGGGCGTGAAAACTTTCAGGATCGCTGTAATTCATGACGATCTGGCCCAGATGACGAAACAGGCCCGCCAGAAAAGCCTCTTCAGGATCCGCCGACTTGAAGCGCCGGGCCAGAATGCGGCACCCCAGGGCGCAACCGATGGAATCTTCCCAGAGCAGTTTTTCCAATAAACCGTAAGATTTTTTCATCCCTTCAAGACTGGCGGCCAATACTAGTGAGCGCAGAGTGCGTTCCCCAACAATGGCAATGGCATGATCCAGGGTTTTAACCTGGCGTTTCAAACTGAAAAAAGCCGAATTGGCCACCTTGAGTAGTCGGGCCGATACCGCCGGATCGGTAGAGATGGTCTGGCCAAGCTGAACGTAGTTGGTTTCGGGTTTCTGGAGTAGTTGCAAAACCTTGGTTGCCACCACCGGCATCGGCGGCAAATCACCAATAGAGTGCACAACAGTTTGAAAATCTGTGCTCATTGCTTGCTCCTGCAATCATCGTTTGTGGGATGCCGCAAAGTGTACCAGACCTTCTGCAAATTACTAACAATTAAACCTGTAAAAAGCAGTTATTCACGCGAAAATGCGAAGTTCACGAAGAAAAATGGCTGGTTAAGCAAAAGGTTCAAACAAGCTGTCCGGCGAATGTCTGTTTTGCCATAATGCGCTATTTTTTCGTGTCTGTTCGCATCTTTCGCAGTTCAAAGAGCCATTTTCAGGATTATGCGTTATCGAGGAAAAGATCAGTTTTCAAGGGTTTTCCCGGGCAGATAGCGTAAGACGCGAAATCCCTGACACCTTCTTCGCGCAACACCGCTTCGTCGATGAAAAAGTTGCCGCTACACTCGGCCGCCTTGCGCTTGAAAATAGCCAGGGCGGCAGCGGCAACGATGCGTGGATTCCGACAGTTATCCCGGTTCACCAGACCTTTGAGCATAGCCAAAGCCGCCGTATCAATCACCGTCTGCGGCCAAAGAGAATTCACCCCCACCCCCTGCGGGCCGAATTCGGCCGCCAGCCCCAGGGTCACCATGCTCATGGTGTATTTGGACATGGTATAAGCCGTGTGATGAGCGAACCATTGGGGGCGCAGGTCAATGGGCGGCGACAGGGTGAGGATATGGGGATTATCGGCCTTGAGCAAATACGGCAGGCAGGCCTGACTGGCGACAAAGCTGCCCCGCGCGTTGACTTGCTGCATCAGATCAAAACGCTTGATCGGCACAGCAAGGCTGCCGGCCAGATAAATGGCGCTGGCATTATTGACCAGAATATCGATACCACCAAAATGTTCGGCTGCCTGGGCCGCACATTCGGCCACCCGTTCTTCATCACGGATATCCATCACCAACGGCAGACATTTCCCACCGGCCTTCTCAATCTGCTCGGCGGCGGTATGGATGGTACCGGGCAACTTAGGCTGCGGCTTGTCGCTGCGTGCGGCAATGACGATATTGGCCCCCTGCTCCGCCGCGACCAGGGCTATTTCCAGACCGATCCCCCGGCTGCCACCAGTAATAAAAAGGGTTTTTCCTGTAAGACTCATGAGTATATCCTTTCTGAAGTGTCAGAAAAAAGCCCCGGCAAAAAGAAAGACTGCCGGGGCGCAAACAGATCAAGTTTAAAATCAGGGCGCGGCCAGATAGCCACCGACCTGCATCTGTGCTCCGGTGGTCGCTTTGACCTGTAGATCCGGTGAATACCCTGCGTACCAGGTCTCTTCGGCACTAAACAACGGACTTAACAGGAAACTGTGAACAACCGGTTTATCCTGCAAACCGTACTGATAGGTTCCGGCTGCGAGATCGGTCGCCGGATTCGGGAAGCTGACATTAACCGCATCTGGATCGACAACAATCTTCGTTGCAGGATCAATCCCCACATTGCTCAAAAAGACCTTGCTCGATGCCGGTGAAACGATCGGATCAGCATAAGCATAAAGGGACATGAGTTTATCGGTTGAATTGGATCCAATCCCGTTGTAGCTGGCATCTGCCGGATCCAGCAGCCACTGGGCCAGGTTGAGGAACACATAGTAGGACGTTGTACCGGGGGTGTAGCCCAATGCGGCAACCAGCGCCTGCATGGAGGGCAGCGAGGTTTCATCCAGCACATTCACCAGCATCGCTGAGGGGCTGGAAAGAATCATCTTGTTGACCCGGGTTTCCTGTGACAAAAAGGCCGAACCAATGATCGAACCAAGGGAATGGGCAACAAACTCGATTTTGCTGCTGTCAATGTCATTTAGGTCATCACCGTCCAGATCGATTCCGGCTTCAATCACGTCGACCGCTTCCCACAAATCGAGGGCTGCCTGATAAATGTTGGCGCGATCCTGCACCAGATTGGTGGTAAAAAAGCCATCGCCCGATGCAGCGCCTTCGGTGGTGCGGTCACCATGATAGATCGCATCAATCGCCAGGGTCGCATAACCGACCGACGCCAGAGTATTCGCCAGAGGCAACGCTGCGTCTTTACTGGACGTAATTCCATGCTGGAAGAGCACCACTGGCCAGGGGCCAGCCGTCGCGGGAGTGGTCAGACGGAAAGTTACATCGTCCATAGTCTGCCCGCCAGTCGCTAACTTCGGGCTGGAAAAATGACCGGCATAGACCATCCCCATGGCAGAGGTGTCGGGCAAAACACTTCCTAGAACAGCAGAGGCCGGCAGCCCAGCAGGAGTTGAACTATCTGCCCCGGTTTGTAGATTTGTCCAGGTCAAGCTATTTGCAGTAATCATGCTGCTAAGGCCTTTAAATGTCGCAGTTTCAACTGCAAAAGCGTCCCCATCCACGGTCGGATAAGCCACTGTCGCCTTTTCCGGATCGGTCGGCGTCAACGACAGAGTTCTATCAGATGTATGGAAGGTCCACATCACCAGCACCTTGTCCTTGCTCCAGGAGCTACCCTTGGCGACCGCCGAGACTCCGGCAACGACGCTGAAAAGTGCGGTCTGTCCGTCATTAAAAGCGGCACGCAAGTTTTCAAACTTGGCATAAGGAGAATCAGCGCTAAAAGGCGTGGTCGATTTCAGGGCCCGCATGGTGAAAGACGAGCTGGCGGCAAAACCATTGCTGTCAAGCAGACCGGTTTTGACCACCACCGCATAGGCGGCACCTGGAGTAAACGGCGTTTTAGGCAGCAGCTTGACCACCCCATGAGCAAAGTCATCGACAATCTCAAAATCGCTCTGACTGCGAAATTCCATACTGGCAGCGGCCGCGCCAGCAGCCGCATTGTCACCCTGAGCTAAAGCCCCGAGCAAGGCCGGAAGTTGTGGATCATCGGTACGGAAAATCAGAAGTTCGAGGGTACTTGAATCCACCGCGCCGCTTAAAGGCAAAGTCAGAAACATATTGGGTGACAACCCGGGCAAGGCCTGAGCATTGACCAGTTGCTTCAAACCAGCCATCTCCGGTGAATCACCCTCCGAGGATGTGAGATAAACCTGAGTCACGCCGTCGGCCGGATTGGGATCGGTCGTCGCCCAGGCGACATCATTGGGCAATGGCAGCGAGGTGGCATCGAACTTTGCAAATACCGTTTCGGTGCCGCCACTGGTGACACGCGGATCAGTGCCCAGGGTGTTGGTATCGTTATTCTCGCCACCGCAACCAGCCAGCAACAGCAAGCCCAGCAGAGTCAGCAAACATATGGATTTAAGCTGAAATTTCATAATTGGCTCCTTAAGATTTCGTTGGCCCGGCAAGGTTAATTTACCCCACCGATCGATCTGCATCACCAGTTGTAATTGACTTGGGCGCTGACAATATTGCCGGTATTGTCAAACTCGCCAACGAGTCCACCGCGGGTAGCGTTTTCACCCGTCGCATCCTGTGCAACCTTGCCGTTGCCGAGCATAAACAGGTGAGAATAGGCCAAATCAATACTCAGTTGTTTGCTCCACGCGTAACTTGCGCCCAGGTTAGCCCATAAACGATCTTGATCAGGCAGCCGTGGGGTGCGGTTTTTTTCGCTGGCAATGGGACTCTCGTCGTACATAAGGCCGCAGCGCAGCGCAATCTTTTCATTTAAACCATAAGTTGCCCCGGCGGCAAAACGCCACGCATCTTTCCAATCAAGGGTGGTGACGCTGTCGGGCTGAGTAGAATCGGATTTAATCCGCAATTCGGGCAGCGACGACCAGCCCATCCAACCGATATCCGCCATCAGGGCAATATCAGGATTCAAGCGGTGAAAGAAACTCAAGGTCGCGGATTCCGGTAAAGTCACCGATGCCGAAGCCCCACCATTCTGGAACCAGGTTGGAGCCCCTGCAGCGATCATGCTCTTAACTTTGGCAGCATTTTCACCATAGGAATACTCAGCATCACCGGTCAGATCTTGATCAACCTCGGAACGATAACTCAGGCCAACGCGAGTCGACGCGCTGAACTGATAAAGTAACCCCAGATTAAAACCATAACTCCAATCATCGGCATTCAGGGTCACCTTGCCATCGTCACGCTGGGGATCGCCACCCAGAAGGTTGAAGATAGTGCCAAAATCCACCGCCTGAGAAAATTCCCCGTCCATATACATGGCACTCACCCCGGCACCAACACTCAACTTATCCGTAACAGCATAGGCCAGGCTTGGATTGACATTAAGCGTCATAATCGACGATTTAAGGGCGTAATAACGCCCAACCCAGCCACTATCCCAATCGGTCGTCAAACCAAAAGGTACATTAATGCCCAAGCCAAAAGCCCATTTCTCGTTCATCTTATTGACATAATAGAGATTAGGCACAAAGTTCCAGGTTCCGGCATTGCCGCCATTGTCGCCGGTTAGCCCCTCACCCGTCAGACCTTGCAAAGCATGGGTTGACCCTGTATTTTCAAATTCAAAACTCGTCTTGATAATGTGCACCCCGGAGCTAATCTGTTGTCCTTCAAGCAGTGTCATTGCGGCGGGGTTCCAGAACACAACCGTAGCGTCTTCTGCAGAGGATCCGGCACCAGCAAAAGCATTCCCCATACCCTTGACGCTTTGTTCCATAAGTGCAAACCCAGCGGATAGAGCAGTGGCTGCGCCTGCCAGCACTAAAATCAGTGCCAACAACAAGGTTTTTTTCATAGCGACTCTCCTTTTTATTATTAGACATGCCCCCGCGGCACGACACAAATCACAGGAAATTTTACACTTATTTTTAAAATACGCAAAACGTCTTTTTATTTTTTACGCTGAGCAAGCGCCCGCTTCAGGTATCACTATGACGCGAAAATCAAGCTAACCCAACGTTTACGTTTAGGTCAAGTAAAAATATAACGTTGTTATTTGAAGAACATTGAACGATAGTGGAAAAGACCCTGAGAGCGCGCTGGATGTCCAGATCCTGCACACACTCCTTTACTTTTTCAGCCAGGAAGCTATGCTTCGATAAACCCTGTTTGAAAGTACCCAAATATGGATTATTTTCTGATTGCCTGTTTGCTGCTGGTCGCCGCCCTGCTGGCCGCCGGCCACGCCATGCTGCACAAACGCGACCCACGCTCGACCTTTGGCTGGATTATGGTGTGTCTCACCATTCCGGGCCTGGGGCCTCTGATCTACTGGGTTTTCGGCCTTAATCGCATTCGCACCAGAAACTGGAAAATTCACGAACGCGACAGTCGCTGGCCCAACCCGTCGGTCTGCGATTGGTCACCGGAAGTCACTGCGGCGAGTCATTTTCACCAGGAAAACTTTGCGGCGCTGCTTAACCTGTCGGACAATGTCACCCGCCGTCAGTTATTGCCGGGAAATTGCGTCACCCCCCTGTTCAACGGTGAACAAGCCTATCCACAAATGCTTGAGGCGATTCATCAGGCAAAGAATTCGGTTTACCTTTCCACCTATATTTTTGAATCAAATGTCACTGGTCGAGAATTTATTGAGGCGCTGGCAACAGCCAACGCACGAGGAGTGCGCGTCAGGGTGCTGGTCGATGCGTTGGGCGAACGTTATTCCTTCCCTCCGGCCCGTTGGCTGATGCGCCGTAAACAGGTGACGGTGGCACGTTTTCTGCCCTTTTCTCTTTTGGCTCGCGGCTTTCATCTCAATCTGCGCGGCCACCGGAAAATTATGACCGTCGATGGCAAAATCGGCTTTACGGGCGGCATGAATATTGGCGATCGTCACTTGATCGCGGATTTATCCAAAAAAAAATCTGTGGTCGATGTCCATTTCAAGCTGCAAGGTCCAAGTGTCAGTCACCTGGAAGATGCCTTTGCCGAAGACTGGCGCTTTGCTACCGGCGAACGTTTACCCGCGACCTGCTCGCCCGAATTATTCACGACTCGGGGCTATGCCTTCTGTCGTGGCATTAGCTCTGGGCCCAACGAAGATTTTGAAAAAATGCGTTGGATCATCAATGGCGCAATCGGTTGTGCGCGTAAAAGTCTCCGCATCATGACACCCTATTTTATTCCCGAACGACCATTGGTCTATTCCTTGAACATGGCGGCTTTACGCGGGGTGCGGGTCGAACTTTTTCTCCCCAGTGTCAACAATCTTCCTTATGTTAACTGGGCCACCCGCGCCTATCTGGGTGAACTGCTGCAATATAATGTCAAAATTTATTATCAACCCGCACCTTTTGTGCATAGTAAATTACTGCTGGTTGACGATGTCTATGCGCTGGTGGGATCAACCAATCTTGATCCTCGCAGTTTCCGCTTAAATTTCGAGTTTAATCTGGAAGTTTACTCTGAGGAACTGGCGACCCAACTGAAAAATCATTTTGATCAAACCCGCATCAATTCACGCGAATTGACGCTGGCTGAAAACCAGGAACGCCCCTTCAGCTACAAGATACTCGACGCTACAGCCAAACTTTTTTCGCCCTTCCTGTAAAAATGCGGTTATGATGTTTTCACCTTCGAGCAGGACACCTATGAAGCTTTTAAACAAACTCATTGATCAGTGTGTAAACCGAGCCAGCGGAGCCTACAAGGGGTATCTTTCGCCCAAAATCCCCAAGCAATTCACCATTCCACTGATAGAAGAGGTCGGTCACGGCATTGATTCTATTCCAGCCCTGCTCCACAAACGCTTACACCGTGATATGCCCAGGTTGCGCTTTAATACCCCCCTGGTTATTTGCGATGCAATAACCCGCGAAATCGCCGGAAAAAAATTATTGAAACAACTGGAACAGAGCGGTGCCCGCCCAAGGGCCCATATTATCGCCAGTAACAGTTACGCTGAAGTGGAACAGATTTTTGAACTTGCGCTCAAGCGTCTGGCTCAGCTGGAATCACCTTGCGAAATTTCAAGCACCCCTTTTGACCAGAAATATGGGGCGATTAAATGCGGCGAAAAACGTTTTGATATTGTTTATGGGGTCGGTGGTGGCAGTGTCATCGATGTTGCCAAATATACCGCCTACAAACTCAACTTACCCTTTGTTTCGGTGCCAACTTCTCTGGCCAATGACGGTTTTGCCTCGCCCTTTGCGGTTTTAAACCTGGGCAGCGACGGAACCATGACCCTGAGCGCCAATACGCCCCTGGCGGTGATCGTCGATATTGAACTGATCAAATCCGATGATTCCGGGTATCAGCGCCGCATCCGCAGCGGGGTTGGTGATCTTTTATCCAACCTGACCGCGGTACTCGACTGGAAGCTTGCCGATCTGCGTGGCAAAGAACGCTTTGAAAGCTATTCGGCCTATCTGGCAACCTGTGGCGCGCGCCTGGTCATCAAAGAACTTTTGGCGCCGCGGGAAGACCTCTTTTACAGTGCTCAGTTTCTGGAAATACTCGCCTGTTCTCTGATGGCCAGTGCCGAAGCCATGAGTCGTTACGGCTCGAGTCGTCCGGCCAGCGGTTTTGAACACAAGCTTTATCATGCCTACAATGAACTCACCGGCTTTAAACTGCGGGCGACTCATGGCGAACTGGTGGCGGTGGGCAGTCTGTTCTCCTGCCGGGCCCATGGGCAGAACCTGGACGATTTGACAAAAGCCTTTCGCACTATTGGCTTACCGATTGATGAAGCAGGCTTGCAGGAGTGTGGGATTGAGCGCGAGATTCTGATCGCCGCCGTTGCCGCGGCGCGGGAGGTAAAACCTGGGCGTTACACGATTCTCGAAGAAGGCGGCGTCGAAAAACTATTAACGGCCCTGAGTGAAATTTATCCGGCAAAGCCCGGCTGACTCAGTTGCTTTCAACATACCCCTTCGGGTTGTGGCGTTGCCAATTCCAGCCATCACGACACATCTCTTCCAGGCCATATTCAGCCTGCCAACCAAGCTCCTGCCGAGCCAAGGAGGGATCGGCATAACAGCTGGCGATATCACCGGCCCGACGGGCGACGATCTGATAAGGAATGTCACGCCCGCTAACGTGACGAAAGGCTTGAATCATCTGCAACACCGAATAACCCTGCCCGGTTCCCAGATTAATGGTCAAAACCCCGGCATAGGTCGCCAAGCGCTCCAGGGCGCACACATGGCCACGCGCCAGATCGACAACATGAATATAATCACGGACTCCAGTGCCATCGACCGTGGGGTAGTCGTTACCAAAAACGGACAGCGAGGGACGCTGACCAATGGCAACCTGCGTAATAAAGGGGAAAAGATTATTCGGGATCCCGCGCGGATTTTCACCAATCAGGCCCGAAGGATGGGCACCAATCGGGTTGAAATAACGTAAAATCGCAATGCGCCAGGCGGCATCAGAACCGGCCAGATCACGCAACATCTCTTCTATGAAAAGCTTGGTGCGGCCATAGGGGTTGGTGGCACCTGTCGGGGCATCTTCGCGAAGGGGTAAGCTCCGGGGATCGCCGTAGACCGTCGCTGACGAGCTGAAAACCAGCATACGGACTCCGGCTTCCACCATGGTTTGACATAAATTCGCCGTCCCGGCGACATTGTTCAGGTAATAAAGCAGCGGTTTTTCGACCGATTCGCCCACCGCCTTGAGCCCAGCAAAATGAATGACGGCATCAATTGCGTGCTGAGAAAAAACCTGATGAAGATCCGCGGGCGAACAAAGATCGCCCTTAAAAAAAGTGATGCCGCCGACACTGATTTTTGCCACCCGTTCAAGGGCAACCACCGAGCTGTTACTCAGGTTATCAAAAACCACCACCTGGTGCCCCGCGCGCAGCAACTCTACCAGAGTATGCGACCCAATATAGCCGGCACCACCCGTCACCAAAATTTTCATGAGACTCCTTATTTAAGCCAAGGATAAAAGCAGCGTAATTGTTCAGCCGCATGCAGACATTTTCTGTTTTAACGCAGAGACAGAGAGAAAGACCAACATCAAGTTCTGCGTTTCTAACCTCAAAAAGCTGAGTTTTTTTACCTTCTCTGCCCCTCTGCACCCCTGCGTTAAAAAAGTTTTTTTGGGGGGGTCGCGATAGTCCGAAATACCCGCTCCGAGGGTTAACTCGCGCGCGAACATTCGTTTTAAGCTTCTTGTCGCGCCATGTCCTCTAAAAGTTCGCGATCGAGAATTTCAATGCGCTTGCCTTCAACCTTAATCAGTTCCTCGTCAACCAACCTGCGCAAGCTGCGTGACAGCGTCTCACTGACCGTGCCCAGGGTTGAGGCCAGCTGACTTTTACTCACCGGCAGCAGATAGCTGCCGTCCCTTTCGGCATGAAGCTTCAGCAGGTAACCAGCGAGGCGTGCGGGGACATCCTTAAAGGTTAATTCTTCGATCTGTGCGGCAAATTGACGCAAAAACCGCGATAAGCCGCCGATAATTCCGATGGCAATATTTGACTGTTCGCGCAGCAGAGTCAAAAAATCACGCGCAGGCAGATAAACCAGAGTACAGGAACTCAGGGTTTCGGCAAAAGCCGGGTACTGACCATCACCAAAGATGGCCGCCTCGGCAAAGGTATCGCCACTGTGGACAATATGCAGAATACGTTCTTTGCCTTCAGCCGACAGTTTGTAAATTTTGACCCGCCCGCTGGCGACAACATAGAAACCCACCGCGGGCTCGCCTTCAGAAAAAAGCACCCGGCCACGATCAAAGTGCCGCAAGCTGGCCAGAGCCGTCAATTGCTGTAAATTATCAGCGGGCAAATGGGCAAACAAATGGCAAAGTTTAAGCGCTGTGGTCAATTCAGCGGGTTTCATACCGGAACTCATTTTGACTCTTTCATCTGTTGCAGCCGGGCAATAACAGTCAAACTCTGGCGACGACGTTTTTCCATGCTGGTAAAAATTCGCAAGGCCATCTCGCTGACAGATTCGACCGCAGTCTCAATCGCCCCCGTACTCTTAAGCTGTGACGCGGTGATTCTGGCCATATCTTCGGCCATATGCCGCACATCTTCAATCGAGCGCACAATGCTGCGGGTGCTCAGTACCTGCTCGCGCGAGGCACTTGAAACCTGGTCGGTCATCTGACCAAGCTCTTCGATGGAATGCGTGACAAATTCGGCTGAAGACGAAACTTCGCGGGTCGCCTGGCGAATACGCTGCGCCATATCCATAGCCTGTGCGGCCGACGTCAGTATCTGCTCCAGGGCGGCATCGGCACCGCGCCCTTTATCAAAACCATTATCAACCAGTTTTTGAGTCGTATCGATCTGCGTCACAACCTGCGTCATGCCGGTTTGCATATCGCGAATCAGGCCGGTGATGGCTTCTGATGAGCGCGCAGTTTCATGGGAAAGCTCGCGTATTTCTTCGGCCACCACCGCAAAAGAGCGACCCTGCTCTCCCGCCTGAGCGGCGATAATCGCGGCATTAAGGGCCAAAAGATTGGTTTTACGGGCGATTTCGGTAATCACTGAACTGATGGTGCTGACTTCATTCCCTCGGCTCGAAAGACGCCCCATGGCATCGGCGGCTTCAGCGACGCCGGTACTGATACCCTGTAAACCCTTCAGGGTTTCCGCCACCGACTGCACCCCATGTTCGGCTCGATCGCGGGTTTTTTCCGAAATCTGGTGTGAACGCACACTATGCTCTTCAACACTGCGAATCGCGGCAGCAATTTCGCTCATGGCTGAAATCGATTTTTCCATAAATTCAGAGAGTTGTGAGATATTGTCGCCAACTTCTTCGATGGATGACAAGATTTCGGTTGAAGCCGACTGGGTCGCATTGACCGCATCAAGAACCACATCGGCAGACGTGGCAATATCACCAACCTGCCCTGCGGTTGTCGAACTAGAATCTTTGAGGACGCCGAGCAAGGTTTTATAGCGCTCTCGATAGCCTTCGAGTTCATGAAATGTCCGTTCAAGCTCGTTGGTCAAATTTTCAACCGCGCCGATCAACCCCATCCGAATCAGGGCGGAGCCAAGCTGATTTGCCAGCAGTTGCACGGTATCGGCATCGGAACTGTCGAGAGACCGATGACTGATTTTATTGTCAAGGGCAATCAGGGCCACCACTTTTTCCCCCACCGCCACCGGGCACACTAAAAAATTCAGCGAGCGTAAACGTTCAATTTTGTCACAGGGTGGCTGTAAACGGAAATCAGCAGGCATCAGATGAATATCGTCAACCAAATAAAAACGTTTATCCGTTACCGCCTTGTACAAGACCCCGGCTCTCTGATCAAGGGGCAAACGGATGTCTGCCGTTTCCGCGCCGACACCCCCACGGCAACTGATCAAGAGCAGTTGTTGGGTGACGTCATCGACACGCAAGAGATTAACCCGATCAAATTCGAGCACATCGTGCAAGGCGTGACTGGTCAGCTTGTAGAGTTCGGTTTCATCAATTGAACGTTCGAGGCGTGCGGTGATGGAATGAAAACTGTGGATGCGTTTATTCAATTCATGATAACGCTGGGAAAACTCCTCTTTCTGCTGGGCCGCAGCCACGTGTAACTCATCGAGTCGCTGGGCACGCTGATGAATTTGCTGCGAAGCGCGCCCAGCAAAAAAACCGAAAATGGCAAGCACCGCCGAAGTGCCGCCTCCCATGTACAGGTAGCGAAAAAAATTCTCGCGGCTGACAAAGGCATCGCCAATCAGACTGCTCCAGAAAGATTGATCCATCGGGGCCCAAAAAATTGCCCGCAGCAGCAACCAGCCAAGGGGGGCGGCAAGACCGAGTACCCCCCCCATGAGAGCGTAAAGATAGGTGCGATCTAACCCTGGGGACATCACAAGGTCCGTTTCAATTATTTTTGCTGAGCTATCCGTCATGAAATTATCCCCGCGCTGCCCGTGAAACCAGAATACCAAGATTTTGCGCCGTATCAACCAATTCATCCTGGGGATCGACCCGGTTAAGCTGGGCCACGGCAGCGGCAATTTTAACCCCAACAACCTTGCGGCCTTTGAGCGCAACCATTTCACCGTAACGACCGGCGGCAATCAATTGAACCGCCTTAACCCCGAAACGCGAGGCGAGAATACGGTCAAAAGATGTTGGTGAGCCGCCACGCTGCAAATGGCCCAGGGTCACAACCCGGGTCTCCATATCGAGACAGTCCGCCAGCAGGTGTGCCACCCGCTCACCGATTCCGCCCAGGCGTTCGACCCCCAGATTTTCGGCGGCAGTTTTGAGCAGCACCTTATCGCCAGTCGCTGAAAATGCGCCTTCGGCAACCACCACAATTGAAAAACGACTCCCCATGTCGGCGCGCGTGCGAATTGCCTGACAAACCTCATCAAGGACAAAGGGAATTTCCGGGATCAGAATCACATCGGCACTTCCGGCAATCCCCGCTTCAAGGGCTATCCAGCCGGCATCTCGCCCCATGACTTCAACCACCATAACGCGGTGATGGCTTTCAGCGGTGCTGTGCAAACGATCCAGGGCTTCGGTGACAATAGAAACGGCAGTACGATAGCCAAAGGTCACATCCGTTGCCTGAAGATCGTTGTCGATGGTTTTGGGGACACCGACCACCGGCAGACCCTGCTCAAACAAACCCTGCGCGATTTTCAAAGTTCCATCGCCACCGACGGCAATCAGCACATCAGCCCCCAGGCTGTGAAAATTTTCCATCACCTGGGCCGAAATATCGACCAATTCAATTTTGCCCTTGATTTTCTGTGGAAAGCTGAAGGGGTTGCCTTTGTTGCTGGTGCCCAGAATGGTGCCGCCACGCGAGAGAATCCCTCGGACATCTTTGGGGCCAAGCTCGCGCCAACGCAGGGGGGCAACCAGACCTTCAAAGCCATCTTCAATGCCAATCACGCGCCAAGCATAACGGCCACAGGCCGTGCGCACCACCGCACGAATGACAGCATTCAGACCGGGACAATCACCGCCGCCGGTTAAGATTGCAAGAGTTTTCGACATTTTTTGTGCTCCTGACGGGAGAGAATGCCGCACGACCGGAAAAAATTATTTCTTTTCGGTTGCAATCGACAACTTACTGAACCCAGCGATCTTGGCGCTATCCATCAACTGCACCACCTGGCCATGTTTGACGTTTTTATCGGCCATCAATAAAAAAGTGGTCTCGGCTGCACTCTCGCCATACGCCGCCAGTGCCTCCATCAGTTCGGGGTAACTGACCTTTTTCTGTTCGAGATAAAGACTGCCATCAGCCGCCAGATAAACCCGAACCTCTTCGGTTTTTTTGTGCGTCTGCTGTTGGGATGATTTCGGCAGGTCGACGGTCAGACCCGGTGTTTCAATAAAGGTTGTTGAAATCATGAAGAAAATCAGTAACAAAAAAACCACGTCGACCATGGGGGTTAAATCAACCCGTGGATCATCCCTGCGTCGCTGACCAAAAGCCATCAGCTTTTCTCGCCGACCAGATCAACAATGTGCATAGTGTATTCTTCCATGTCCAGCACCGCCCGATCGACGCGACTCGACAAATATTTATGCAGTAAAATCGTTGGTACCGCCACCGCCATGCCCGCAGCCGTGGTAATCAAGGCTTCGGAAATTCCGCCCCCCAAGGTTGCGGGAGTACCGACCCCTTGGCTGGCGATAACGGTAAAAGCCCGAATCATCCCCAGAACCGTGCCCAGCAAACCCAATAGCGGGGTGATGGTCGCGATTGTACCCAAGAGACCAAGGTAGCGTTCCAAGGCTGCCGTTTCACGTCGGCCAACTTCTTCGACCAGGGTTTTGAGATAAGAACGACTGGCACCACGGTTGCGCAGAGGAACCTGTAAAATGCGCCCAAGAGCAGAATTCTGACGCTCACACAGCTGGATAGCGGCAGTCGCTTCGTTGCGTAAAATAAGATTTTCTACCTGAGCGTACAGGGGTTGTGACAAGCGTTTCAGGGCGTGATAGGTCCAGAAACGATCGAAAAAAATGGCCAGGGAAATAACCGAGCACCCCAGAATCGGGTACATCAGCACGCCTCCCTTTTGAAAAATTTCCAGCATGCGCATGGCTCCAAAGCAGGCTTTAACTTAACATTATTGGCTGGACACCGCCCAGTCTATTCCAGGCGCAAGACTAGCATAGCGATTGGAAACCTCCAAGGAGATAGCAATTCTTCGCGCATATTTTTTCGGTAAAAGTTTCAAGCCGACAGTCGGCACTCTTTTTAATACATGGGGAAAAAAACTTGCGTTGATTTTACAGATGAGGTATTAAATCGACAATTTCAATCGCCCCGGTTCCATCCCCCCCTCCTTGGCGCCGGGGTCTTTTTATAAAATTCTACACAAGCTTCCCTTGCAGCCCCTCTGAGCCATAACCCGTTATTTCCACTCGCGTCCTGCGTCCTAGCAGCTCAGGGTCATAGTCCATTTTTACCGTTAAGTAGTTATCGGCGACGCTGTTCATGTGAGACCTTTCCAGGCCAGGTTCGGGAATAATTTCCAGGTGCTTTCCAACAAATGTCAGCGAAAATTCCCGCAACTTTTCTGCCCCCAGCTGACGGATGCGGGTCGCGCGATTTTTGACGATTTCAGCAGGAACCTGGCAGGGCAATTGAGCGGCAGGCGTTCCGGGCCTGGGGCTGTAAGGAAAAACGTGAAGATAACTGAGGGGCAGACTTTGAACAAACTGAAACGTCTGTTCAAACTCCTCATCGGTTTCACCGGGAAAACCAACGATCACATCAGTTCCCAAACCGGCCGAGGGTTGAGATGCCCGGATGTTACCCAGCAAATTGCCAAAGAATTCACAGGAGTAGCTGCGATTCATCTCTTTCAGAATGCGATTGTGGCCCGCTTGCAGGGGGATGTGGAAGTGAGGACAAATCTGGCGATTTTCGGTCAGATACGCCAGTAGATCCGCGGGCAATTCCGTCGGCTCTAAAGAACCCAGTCGCAGGCGGGCTTGTCCGAGGTGGGGCAGAATTTGTTGTAAAAGTTTCAGTAAATTTTGTTTTTCGGCAAAATCGCGGCCATATTGCCCGATATGGATACCGGTCAAGACCAGTTCCTGATAGCCGGCCGCCACCAGTCGCTGAACCTGTTCATTCACCTGTCCGGGCGCAACCGAGCGGCTGGCACCACGCGCGTAAGGAATAATGCAGTAAGCGCAAAAAGCATCGCAACCATTTTGAATTTGCAAAAAAGCCCGGCTGCGCTGGGCGTCACAGTCAACCTGCATGGCAACCTCGGCGGCTCCCGAACGCAGATCACTCACGGCAATACGCGGCGCAGAGTCAGGCTTGGCCAAGTGTTCGAGAAGGCGATGCTTTTCCTGATTCCCCAGCACCAGGGAAACACCAGACAATTTCGCCAGACTTTCCGCGTCGACCTGGGCATAGCAACCCGTCACCACCACCCGTGAGCGAGGATTATTGCGCTGTGCCCGCCGGATGAGTTTGCGCGATTGGGCATCGGTTTTGGCCGTCACGGTGCAAGTGTTAATGAAAACAAGATCGGCCCCCGCGCTGAAGTCTTGCTGAGCATAACCGGCTGAGGTCAGTTGTTCAGCCATGGCCGCTGATTCAAACTGGTTGGTCTTGCACCCCAGAGTAACAATCGCAAATGTCGGTTTCACGCAATCCAACCCCCGCCAATCACCCGATCCGCCAGATAAAAAACCGCAGCCTGACCGGGAGTTACGCCCTTTTGTGGAGAGGTGAACGCAATTTCAGCCCCGCCGTCTGCCCGAGGGCAAACCCGCGCGGCGATCGGTTGGTGACGATAACGAATGCGGCAATCAACGTGCAAAGGTGACTGCGGTGGTTCGATATTCCATAAGCAGCGGCGCACCTGAAAATCACGGCGGCTGAGTAAGGGTTTTTCTCCGACAATAACCCGATTCTGCGTGGCGTCGATCCCGACCACATAAAGAGGTTCCGGCCAACTGAGGCCCAGACCCTTGCGCTGACCGATGGTATAGCGATAAATCCCCTGATGCTGCCCTAACACCTGACCATTGTGATGAATAATTTCACCATTTTTCTGACCGCTGCCGCGCTGAGTCTCAAGAAAACCTGCGTAGTCACCATCGGGGACAAAGCAGATATCCTGACTTTCGGCTTTTTCGGCGACTTGCAAGCCAAATCGCTGGGCCTGGGCGCGCACTTCGGCCTTGGTCATGGCCCCCAAAGGAAAGAGGGTTTGCCGCATTTGCTGCGGCGTTAAGGTAAACAGAAAGTAACTTTGATCTTTATGCTGATCGCGCCCCTGGAACAAGGCTGGCTGGCCGTCAACCTCGCGAATTTGTGCATAGTGACCGGTCGCCAGATAGTCAGCGTTTAAGGCCTGAGCTTTACGCATCAACAGTTCGAACTTCAAGACTTGATTGCATAAAACGCAAGGGTTTGGAGTGCGCCCGGCAAAATATTCGTCACAGAAATTATCGATGACATGGCGCTGAAATTCCCTTTCAAAGTTCACCACATAAAAAGGCATCTGCAAAGATTCGGCAACGCGACGCGCGTCATAGACATCATCCAGGCTGCAACAGCTGCCAAAGGTTTTGCCATCGGGGTTAGTAAAACGGGAATAATCCCAGACCTGCATGGTGATGCCAATGACCTCGTGCCCCTGTTCCTTGAGCAACGCAGCGCAAACCGAGGAATCAACCCCGCCACTCATGGCAACAACAATACGTTTTGGAGTTGTCGAGCGAATAATTTCGTAGGTCATAGGTTAGAAATTCTCAAATGGGCTGATCTGACGCAGGCGCGAAACCGCAGCGGCCAGTTCATCAATCACATAATCGATTTCAGCGGCGGTATTGGTTGGTCCCAAGCTGAAACGAATGCTCGATTGAGCCAGCTGCGGGGCCACACCCAGGGCGGTCATAACATGGGAGGCTTCCAGGGAGCCCGAACTGCACGCCGAGCCCGAAGAGACGGCGATGCCCTTCAAATCGAGGCTCATCAATAAGGATTCCCCACTGATGCCGGCAAAGCTGGCATTGAGGGTATTGGGCAAGCGGTGATCGGACTGCTGAGCGCCATGGAAAAACACCCCCCTAATGCCGCGACGAATTCCCTGCTGCAGCCGTTCCCGAAGCTGAGCAACATGCACGGCATTCTGTTGCATTTCGACTCCGGCGAGCTCGCAGGCCTTTCCCAAACCAACAATTGAGGCCAGGTTGCTGGTTCCGCCACGGCGATGCCGTTCCTGAGATCCGCCATGCATGAGGGGCTCAAGTCGATTACCGCTTTTCACAAAGAGCGCGCCAACACCCTTGGGTGCACCAAATTTATGCCCGGAGATCACCGCCAGGTCTAGACCGGTCGCTTGAACATCAATCGGCAGCCGTCCCGCAACCTGAACCGCATCGGAATGCAAACAGACCCCCCGGGCTTTGGCAATGACGGAAATCTCGGCGAGGGGATAAATGTTGCCGATTTCATTGTTTGCCCACATCACCGAAATCAGTTGCGTCTGGGGTTGAATGTTGCTTTCGAGCTGGGCGAGATCAAGGTTCCCCTGGGAATCGACCGGCAGATAACTCACCTGCCAGCCCTGGCGTTCCAAAGCACGACAGGTTTCCAGCACAGCGGGGTGCTCAACTGCAGTGGTGATAAGGTGACGACCCTGCTCGGCCCTTTGCAGCGCCGTCCCCTTGATGGCAAAATTATCCCCTTCCGTACCACCAGAGGTGAAAATAATGTCATTCACCGATGCATTCAACAGGCTGGCCACCTGTTCACGTGCCTTTTCGAGGGCCGCATTCGCAGCACGACCGGCCCAATGAACACTGGAGGGATTCCCGTAATGCTGCGTCAGCCAAGGCAGCATGGCATCAACCACGGTAGGGTGCACGGCAGTTGTTGCATTATGATCAAGATAAATAGGTGTCATCATGGGTGATTTAAGGGCGGAGTTATAAACACATTTTTTTGCGGCCTTCCC
>Ga0210028_1000545_pt1 | contig 32928 bp, 27 predicted proteins | sample CryGeymeta201513_FD_185468 | JGI IMG/M metagenome (GOLD analysis project Ga0210028, IMG submission 185468) | Groundwater microbial communities from Crystal Geyser aquifers in Utah, USA - Crystal Geyser metaG 2015-13 (SPAdes) (version 2) | ecosystem: Environmental > Aquatic > Deep subsurface >...
CGTTCCAGCCCCAGCTTGCGCTCGCGCCAGATGATCAGCACCCCGGCCAGGATCACCAGCGCCGCCCCGCCCAGCATCATGCCGGTCGGCACCTCGTCGAACACGACATAGCCGATCGCCAGCGCGAAGATCATCGAGGCGTATTCGAACGGCGCGATCACCGAGGCATCGGCCTCGCGGTAGCTCGAGGTCAGGAACACCTGCCCGACCCCGCCCAGAAGCCCGGCCAGCACCAGCAGCACCGCCTCGGTTGCGGTCGGGATCACCCAGCCGAAGGGCAGGGTGCAAAGCGACAGCACAGAGGCGGTCAGCATGAAGTAGAACACGATCGCCGCGGTGGTCTCGGCCAGCACCAGCTTGCGCACGAACACCTGTGCCAGCGCCGAAAACACCGCCCCGCCCAGCACCACGATCGCGCCCAGGGTCTCGACCTGCCCGACCGCAGCCCCACTTGCCAGCGACAGGCGCGGGGCCAGCACGATCAGCACCCCCACCAGCCCCAGCCCGACCGCCGAGATGCGGAAGGCCCGCACCTCTTCGCCCAGAAACATCGCGGCAAAGATCACCGTCAGCAGCGGCGAGGCATAGCCCAGCGCCGTCACCTCGGGCAACGGCAGATAGCCGAGCCCCGCGAATCCCAGACCCATCGCGGTGGTGCCCAGCAACCCGCGCCAGACATGGCCGATCGGGTTGTGGGTGATCAGCCCGACCCCGAGCTCGCGCCTGAGCGCCAGCCAGACCACGATCACCGGCAGCGCGAACAGGGCGCGAAAGAACACCGTCTCGCCGGCCGGCACGTGCCGCGCCACCGCCTTGATCAGCGACGCCATCACGATGAAGATGACGACCGAGATCAGTTTCAGGATGATGCCGCGCAGCGGACGCATGAAGGCCTCGAGGCAAGGGTGGTGCCCGGTGGATCAGCCTTCGCGTTGGGGTGCAAGGGCAAATGGCGCTGGACGCGGGCCGCCGGGCGGGGTTTGATGGCGCAAAGGAGTTCGCCATGACCAGACCCTCGCTCGCCGATCTGATCGACCAGGGCCGCGGTGCCGCGCCCGCCGATCTGGTGCTGCGTGGGGCGCGGGTGTTCGATCTGATCACCGGCGATCTGGTGGCGGGCGATGTCGCGATCTGCGGCGATACCATCGTCGGCGTGTTCGATACCTACGAAGGTCGCCGGGTGATCGACTGCAGCGGCCAGATTCTGGTGCCCGGTTTCATCGACACCCACCTGCATATCGAATCGTCGCTGGTCACGCCGTTCGAGTTCGACCGCTGCGTCACGCCGCACGGTGTCACCACCGCGATCTGCGACCCGCACGAGATTGCCAATGTCTGCGGCCTGACCGGGATCAACTATTTCCTCAGCGCCAGCGCCCGCACCGTGATGGACATAAGGGTGCAGCTATCCTCCTGCGTGCCCTCGACCCACATGGAAACCACCGGGGCGCGGCTTGAGGCCGCCGATCTGGTGCCCCTGATGGATCACCCGCGGGTGATCGGGCTGGCCGAGTTCATGAATTACCCCGGGGTGTTGCACAAGGATCCGGGCTGCCTTGCCAAGCTTGACGCGTTCCGGGGCCGTCACATCGACGGCCACGCGCCGCTTCTGCGCGGGCGCGATCTCAACGGCTATCTGGCGGCGGGGATCCGCACCGAACACGAGGCCACGACTTACGACGAGGGGCTGGAAAAGCTGCGCAAGGGGATGCGGGTGTTGATCCGCGAAGGCTCGGTCAGCAAGGATCTGCACGCGCTGGCCCCGCTGCTGACCGAGCGCTTTGCGCCCTATCTGTGCCTTTGCACCGACGACCGCAATCCGCTCGACATCGCCGAACACGGCCACCTCGATTACATGATCCGCACCGCGATTGCCCTTGGGGCCGAACCGCTGGCGGTTTACCGCGCCGCCAGCCTGTCGGCGGCCGAGGCGTTCGGGCTCAAGGATCGCGGCTTGATCGCCCCCGGCAGGCGGGCGGACATTGCGGTGATCGACAGCCTGGCGGGCTGCCACGCCAGCCTGGTGATCGCCGGGGGCCGGGTGGCCGATGCAGCCGCCTTTGCCGCGCGCGAGATCACCCCGCCGGTGGCGCGGCACTCGGTCAAGGCGCCGCCGGTGGTGGCGGCTGATTTCCGCACCGCAGGCAATCGCACCGAGACCGCGGTGATCGGCATCCTGCCCGGCAAGATCATCACCCCGCACCTGAGCTATGACATCGCCCCCGAGGGCGGCGACAAGCGCCCCGACATCGCCCGCGATCTGGCCAAGATCGCGGTGATCGAGCGTCACGGCGTCAACGGCAACCGCGCCACCGGCTTTGTCCATGGCTTTGGCTTGCAGCAGGGCGCGATCGGCTCAACCGTGTGCCACGATCATCACAACATCATCGTGGTCGGGGTCGATTACGCCGACATGGCACTGGCCGCCAACCGGCTGGGTCAGATCGAGGGCGGCTTTGTGGTGGTGCAGGGCGGGCGGGTGCTGGCCGAACTGGCGCTGCCGATCGCCGGACTGATGAGCCTTGAGCCGTTCGAGGCGGTGCACCAGCATCTGGTGGCGCTGCGCGCCGCCGCCCGCAGCCTGGGCGTCACCCTGCAAGAGCCGTTCTTGCAACTGGCGTTCCTTGCCCTGCCGGTGATCCCGCATCTCAAGATCACCGATCACGGCATGGTTGATGTCGATCGCTTTGAGGTCATGCCCTGACGGCATTCACCGATTTACGTTCAACCTGCCTTGCAAGACGCTGTGACCACTTGTTTTCACGCGCATCTCGGCTCGCAACAGGTCGATCAGGCGGGCGGCGAAGATCGCGCGCGCGGTCTCGGCGCTGACCACCACAAAGGTGCGAAAGCTGGTGGGATGCGCCAGCGGCCGCACCGCCAGCCCGGCCGGCAACGCGCCCGCCACCGCGCTCAGCCCAGGGGGGGCGCATATGGATTTATCGCTCCGGCACAGCGACAAAAAGCGCAAGGCGATGCCCTGCCGACACCGCCCGGGGGTGAAGACGGGGAAAGGGCATGATCCGCGCTCGGAGTCTTCAAATGCGATAGCCCTGGCGTTCAGCCTGCATCTGCTTGACACCCGCGGGCTGGGGCTGGCCAACCTGCAGGCCGGGGTGCGGATTTTCGACGCCGCCCTTGGCGGGCTTGGCGGCTGCCCGTTCATCCCCGCCGCCAGCGGCAACATCACCACCGACGACGCGGGTTTTGCCCTGACCGGGATGCGGTTTGAAACCGGCATCGACTGGCGCGCGCGCCCTGGGCAGGGCCTGCGGCAACGAGACGACCTTCGTGCGCAGCGCCCAGATGGGGGTGGACGAAAGCGGTATCGGCGACCGCAAAGGTCGCGCCGGTAAACGCTTCAAGATCCTCGGCGTGCTGCGCGATGCGCTGCGCGGGCGCTCGGTCGGGGTGATCGAGGTCGATGCGGCCAAGGGCATCGCCAGCGCGATCTCGCTGACGGTGGTGCCATCCACCGCATCGGCAGTATGGGCAAAGCCCTCGTTCTCGCAGTTGAGCAGCAGGTTGATCCCGCCCTGCCGCCACAGCGTCACCGCTTTCGACACGTGCGCCCCGGCGCGGGCAAAGCCGCAGGCGGCCAGCAGCGATACCAGCGCCGGGGCGGCGTCGGGGCAGGTGGCAAACCCGATGAAATCGACCGCCTGCACCGGGGCGGCGGGCGGAAACGCGGGCAAGCCCGCTGCCATCGCGAGGCGCGGGGCATCGGCAAGCTGGAGGTGAAGGATGCAGTCGCCGGGAATAGGGCGGATGGCGTCGGGCGCTGCCCCCGGGCCAAGCTGTGGAAGCGGTTGAGGATCAGCCCGACGGCGGGATGATCCACGGCGCGCACCACCTGCCACGCGGCGCGGTGATCGGTGATGTGGCGGCCATGGCACAGCGCCGAAAACCCCACCCGCAGGCCGCGCGCCGCCGCGTTCGCCCAAGGTCCGCAGATCGTCGCCAGCGCGATCAAGCCCCGCCAGCGCTGACGGATGCTGGGTCGAGGGCACCCCCAGCAGATCGGTGCCAGGCGCCGCCAGCAGATCGAACTTGCGCTCGGCGCGGATGTCGTCGGGTGCGACATGGCCGCTGCGGATCGCGCCATAACCAAGCGCGATGATCAGGCAGATCGGCAGGGTGATGGCGATCACGTCGAGCCTGGCGGGGCGGTCAGGCCCGCCAGGCCAACGCAGCGGCGCGGGCACCGTTCAGCAGGATGGCGCTATCGACATCGACGGCGGTGAAGGTGGTGCCCGCCGCCACCGCCTCGCGCAGGAAGGCGGGATCAAGCGACAAGATGCCCGCCGGCTTGCCCGCCGCGCGGATGCGGGCGATGGCGCTCAGGATCGCGGCGCGCACCTGCGCATGGCCGGGGTTGCCGGGGTGGCCCATGCTGGCGGCCAGATCGGCCGGGCCGATGAAGATGCCATCCACCCCATCGACCGCAGCAATCGCCTCGATGTTGCGCAAGGCCTCGGCGGTTTCGGCCTGCACCAGAAGGCAGATCTCGGCGTTGGCGCGGGCGGTGTAATCCGCGACCGCACCAAACCGGCTGGCGCGGGTGATGCCCGCCACGCCGCGCGTGCCCTGCGGCGGATAGCGCACCGCCGCCACCGCGCGGGCGGCCTCGGCGGCGTTCTGGACATAGGGCACCAGGATGGTCTGCGCCCCGACATCGAGCAGGCGCTTGATTTCCACCGCGTCATTCCAGCCCGGCCGCACCGCGGCATGGGTCGGGTAGGGGGCGGCGGCCTGCAACATCGCCTGGGCGCGCGCAATGTCGATCACCCCGTGTTCGGTGTCGATCATCAGCCAGTCAAAACCACAGCCGGCCAGCGCCTCGAAAATGCCCGCGTCGGGGATCGAGCACCAGAGGCCGATCTGCGGTTGCCCCGCCTTGAGCGCGGCCTTGAAGCGGTTGATGGGCAGATCCATGGCATTTCCTTTGCATTTCAGTAGCAGGTTCCGGATTTCCGGCGCAACCTGGCGGCCAGGGCCGGCAGAGCGGGTGACCGCAAGCCGCACCCCGGTCACGCCAGCAGCGTGCCCAGGCGGCGCAGCGCGGCAAGGTAGCCTTCGGTGCCAAGCCCCGCGATCACCGCCTCGGCGCGCAGCGAGACATAGGAGTGGTGGCGGAACTCTTCGCGCTTGTGCACGTTCGAGATGTGGACCTCGATCACCGGCCCGTCGAAGGCGTTCAGCGCATCAAGAATCGCGACCGAGGTATGGGTCAGCGCGCCCGGATTGATGATGATGCCCTGCGCGGCGTGGCGCGCCGCGTGGATGGTATCGACGATTACCCCCTCGTGGTTCGACTGAAACAGTTTGACCGCCAGCCCCATCGTGGCCCCCAGCTTGGCGCAGGCAGCCTCGACATCGGCCAGGGTTTCGCGGCCGTAGATTTCCGGCTGGCGCTGGCCCAGCAGGTTCAGGTTGGGGCCGTTCAGGATATAGACGGTCTTGGGCATGGTGTCCTCCGCCGCAGGGTTCGAGCCGATCTTTTCACCTTCTGGCAGGCGGCGCCAGAGGATGAAAGGAAAGTCGATGGATCGCCGCATCAATCTCTCTTGGCATGTGCATCGCGCGATCAGCCACGGATCAGGGCGGGGCAATGGACAGGCCATGACTTACCTGCCAGACTTGCCGCCGATTGGCTCGGGGAGGGCCGATTCCATCACATACCGGGAGGAACCTGCGATGAATTTCACACTGACCCGCCGCGCCATGCTGGGGGCGACCGCCGCGACTGGCGTGCTGTTGGTTGCCGGGGCGGCGCTGGCCGACAACATCGTGCTCAGGATGGCTACCGTGGCGACTGAGACCGACCGGCGCACGGTGGCGCTGGCCGAAGTGTTCGGCCCGGCGGTGGCTTCGTTCGCCACCTACGAGCCGCACTACAACGGCACCCTGTTCAAGCAGGCGACCGAGCTTGAGGCGATCGCGCGTGGCAACCTTGAAATGGCGATCACCTCGGCGCAGGAACTGGCGACCTTCTTCCCGGAATTCTCGGTGTTTACCGCAGGCTACCTGCACCGCGACGCGGCGCATCAGGTGGCGGTGTTCAACGACGCGCTGATGGACCCGTTCAAGGCCAAGGTCGAGGCCGAGCTGGGGGTCAAGCTGCTGACCGTGATGTATCTCGGGCGGCGGCAGTTGAACCTGCGCACCGCAGGCGAGATCAAGACCCCCGCCGACATGGCCGGGATCAAGCTGCGCATGCCGGGCACCGACGCCTGGCAGTTCCTCGGCACCGCGCTGGGGGCCAATCCGGTGCCGATGGCCTTTGGCGAGGTTTACACCGGGCTGCAATCGGGCGCGATCGACGGTCAGGAAAACCCGCTGCCGACCGACAAGGACAGCAAGTTCTACGAAGTCACCAGGCAGATCGTGCTGACCTCGCATCTGGTTGATCTCAACTATCTGGCGCTGTCGCTCAAGGTCTGGGACGCGATGACCCCCGAACAGCAGGCGATCACCCAGAAGGCCGCCGATGACGCCGCCGAAGTGGCGCGCCAGCAGCAACTGGCGCTGGAAGACGAGCTGGTGGCGTTCTTCAAGGAGCAGGGGCTGAAGGTTTACGAGCCTGATGTCGCGGCCTTCCGCAGCCAGGTGCAGGCGGCCTATCTGGCCTCGGAATACGCGGCAAGCTGGCCTGCGGGCATCGTGGACGCGATCAACGCGCTGGCCAAGTAAGGGCACCCGATGCACCGCCTGATCGCGGCGCTGCGCCACGGGGCCGATGCGGTGGCGGCGGGCATGCTCGCCGCCATCTTCGTGATCTTCATCGTCCAGATCGTCGCGCGCTACATCCTGAACCTGCCGCTGGGCTGGACCGTCGAGGTCTGCCTTACGCTGTGGCTGTGGCTGGTGCTGTGGGGCTCGGCCTTCTGCCTGAGCGACCGCGATCACGTGAAGTTCGACCTGATGTATCACATGGTCAGACCGCGGACCCAGCGCATCTTTGCCGCCATTTCGGCGCTGGCGGTGGTGGTGGCGCTGGTGGTGGCGCTGCCCGATAGCTGGAGCTATGTCGATTTCTACAAGATCAAGAAAAGCGCGACCCTGCGGATCCCGCTGAACTACATCTTTGTCATCTATATCTTCTTCAGCGTCGCCCTGATCGCCCGCTACGCCTGGGGGTTGATCCGGATTTTGCGCAACCGCACTTCGTCAGAGTGGGAATGACATGTCGCTGGCGTTCCTGATCTGCCTTCTGGCGGTGTTCGTGCTGGGGGCGATCGGCACCCCGGTCGGCTACGCCCTGCTGGCCTCGGCTACCGTCTATCTGGCCGTCACCGGGTCGGATCTGTCGCTGGCTGCCGAGCAACTGATCCAGAGCATCTACGACGGCTACATCCTGCTGGCGGTGCCGCTGTTCATCATTGCCGCCAACATGATGAACGCCGGCACCGTCAGCGAGCGGCTGTTGAATTTCTGCGTGGCGCTGGTCGGGCGGTTTCGCGGCGGGCTGGGGCATGTCAACATCGTCTCGTCGCTGATCTTCGCCGGCATGTCGGGCTCGGCGGTGGCGGATGCGGCGGGGATCGGCAAGATCATCATCGGCATGATGACCCGCGACGGGCGCTATCGCCCCGGCTATGCGGCGGCGGTCACGGCGGCTTCGGCCACCATCGGGCCGATCATTCCGCCCTCGATTCCGATGGTGATGTATGCCCTGATCTCGAACCAGAGCATCGGCTATCTGTTTCTGGCGGGCGTGGTGCCGGGCTTTCTGATGGCGCTGGTGTTGATGATCATGAATCATACCATGGCGGTGCGCATGAAGGTGCGGCTGGAACCGGCGGTGCCGCTGCGCGCGCTGCCGCGCAAGACCTTCGGCGCGATTCCGGTGCTGCTGATGCCGGTGATCCTGCTGGGCGGCATCTATGGCGGGGCCACCACCCCGACCGAGGCCGCCTCGATTGCCGCCCTCTACGCGCTGATCCTTTCCGTCGTGGTTTACCGCGCCCTGAGCTGGGGCGATTTCTACCGCCAGGTGGTGGACAGCGCGCGGCAGGCGGCGACCGTCGGGATCGTGATCGGCTGCGCCCTGATCTTCAACTACATCGTCGCCTCCGAGAACATCCCCAACCTGTTGCAGGCCTGGCTGGCAGGCCTCGACATCAGCCCGTTGACCTTTCTGCTGATCGTCAATGTGATGCTGCTGGGGTTCGGTTGCCTTTTGGATGCCACCACCATCATTCTGGTGATCCTGCCGCTGTTCATTCCCACCTGTCAGGCGCTTGGCATTGATCTGGTGCATTTCGGGGTGGTCGCGGTGGTCAACGCGATGATCGGGCTGATCACCCCGCCTTACGGCATGCTGCTGTTCGTGATCAACGCCGTGACCGGCATCCCGCTGCGCGAGATCATCGTCAACGTGCTGCCGTTCCTCATCGCGCTGCTGGTCGCACTGGTGCTGCTGACGCTGTTCCCCGAGTTGTCGCTGTGGCTGCCGCGCCAGTTCGGATATGTCGGATGAAACCTGCGAAATCCACCCTGCGCCTTGGCCTGATCGGCGGCAACATCACCGCCACGCGCTCGCCGGCGCTGCACATCGTCTGCGGCCTGAGCCTCGGGCGCAACGTGACTTACGACCTGCTGATCCCGGCCGAGCTGCGGCTATCCTTTGCCGCGCTGCTGGCGCATTGTCAGGCGGCGGGCTTTGCCGGGGTCAACGTGACCTACCCGCACAAGGAAGAAGCCGCAGCGCTGGTGGTGGCCGGGGATCCGGTGGTGACGGCGATGGGGTCGGCCAATACCGTGCTGTTCACGGCCCACGGGCCACGCGCCTACAACACCGACTACAGCGGCTTTGTCGCCGCCTGGCGCGCGCGCTGGGGGGCAGCCCCTCCCGGTCGGGTGCTGCTGCTGGGCACCGGCGGGGTCGGGCGCGCGGTCGGCTTCGGGCTGCTGGCGCTTGGTGCCCGCGAGGTGGTGCTGCATGATACCGATCTTGGCAAGGTGGTCGCGCTTGCCAGCGCCATGCGCCGCCACGCGGCGGTGCCGGTGCAGGCCGCCGAACCCGCGATGCTGCGCGATCTGACCGGCTTTGACGGGGTGATCAACTGCACGCCCCTGGGTATGGCAGGCCGCCCCGGATCGGCCCTGCCCGACGGGGTGACGGGCGCACCACGCTGGGGGTTCGATGCGGTCTATACCCCGTCGGACACCCGCTTTCGCGCCCAGATCGAGGCGCTTGGCGCCGATTTCCTGAGCGGTTACGAGCTTTACTTTCATCAGGGCATTGCCGCCTTCGAGTTTTTCTCTGGCACCCCGATCACCGCCCCCGACTGGGTGCGCGGCGTGCTCGAGCATCAGCCCTGAGGGCTGCCCGGGCGTATGCGGCGGCAAATCGAACCTTTTCCCCAACGGGGGATCCCGTTACTGTGCCCGCAGTGCCGATGAAGGACCGCCATGACCCGTTTTGAATACAAGGTTGTTCCCGCCCCCCGGCGGGGCGAGAAAATCCCAGGGGCAAAGACCACGCCCGAGCGTTTTGCGGTGGCGCTGAGCCATGTGATGAACACGCTCGCCGCCGAGGGTTGGGAATATCTGCGCGCCGACACATTGCCTTGTGACGAACGCGCCGGGCTGACCGGCACCGCCACCCATTTCCAGAACCTGCTGGTGTTTCGCCGTGCCTTGCACGCGGCCGCGCTGGCAGCGCTACCCGACCTCGGCATCCCGCCCGCGCTGGTGCCCGCGGCGGTGCAGGCCGCGCCGGCGCTGCCGGGCAGTCATGCCGCCGAAGGCGCGGCTCCGGCGCTTGGCCCGGCCACCCAGCCCAACGGACCAGCGGTCTGATCAGCCGCGCGCGGCGGCCAGGGCGGCGGGCAGGGCGGCGGCAAACAGCGCCAGCGATCGGGCATCGCCGAGGCTGACCCGGATGCAGCGATCCTGCGGCGCGACAAAGGGCATCCGCACGAAGATGTCGCGCGCCGCCAGTTCGGCCAGCACAAGGCGGGCAAAGGCACCGTCGGCACCGCAATCAAGGGTCACGAAATTGGTGGCCGAGGGCAGGGCGATCAACCCATTGGCCGCGGCAATCCGCCCCATCTCGGCGCGGGCCGCGATGATCTGAGCCTGCACCGAAGCGAGGTGCGCCTGATCGGCCAGCGCCGCCAGCGCCCCGGCCTGCACCATCCGCCCGACCCCGAAATGGTTGCGCAGCTTGTTGAAGGCGGTGATCAGCCCCGGCGCCGCCACGCCGTAGCCCACCCGCGCCCCGGCCATGCCGTAGCCCTTGGAAAAGGTGCGCAGCCTTATCACCCGCGGGTCATCGGGCGCGATGGTGGGCGAGGTGCCGGGCGGGGCCAGATCGACGTAAGCCTCGTCCAGCACCAGCAGGGTGCCGTCGGGCAGGGCCTCGATCATGGCCGTGATTGTGGCGGCAGGATGGGCGCTGCCCATCGGATTGTCGGGGTTGGCAAGGTAGATGAGCTTCGCGTTGGTCGCGCGCGCCATGGCCAGCAGCGCCTGCGGGTCTTCATGATCAAAGCTGTAGGGCACCTTGTGCAAGCTGCCGCCGTAGCCCGCGACATGGAAGTTGAACGTGGGATAGGCCCCGTCCGAGGTTACCACCGGATCGCCGGGGCCGACCAGCAGCCGCACCAGATAACCCAGCAAGCCGTCGATGCCCTCGGCCACCACGATGTTCTCAAGCCCCACACCGTGATGCGCGGCCAAGGCGGTGCGCAGGTCATGAATTTCCGGATCGCCATACATCCAGACCTCGGCTGCGGCCTGCGCCATGGCGGCTATGGCGCGAGGCGAGGGGCCGAACAGGCTTTCATTAGCCCCCATCCGGGCGGCAAAGGGGCGGCCCCGCGCGCGCTCCTGGGTTTCGGGCCCGACGAAAGGCACGGTGGCAGGCAGGCTGGCGGTCAGCGCGGTGTAGCGGGGGGGCTGGGTCATGGTGTAAATTCAACGCCAAATCGCAGCGCGGCACAAGGGGGCAGGCAGCGGGGGCTGTCTGCCCCCGCACCCCCGAGGATATTTGAGCAAAGGAGAAATCAGTCGATTTCGGCGAGCCGTTTCAATGCAGCTTGCAGCTTGCCGGATTCTTCTTCGCCCTGTGCCAGTTTTTCGCGGGTTTGCTCGACCACATCTTCCTTGGCCGATGCGACGAAGGCCGGGTTGTTCAGGCGGGCGCGCAGGCCGTTCAGGTCTTTCTCCAGCTTTTCGAGGGTCTTTGACAGGCGGGCCTTTTCCTCGTCGAAGTCGATGATGCCCGCCAGTGCAATCGCAAAGGTGCCGCCTTCGACCGCCACCAGGATCGCGCCTTTGGGGGCGGCGGCGGCTGCGGTCAGTGCGTCAATCCGGGCCAAGCGTTTGATCAGGGCTTGGTTACTGGCCCAGGCCTGCTGGCCTGCGGCATCAAGCGCCAGTTGCAGCATGTCGAGTTTCAGCCCGGCCGGCACGTGCACCTGGGCGCGGGCCGAGCGCACCGCGTCAATCAGGCTGATCACCCACGTCATCTCGCGCATGCTGCCGCTGTCGATCAGCTCGGCGCCATAGGTCGGCCAGTCGGTGTGGACCAGCATCCTGGCCCGCGCCCCGGTGGTCTGCCATAACTCTTCGGAGACGAAGGGCATGATCGGGTGCAGCAGGATCATGCACTGATCCAGCACCCAGGCCATGGTGGCGCGGGTCTCGGCCGCGTGATCGCCGTCGAACAGGGGCTTGGCGAATTCGACATACCAGTCGCAGACCTTGCCCCAGACGAATTTGTAGAGCGCATCGGCGGCTTGATCAAAGCGGTAGGCGGCCAACGCGTCATCAACCTCGGCCCGCACTTTCGCAGTCTCGCCGATGATCCAGCGGTTGACGGTGGCGCGGGCTTCGGGCGGGGCGGCGCGGGTTTCGTGCCCCTGCCAGACGCCGTTCATTTCGGCAAAGCGGCAGGCGTTCCACAGCTTGGTGCCGAAGTTGCGGTAGCCCGCGATGCGTTGGGTATCGAGCTTCAGCACACCGCCGAGGCTGGCCATCGCGGCATTGGTAAAGCGCAGCGCGTCGGCACCGTATTCGTCGATGATCTCCAGCGGGTCCACGACGTTGCCCAAGGATTTCGACATCTTCTTGCCCTTGGCGTCGCGCACCAGGCCGTGCAGGTAGACCGTGTGAAACGGCACCTGACCGACCACTGCAAGCTGCATCATCATCATCCGCGCGACCCAGAAGAACAGGATATCCGAGCCGGTGATCAGCGCCGAGGTGGGGAAGTATTTCTTGAGTTCCGGGGTCTGTTCCGGCCAGCCAAGGGTGCCGATCGGCCACAGGCCCGACGAGAACCAGGTGTCGAGCACGTCCGCATCGCGCCACACCGGATACACCAGCGCGGTCGGATCCTGAGCGACGGCGTATTCGGCAAGGCTGGCCGCCAGCGCTTCGGTTGCGGCGTGCCGGTCTGCCACCTCGACGATCCGCGCGGCACTCAGCGGATGCGGCAGCGACGCCAGATCGGCGCGGAAGGCGCGGGTGACGCCCTTGAAATCGACCGCGCAGTGGGTGTGTTCACCGCCATGCACCACGCCATCTCCGGCCAGCAGGCCCAAAAGATCGACCTCGTCCAGATCGCCCGAGGCGCCCTTGGCGCTGTCTGACCACAGGTTGACGCCATACCACACCGGAATCTGGTGCCCCCACCAGAGCTGGCGCGAGATGCACCACGGCTCGATGTTCTCGAGCCAGTGGAAATAGACCTTGGCATCGCGCTCGGGCAGGATCACGGTGTCGCCGTTCTTCACCGCGTCGATCGCGGGTTGCACGATCCTGGCGGTATCGACGAACCACTGGTCGGTCAGCATCGGCTCGATCACCACCTTGGACCGATCCCCGAACGGCTGCATGATCGGCTTCGACTCAACCACCGGCTCCAGCGTCAGGTGTTCGGCACCGGTTTCGGGATCGACAGATTTCACCAGCACGGTCACCGCCAGCCCCTCGGCGGTGATCTGGGCCACCACCGCCTCGCGCGCGGCAAAGCGGTCAAGCCCGCGCAGATCGTCAGGCACCAGGTTCAGGCTGTCGATCTCGGCTTCGGTGAAATCGGCACCATTGGCGATTTCCTGCGCCCGAGTGGCGGCCTCGGCGTAGGGTGCGCCGTCCACCCGCAGCGCGCCCTTGGTATCGAGCAGACGGTATTTCGGAATGTTGTTGCGCTCGGCCACCGCATAGTCGTTGAAATCATGCGCCCCGGTGATCTTGACCGCGCCCGAGCCGAACGCGGGGTCGGGGTAGTCGTCGGTGATGATCGGGATCAGGCGGCGCTGCTGTTTCGGCCCCACCGGAATTTCGCAAAGCTTGCCCACGATCGGGGCATAGCGCGGGTCCGACGGGTGCACCGCTACCGCACCATCGCCGAGCATGGTTTCGGGCCGCGTGGTGGCGATCGAGATGTAATCGCGCCGCTCGCGCAGCGTCACCCGGCCCTCACTGTCGCGCTCGACATAGTCGTAGCTTTCGCCGCCGGCCAGCGGATATTTGAAATGCCACATGTGGCCCGCGACTTCGATGTTCTCGACTTCCAGATCCGAGATTGCAGTCTCGAAATGCGGATCCCAGTTCACCAGCCGCTTGCCGCGGTAGATCAGTCCCTTGGCATACATATCGACAAACACCTTGGTCACCGCTGCCGGAAAATTGCCCGACATGGTGAAGGCGTTGCGCGACCAGTCGCAACTGGCCCCCAGCCGCTTGAGCTGGTTGATGATGGTGTCGCCGGATTGTTCCTTCCACTCCCAGACCCTGGCCAGAAACGCCTCGCGGCCGAGTTCGCGGCGCGAGGGCTGCCCGGCCTTGGCCAGTTCGCGCTCGACCACCATCTGGGTCGCGATGCCGGCATGGTCCTGTCCCGGCTGCCACAGCACGTCATGCCCGCGCATCCGGTGCCAGCGCACCAGAATATCCTGCAACGTGTTGTTGAAGGCGTGCCCCATGTGCAGGCTGCCGGTCACGTTCGGCGGCGGGATCATGATGCTGAACGGCTCGGCCCCCGGTCGCGCGTTGGCCCCGGCCTTGAAGGCCCCTGCATCTTCCCAGGCGGCATAAAGCCGGGCCTCGGCCTCGGCGGCGTTGAAGGTCTTTTCCATCGGCATCAAGGGGTCCCTGCATCGGATCGGCGCTGGCCCATGCTCTAACCAATGCCGCCGCCAAGGCCAAGCCCAACCGGCACCGGTTTCTTCTTTGCCCAAATACTCGCCCTGATCCCGGCGGCTCAGCCTGCCCGGTCGATCCGGGTCGCCAGATGCACCAGACCTTCGGCCCCTGTCACCCCGTCGATCGCCCCGATCTGGGCCAGCACCTGATCCAGCACCTGGGTGCTCGGGGCTACCACCTGCACCAGCAGATCGAACCGGCCCGAGGTGGTCAGCACCCGCTCGACCGCGGCCATGGTCTTGAGCCGCGCCAGCACCCCGGCCTGGGCGCGCGGCGCGATGCTGACCACCACGCTGGCGCGCAGCCGCGCCGGATGCGCCGCCTCGCCCAACCGCACCGTGTAGCCCGCGATCACCCCGGTGGTCTCCAGCCGCTCCAGCCGGGCCTGAATGGTCGAGCGCGCGACCTTCAGCCGCCGCGCCAGCGTGGCCAGCGACATGCGGGCGTCCGCCCCCAGAAGCCCGAGAATGGCACGATCCAGATCATCCATGAAATCAGCCGATGCTTTTCGTCATTATAGCGCTTCTTCACTGCACTTATACTGTTTTCATCGGTAGAAATGTGTCCCATATGCATTTTCCACGTTTTCAGGAAAAGGGCGGCTCATACGCACCTGGCCTGGTTGAAAAACCGCGCAGGTGCCGCACTCCCGCTTTGGCGGGACGCGTCTGCGTCTTGTTGGCGAAAGAAGGAATGTGCCGATGGGACTGTCGAAAACAATCTGGACCAATCCGACCGAATACCTGCGGGTCGTCGCACCCGAGACGCCGGTGCTGTTCTTTTCCCCCGCCACGCTGCAAGCCACCGCCCGGCGGTTTCTTGATGGATTTCCGGGGCTTGTGACCTATGCGGTGAAATCGAACCCGGAAGAGGTGGTGGTGCAGAACCTCTCGGCCGCCGGGGTGCGCGGGTTTGATGTGGCCTCGGTTGCCGAGATCCGGCTGATCCGTCGCCTCGCGCCGGACGCGGCCCTGCATTACCACAACCCGGTGCGCGCGCGGGCCGAGATCGCGGCGGCGGTCGAGCTGGGGGTCAGGTCGTGGTCGGTTGATTCCGCCTCGGAACTGGCCAAGCTGATCGAGCTGGTGCCGAGCGATGGCAGCGAGATTTCGGTGCGCTTCAAGCTGCCGGTGGCGGGGGCGGCCTACAATTTCGGGGCCAAGTTCGGCGCCACCGAGGAACTGGCGGTCGAGCTTTTGCAAACCGTGGCGGCGGCGGGGTTCATCCCCTCGCTGACCTTCCACCCCGGCACCCAATGCACCGATTCCCACGCCTGGGAAGCCTATATCCGCGCCGCCGCCGCGATCGCCGCCGAGGCCGGCGTGACCATCGCGCGGCTCAACGTCGGCGGCGGTTTTCCCAACCACCGCCTGCACGGCGTGGTGCCCGCGCTGGAAGCCACCTTTGCCCTGATCGACCGGGTTGCCACCGAGGCCTTCGGGGCGGCCCGCCCGGCGCTGGTGTGCGAGCCGGGGCGCGGCCTGTGCGGCGACGCCTTCACCCTGGCGACCAGGGTGCGGGCGCTGCGCGACGGCGCGCATGTGTTCCTCAACGACGGGATTTACGGCGCGCTGGCGGAACTGCCGCTGGTCGGCGTGATCGACCGCATCGTGGTGCTCTCGCCCGACGGCAGCCGCCGCACCGCCCCGCCGCAGCCCCGCATCGTGTTCGGACCAACCTGCGATTCGGTCGATCGCCTGCCCGGTGACGTGGCGCTGCCGGGCGACATCGCAGAGGGCGATCATGTGCTGTTCCAAGGCATGGGCGCCTATTCCGCCGCCACCAACACCCGCTTCAACGGCTTTGGCGCGCTGACCATCGCCACTGTGCTGGCGCTGAAACTCTGAGCCATCACCCCGGCGGGACATCAGCGAAAAACGGCGACCCCTGGGCCGCCGTTTCGGTTGCCCCGCCTCAGCGCAGGCGCAGCTCGGTGTAGTCGCGCTTTGGCTCGCCGGTGTAAAGCTGGCGCGGGCGGCCGATCTTCTGGGTCGGGTCGGCGATCATTTCCTTCCACTGCGCGATCCAGCCCACGGTGCGGCTGATCGCGAAGATCGGGGTGAACATCGAGGTCGGAAAGCCGATCGCGTCAAGGATGATGCCAGAATAGAAATCGACGTTGGGGTAAAGCTTCTTGGCGATGAAATACTCATCCTCCAGCGCGATCCGCTCCAGCTCCTTGGCGACCTGAAGGGTGGGGTTGTTTTCGATCCCGAGCAGCCCCAGCACTTCGTCGGCGCTTTGCTTCAGCACTTTGGCGCGGGGGTCGAAATTCTTGTAAACCCGGTGGCCAAAGCCCATCAGCCGGAACGGATCATCCTTGTCCTTGGCGCGGGCGATGAATTCGGGGATGCGCTCGACCGTGCCGATCTCGCGCAGCATTTCCAGCGCCGCCTGGTTGGCCCCGCCATGCGCGGGCCCCCACAGGCAGGCGATTCCCGCCGCGATGCAGGCAAACGGATTGGCCCCCGAAGATCCCGCCAGCCGCACCGTCGAGGTCGAGGCGTTCTGCTCGTGGTCGGCGTGCAGCATCATGATGCGGTCAAGCGCCCTGGCCACGACCGGGTTCACCGTGTAGTCTTCACAGGGCACCGCAAAGCACATGTGCAGGAAATTCGAGGCGTAATCGAGTTTGTTGCGTGGATACTGGAACGGCTGACCGATCGAATACTTGTAGGCCATCGCGGCAATCGTCGGCAACTTGGCCACCAGCCTGATCGCCGCCACCTCGCGCTGCCACGGGTCGGTGATGTCGGTTGAGTCGTGATAGAACGCCGACATCGCGCCGACCACGCCGACCATGGTGGCCATCGGGTGGCTGTCACGCCGGAAACCACGAAAGAAATAGTGCATCTGTTCATGCACCATGGTGTGCTTGGTCACCCGGGCTTCGAAATCGAACATCTGCTGGGCATCGGGCAGTTCGCCGTAAAGCAGCAGGAAGCACAGTTCCAGATAGTGCGATTTTTCGGCCAACTGGTCGATCGGATAACCGCGGTGCAGCAGTTCGCCCTTGTCGCCGTCGATGAAGGTGATGGCGCTTTCGCAGGCGGCGGTCGAGGTGAATCCGGGGTCATAGGTGAACACATCACCTTCGGCGTAAAGCTTGCGGATATCAACCACATCCGGCCCCAGGGTGGGCGCGTGGATCGGCAGCGTGATCACCTTGTCGTCAAGGTGCAGCGTTGCGGTCCTGTTTTTTTCTGCCATCTTCTGTCCCTTTGCTTTGCCGCACTGCTGGTCACGCCACAGCGTCGTTCAACCGTGCAATCGTCTCGTCCTGACCGATGACCAGCATCATGTCGTAAATTCCCGGGCTGACCGTGCGCCCCGCCAGCGCCACCCTGAGCGGTGTCGCCAGCGCTCCGAATCCGATGCCATGTGCGCTTGCAACCTCGGTCAGTATGGCCTCGAGTTCCGGCTTGCGCCAAGTAGCATTTTGCAGGCGCGGCGTCAATTCTTTCAGTATGCCACGGGATACCGAGCTTAGCGCCGCGGCCGCCGCATGGTCTGGAACGATCGGGCGCGATTCAAGTGCAAATCGTGCCTTTTCAATCAGTTCAGGAAATGTCTTCGCGCGTTGCTTGAGGCAGTAGAGGGCGCTCGCAAGGTGGTCCTGCTGCGCCGCGCTCAGCGCAGGCTGACCGGCCGCCGCGAGATAGGCAGTGATCTCTTGCAGCAGCGCAGCATCCGGGGTGGCGGCGATGTGCTGGCCGCACAGGTTTTCCAGCTTCTTGAAATCAAGCCGCGCCGGGGCGCGCCCGATTCCCGTCAGATCGAACCATTCGGTTGCCTGCACGTCGGTAAAAAACTCGGCATCGCCATGCGACCAGCCCAGCCGACTTAGGTAGTTGCGCATCCCGGCGGCGGGGTAGCCCATCGCCTGATACTCCTCGACCCCGACCGCACCGTGGCGTTTGGACAGCTTCTTGCCGTCCGGCCCGTGGATCAGCGGAATATGGGCCCAGACCGGCACCTCCCAGCCCATCGCCTGATAGACCATGGTCTGGCGCGCCGCGTTGTTCAGATGGTCATCCCCCCGGATCACGTGGCTGACGCCCATGTCGTGGTCATCGACCACCACCGCCAGCATGTAGGTGGGTGTGCCATCAGAACGTAAACAAACCATATCATCAAGCTGATCATTGCCAAACCGCACCCGGCCCTGCACCGCGTCGGCGATCACCGTCTCGCCGCCGCGCGGGGCCTTGATGCGGATGACATAGGGCGCATCCGGGTGGCTGGCCGGATCGGCGTCGCGCCACGGGCTGTGAAACAGGGTCGAATGTCCGGCGGCGCGAGCGGTGGCCCGAAAGGTTTCGATTTCGTCCTGGGTGCAAAAGCACTTGTAGGCCGCCCCCCGGGCCAGCATCTGGCGCGCCACTTCGGCGTGGCGATCCTTGCGGGCAAACTGGCTGACCACTTCGCCATCCCAATCAAGCCCCAGCCACGTCAGCCCGCGCACAATGGCGGCGGTGGCGGCATCGGTCGAACGTTCGCGGTCGGTATCCTCGACGCGCAAAAGAAAGGTGCCGCCGTGGTGGCGGGCAAACAGCCAGTTGAACAGCGCCGTGCGCGCCCCGCCAATATGCAGATAGCCGGTCGGCGAGGGGGCAAACCGGGTGACAACCGGTCGGGCAGGGGCCGTGTTCATCGGTCTTAACCTTTCGGAAACCATGGGGCGCGTAGGCTTGCCGCTGCTGATAAGCGTTTGATCGCGGGGAAACAAGGTGGGCAGGCTGTGGCCGCTGGTGCAGGCCGTGACATGGAACCCGCTGCAGGCGCTGGCGCAGGCGCGCGGCATCCTGTTTCCGTGGGTGCCGGTGATCATGGCCATCAGCATCGGGGCGTGGTTTGCACTGCCGTGGGAGCCGGGGCTCGGGTTTTACCTTTCGGCGCTGACGGTGCTGCTGGCGGCGGTAGCGCTGTGGCTGTGGGGGCCAGAGCTTGGCCATCCCGTGGCGGTGATGGTGGCCTGCCTTGCCCTTGGCGTGCTGGCGGCTGGCGCGCGGGTGCATCTGGTCGCCGCGCCGGTGCTGGAATTTCGCTACTACGGCCCGGTGCAGGGCCGGATCGTCGAGATCGACCGCTCGCAATCCGATCGCCTGCGCCTGACGCTGGATCGGGTGGTACTGGCGCGGCTGCCCCCCGCGCGCACCCCGGCACGGGTGCGGGTCTCGCTGCATGGCGCGCAGGGGTTCTTTGCGCCCGATCCGGGGCAGGTGGTGATTCTGACTGCCAGCCTTGCCGCCCCCGAAGGCCCGGTCGAGCCCGGTGGCTTCGATTTTCAGCGCATGGCGTGGTTTGCCCGCCTAGGCGCGGTTGGCTACACCGCCACCCCGGTGCTGCTGCTGGCCCCGCCCGAGCCCGGCGCGCAGCGCCTCAACCGCATCCGCACCCGGCTTTCCAATGCCATTCAGGCCGCCGTTCCGGGCGATGCCGGGGCGTTTTCATCCGGCGTGATGACCGGCGACCGCTCGGGGTTAAGCCGACAGGCGGTGGACGATCTGCGCAAATCCAGCCTGATGCACTTGCTGGCGATTTCGGGCATGAACATGGCGTTCCTGATCGGCTTTGTCTTTGCCCTGCTGCGCTACGGCGTGGCGCTGGTGCCGCCCTTGGCGCTGCGGGTGAACGCGAAAAAGGTGGCGGCGGTGGCGTCCTTGGGCGTGGCCTGGTTCTATCTGCAACTGTCGGGCGCGAACGTGGCAACCGAGCGTGCCTTCATCATGGTGGTGGTGATGCTGGGGGCGGTGTTGTTCGATCGCCGCGCGCTGTCGCTGCGCTCGGTGGCGGTGTCGGCCTGCGTGCTGTTGCTGGTCAAGCCCGAAAGCCTGCTTGAGCCGGGGTTCCAGATGTCGTTTGCCGCCACCACGGCGCTGATTGCGGGCTTTGGCGCGATCGAGGGTGGGGTGCTGCGCGGGCGGATCGGGAAATGGGCGATGCCGGTGTTCACGCTGGTGGCTTCGTCGCTGCTGGCCGGGCTGGCAACCGCCCCTTATGGCGCCGCGACATTCAACCGGATTGCCGATTTCGGCTTTTTCGCCAACCTGTTGACGGTGCCGGTGATGGGGGCGGTGGTGATGCCTGCCGGGGCGATTGCGGCACTGGTGGCGCCGCTGGGGCTGGCCGCGGTGCCGCTGTGGGTGATGGGGCAGGGGTCGGCCTGGATTCTGTGGGTGTCGCACTGGATCGCCAGCCTTGACGGGGCGGTGATGATGGTGCCGACGCCGGGGCCCTGGGTGCTGCCGCTGATCAGCCTTGGCGCGCTGTGGCTGATTCTGTGGCGCGGGCCGGTGCGGGCGGCGGGCTGCCTCGCGGTGGTGTTGGCGCTGGTGCTCTGGGCGCAGGTCGAGCGCCCGGCGCTGCTGATCAGCGCCGATGGCGGGTTGGCGGGGGTGATGACGCCTGCGGGGCGGGCCCTGTCGGCCCCGCGCGGGGCCGGGTTCACCGCCCGAAGCTGGCTTGAGAACGACGGCGATCTGGCGGTCCAGGATCAGGCGGCGCTGCGGGTGGGGTTCATCGGGCCCAAGGGCGAGCGCCGTTTTGGGTTGGACGCGTGGCGCGGGGTGGTGCTGAAAGGCAAGGGGGCGGCTGACGCATTTGCCAGCGCCTGTGCCACGGCCGATCTGGTGATCGTCGCCGCCCGTATCCCGGTGCCGCGCGACGGTTGCCAGGTGATCGACCAGGCGCTGCTGGCGCAAACCGGCGGGCTGGCGATCTGGCCACAAGTCGATGGCACGCTCCGGCTTGATCCGACCCGGCGCGCGCGCAGGCTGTGGAACAGCGCTGGCCCGACGCCGAAGGTCGTCTGGCGCCTGACCCTGCCCACCTTGCGGCTGGCCAAGGATCAGTAGCTGCGGATCAGCCCGACCAGACGGCCCTGCACCTTGACCTGATGGTCGGGATAGACCCGGGTCTCGTAGGCCGGGTTGGCGGCTTCCAGCGCGATCATCCCGCCGCGGCGGCGAAAGCGCTTCAGCGTGGCCTCGCTGTCGGCAATCAGTGCCACCACGATATCGCCATTTTCGGCGGTGGTCTGTTCGCGGATCACCACGATGTCGCCATCGTTGATCCCTGCCTCGATCATCGAATCGCCTTTGACTTCAAGGGCATAATGCTGGCCACTGCCGGACAGCATCGACCCCGGCACGGCGACGTGATGCGACACCTCGGAAATGGCCTCGATCGGCACCCCGGCCGCGATTCGCCCCATCACCGGGATTTCGAGCGCGTAAACCGCCTCGATCGGCAGCGCCCCGCGCGGCGGATCGGCGCGCGAGCCTTCGATCACGGTCGGCGAAAAGCCCGGGCGCATCATGGCCTCGGGCAGCTTGATGATTTCCAGCGCGCGGGCGCGGTGCGCGAGACGGCGGATGAAGCCACGCTCTTCCAGCGCCGTGATCAGGCGGTGGATGCCCGATTTCGAACGGAGATTCAGCGCATCCTTCATTTCGTCGAACGAAGGCGGCACCCCGTCACGCTCGGTGCGGGTCTTGATGAAATCCAAGAGCTCCAGTTGCTTGTGTGTCAGCATCACTTCCCCCGCGGATCATGAACATTGCGCCGTTTGCACAATGTTCTGCCCGTGTTCCTGCTTTGTGTCAAGCGTTTCAGGCCACTCAATCACAGCGTGTGGTAGAAAACTTCCGCGCCCGCCTGCCGCGCCCCATCCCCCAGCGGGCGGATCAGCAGCGCATCGGCCTCGGCCAGCACCCCCAGCAGGGCCGAATCCTGACGCTCGAAAGGAACGATGCCGGGCAGACCCGGCCCGGCCACCAGTCGCGCCCGCATGTAGTGGGTGCGTGGGCCGGTGGGGCCCACATCCTGCGCCAGCACCGCGCGCAGGGGCTGCGGGGCAGGGGCCGGATCGCCCAGCATGGCGCGGATCAGCGGCACCACGAACAAATGGCCGCAGACGATGGCCGAGACCGGATTGCCCGGCAGCCCCAGCATCGGCACCCCGCCGAGCCGCCCCGCCATCAGCGGTTTGCCGGGGCGCATCGAAATCTTGTAGAACGCGCGCTCCAGTCCAAGCGCCGTCGCCACCTTGGCCACCAGATCGTGGTCGCCGACCGACGCCCCGCCGATGGTCACGATCAGATCCGCCCCATGCGCCAGATCGAACACCTGCGCCAGTTCGGCCTCGCTGTCGCGCGCGATCGGCAGCATCCGGGCCTCGGCTCCGGCGGCCTCGACCAGCGCCTTCAGCGCGAAACTGTTCGAGCAGATGATCTGATCGGGGCCGGGATCCTCGCCCGGCAGCACCAGTTCGTCGCCAGTGGCGATCAGCGCCACCACCGGGCGGCGGGTGACGCCGACCTCGGGGATGTTCATCGCCGCCAGCAGCGCCAGATCATTGGGCCGCAGCCGACGCGGGCCAAGCGCATCACCGGCGCGGAAATCCTGCCCCCTGGCGCGGATGTTGGTGGCGCTGCCCACCCGATCCGTCAGGGTGATGCGGTGGCCCTGGACTTCGACATCTTCCTGCAACACGACGTGCGTCGCCCCTGCGGGCACCGGCGCGCCGGTAAAGATGCGCACCGCCTGACCGGGGCCCACGGTCCCGGCAAAGCCATGCCCGGCCCCGGCCTCGCCGATCACCGCAAAGGCATCATCGGGGCACGGCGCAACCCCCACGGCATAGCCATCCATCGCCGAGGCATCGAACGGCGGCTGATCGCGCCGCGCCATCGCCGGGGTGCACAGCCAGCGCCCGGCAGCCTCGGCCAGCGCCACGGTCTCGGCCTCAAGCGGGGTTGCCAGCGCCAGAACCCGGGCCAGCGCTGCTTCAACCGAAATCACAGCTTCGCCTCGTAGCGCCCTGATTTACCGCCATCTTTCAGAACCAGATGAATATCTTCAATCTGCATCCCGCGCTCGACCGCCTTGACCATGTCATAGACCGTCAGCGCCGCCACCGAGACCGCCGTCAGCGCCTCCATCTCGACCCCGGTCTGGCCGCCGGTCCGCACCGTGGCCTCGATCACCACGCCGGGAATGGCTTCGTCCACCCGCAGATCAAGCGCCACCCGGGTAATCGGCAGCGGATGACAGAGCGGGATCAGATCGGCGGTTTTCTTGGCCGCCATGATGCCCGCCAGCCGCGCCACCCCCAGCACGTCGCCCTTTTCGGCCCGCCCGGCGGCAATCAGCGCCGCGGTCGCCGCCGTCATCCGCACCGTGCCGCGTGCAACCGCGACCCGGTTGGTGACCGGCTTGTCCGACACATCCACCATATGGGCGTGGCCGGCGGCATCGAAATGGGTCAGACCCGCGTTGCTCATCAGTCGCCCCCCTGTGCCGTCAACGGCCGCGCCAGGATCGCGCGCGTTGCCGCCGCCACGTCATCCTGCCGCATCAGGCTTTCGCCGATCAGGAAACAGCGCGCCCCGTAGCGCGCGAGGTCCGCCAGATCGGCGGGGGTGTGAAGACCGCTTTCCGCCACGATCAGCCGGTCCTCGGGCACATGACGCGCAAGCTGGCGGGTGGTCTCGAGGTTGACCACGAACGAGTGCAGATCACGGTTGTTGATCCCGATCAGATCGGATTTCAGCGCGGCAGCGCGGTCAAGCTCGGCCCGCTCGTGGACCTCGATCAGCACGTCCATCCGCCACGCGCGCGCGGCGGCTTCCAGTTCTGCGGCCTGCGCATCCGACACCGAGGCCAGGATGATCAGGATGCAATCCGCCCCCAACGCCCGCGATTCGGCCACCTGCCACGGATCATAGAGAAAATCCTTGCGCAGGCAGGGCAGGGCGGTGGCGGCGCGGGCGGCGACCAGATAGCTGTCGGCGCCCTGAAACGAGGGCCCATCGGTCAGCACCGACAGGCAGGTCGCCCCGCCGGCCTCGTAGGCGCGCGCCAGGGTGGGCGGGTCGAAATCGGCACGGATCAAACCGCGCGACGGGCTGGCCTTCTTGATCTCGGCAATCAAGCCGTAGCCGGTGGCGGCAGCTTCGTGCAGGGCACGCGAAAAGCCGCGCGGGGCAGGGGCCGCGCGCGCCGCGTCTTCAACCTCGGCCAGCGGGCGGGCGGCCTTGCGCGCGGCAATGTCGATCAGCTTGTAGGCCTTGATCTGGTCAAGAATATTGGTCATTGCGCCTGCCCCCTGCGCCGCTCATCCGCCCTGCCGGGCATCTTCGCTGCCTGCCGCGACAAGCGCCCGCAGGAAGCGCGGAGCGCCCGCTTACCCGGCATTGGTGATCCGCACCAAGGCGGCAACCTTGGCCTTTGCCGCGCCGGAATCGATGCTCTGGCGCGCCAGCGCCACCCCCGCGGTCAGGTTGGCGGCGCGATCGGCCACCATCAGCGCCGCCGCCGCGTTCAGCAGCACCGCGTCGCGGTAGGCCCCGGTGGCCCCCTCCAGCAGCGCGCGCAAGGCGTGCGCATTCTCGGCCGGAGTGCCCCCCAGGATCGCCTCGAACGGATGCAGCGGCAGCCCCGCCTGTTCAGGATGCACCTCGAATTCGCGAAAAGTGCCCCCTTCCAGCGCCACCACCTGCGACGGTGCCGCAATCGACAGCTCGTCGGTGCCGTCGCCGCCATGCACCAGCCACGCCTTGTCCGAGCCGAGCGCGCGCAGCACTTCGGCCATCGGTCGCAGCAGGGCCGGTGAAAACGCCCCGGTCAACTGGCGCCTGACGCCGGCGGGGTTGGTCAGCGGCCCGAGGATGTTGAAGATGGTGCGGGTGCCAAGCTCGGCGCGCACCGGCCCGACATGACGCATCGCCGGGTGGTGCATCGGAGCCATCATGAAGCCGATCCCGGCCTCGCTCAGGCAACGCTCCACCACCTCGGCCCCGACCATCACGTTGAGCCCAAGCTCGGTCAGCGCATCGGCCGCGCCTGATTTGGAACTGAGGTTGCGGTTGCCATGCTTGGCCACCACCACCCCCGCGCCGGCCACCACCAGGGCGGTTGCGGTCGAGATGTTGAGCGTGCCCTTGCCATCGCCGCCGGTGCCGACGATGTCCATCGCCCCCTCGGGCGCGCGCACTGCATTGCAGGCCCCGCGCATCACGCTTGCGGCGGCGGCATATTCATCGACCGTCTCGCCACGGGTGCGCAGCGCCATCAGCAGACCACCGATCTGGGCCGGGGTGGCATCACCCGCGAACAGGCAGCCAAAGGCCACTTCGGCCTCGGCGCGGGTCAGCGGACGGCTGGCGGCCAGCCCGATCAGCGGTTTCAGGGCGTCGCTCATGCCGGTGCTCCGATCCGCGCGGTATTCAGGAAATTGCGCAGCAGCGCGTGGCCATGCTCGGAGGCGATGCTTTCGGGGTGAAACTGCACCCCTTGGGTCGGCAGATCCCGGTGGCGCAGACCCATGATGGTGCCGTCTTCCAGCCAGGCCGTCACCTCGAGGCAAGCGGGCAGGCTGGCACGCTCGACGATCAGGCTGTGATAGCGGGTGGCAAGAAACGGCGAGGGCAGCCCCGCGAATATCCCCGCCCCGGCGTGGTGGATCACCCCCATCTTGCCATGCACGATCTCGTGGCAGCGCACCACCTTGCCGCCGAAGGCCTGGCCGATCGCCTGATGGCCAAGGCAGACCCCCAGCAGCGGAATTCCGGCCTCGGCGGCGGCCAGCACCAGCGGCAGGCAGATCCCGGCCTGTTCGGGGGTGCACGGCCCCGGCGACAGCACGATCGCGGCCGGGTGCAGCGCCATCGCCGCCTGCACGTCCAGCGCATCGTTGCGCCGCACCGTGACATCGGCCCCCAACTCGCCGAGATAATGCACGAGATTGTAGGTGAAGCTGTCGTAGTTGTCGATCAAGAGCAGCATCTGCGCGGTGTCCGGTTTCGGGGTGATGGATAGGGGGTGAACCCGTCGTGGTGTCGCGCTATACATGGTCCGAGCCGCAGGGGGGCGTCAAGCGAAACCCGCCCGAACACATGTGGCATCGGGCGCAGGAAAGGGCAGGAACATGGCAGTGCGGGGATTTCTGTCCGGGGTATTCTGGGGCAGCGTGGTGGCGGCGCTGGGCCTTGGCGTGGTGTCGCAATTCGTGGCGTTGCCGCAGGCCCCGGTTGCCGCCCAAGCCCCTGCTCCGGCCCAAGCCCCTGCTCCCGCGCCTGCCCCGGTGGTCGAGCCTGCCCCGGTCGCGCCCGCCGCCCCCACCGCCGAGGTGCCCGCCGCGACCGCGATTCCCGATGACCAGGCCGCCCCTGCCGTGCCCGAGGTGGTCGCTGATCCGGCGGTGGCCCTCGCACCCAAAGCCGCAGCGCAGACCCCGCTTGCCCCGGCAGCGCCGGACGCCACCCCCCCGGCTCCCGCCATGCCCGCTGCGAGCGAGACGCCCTCGGCCACCGACACCCCAACCCGGCTGACCGCTCCCACCGCAGAAATGCTGCCGCCGGGTGCCGCGCCGCAACCCGTGCGCCCTGCGCCCGTCGCCGCTGCGCCGGGTGCCATGCCAACACCCACCCCTTCGGCCCCGGCACCGACGGTTGCCGCCCCGGTCGATGGCGCCGCCGCAGCACCCGCAGTCCTCACCCCCACGCCCCCGGCCGCCGATCCCCGGCCCGCCGCCGCCGCCCTGCCGCCGCCGCCACCACTGACCGCCGCAGAGCAGGCACTGCTGCACCCCGCGCCCGAAGCCGCGCCCGAGGCTCGTCCGGTTCCCGATCAACCGATCCTGAAGCCGGTTCCCGGCCTGGGCGAAGGCGTCGTTGGCGTGACCACCGGGCGACTGCCGCGGATCGGCGATGCGCCGCAGCCCGAACCCGCTGCCCCGGTGATCGAGCCGCCCGCGCTGGTGCGCTTTGCCCGTCCATTCGACAACCCCGACGCCAAGCCGCTGTTTGCCCTGATCCTGATCGACAGCGGTGCCCCCGAGCTTGATCGCGCCAGCCTGGCCGCTCTGCCGTTCGCGCTGACCTTCGCGATCGACCCATCGGCCCCGGATGCCGCCGCCGCCGCCGCCCTTTACCGCGCCGCCGGGCAAGAGGTCATCATGCTGGCGACCGGCATTCCGCAAGGGGCCACGGCTTCCGATCTCGAGGTGACGTTTGCCGCCCACAACAGCGCGCTGCCGCAAGCGGTGGCGGTGCTCGATCTCGAAACCGGCGGCTTTCAGAATGACCGTCCGCTGGCCACCGCCGTGGTGCCGGTGATCCAGGGCTCGGGGCGCGGTCTGCTGACCTGGGACAAGGGTCTCAACGCCGGTGATCAGGTGGCGCGGCGCGACGGTCTGGCCGCGGCGGTGATCTATCGCCGCCTCGATGGCGAGAACGAGTCCATCCCCACCGTGAAGCGCTACCTTGACCGTGCCGCGTTCAAGGCGGCCCAGGATGGCAGCGTCGCAGTGGTCGGCACGACCCGCGCTGCGACCATCGCGGCCATTCTGGAATGGACCGTCGAAGGCCGCGCCGCATCGCTTGCCCTTGCCCCGGTCACCGCCGTGCTGACCTCGCCCTAGCCGCCAGGCGGTGCACCGTCACTTCTTCATTCACCTTTGCGAAAATACTCTCGGGGGGAGCGGGGGGCAGACAGCCCCCCGCCGCGCGCCACCTTGCCCCGCCGCGCGTGACCGCATAGAGATAGCCGCAACACCCCGTCGCGACAGGCAGAGCCATGGCAAAACCAACCGAAACCGATCCCGCAATCCGCAAGCACAAGGGCACCTCGATCGTGGTCTGGGCGCTGATGGCGATGCTGGTGGCGGGGTTGGGCGGCTTTGGCATCACCAACTATGGCTCTGGCGTCTCGGTCATCGGCAGCGTCGGCGGGCGCAAGATCGACGTCAACCAGTATGCCCGCGCCTTGCAGCAGGAACTGGCGGCGTTCGGGGCCCAGGTCGGCACCACCGTCACCCTGACCCAGGCGCAGTCGATCGGGCTCGATCAGACCGTGCGCCAGCGCCTGATCATGGCGGCAGCCCTTGACAACGAAGCCGACCGCATCGGGCTTTCGGTCGGGGATGCGCGGGTGATCAAGGAAATCACCGCCATGCCCGCGTTCAAGGGGGCGGCTGGTGGCTTTGACCCCGAGACCTATAAATACACGCTCGAGCGTAACAATCTGAAAAAGGCGGGGTTCGAGACCAGTTTGCGTGATGAGTTGGCGCGCTCGCTGCTGCAAGGGGCGGTGTCGGGTGGTTTTGCCGCCCCCGCAGCGCTGACCGACACGCTTTACGCCTATGTTGCCGAGCGGCGCGGCCTCTCGCTGCTGCGCCTGGCCGAGGCCGATCTGGCCGCCCCGCTGCCGAGCCCCACTGCGGCCGATCTGCAAGCCCATTACACCGCCAATCTCGCCGCCTTCAGCAGCCCCGAGGCGCGCCGCATCACCTATGTCGCCCTGCTGCCCGAAGCCGTGGCCGCCACCCTGCCGGTGGATGAAGTGGCGCTGCGTGCGCTTTACGATGCCCGCATCGACGAGTTCGTCCAGCCCGAGCGCCGTCTGGTGGAACGTCTGGTCTACCCGACCGAGGCCGATGCCGCCGCCGCCAAGGCCCGGCTCGACGCGGGCGACAGTTTCGAAAGCCTGGTCGCTGGGCGGGGTCTGACCCTGGCCGATATTGATCTGGGCGACGTGTCGCAAAGCGATCTTGGTGCGGCAGGCGAGCCCGTGTTCGCGCTGACCGGGCCGGGCGTGGTGGGGCCGCTGCAATCCGATCTGGGGCCGGCGCTTTACCGCATGAACGCCATTCTGGCGGCGCAGGAGACCAGTTTTGATCAGGCCCGCGACCAGCTTGTGGTCGAGTTTCAGCTTGATGCCGCCCGGCGCGCAATCGGCGACCGGGCCGAGGCGATCAACGATGCGCTGGCCGGCGGGGCGACGCTGGAGGATCTTGCCCGCGAACAGGACATGACGCTGGCGCAGATTGATTTCACCCCCGCATCGAGCGACGCTATTGCCGCCTATCCGGCCTTCCGTGACGCCGCCGCTGCGGTGGCGGTGGGCGATTTTGCCGAAGCCATCGCGCTTGACGATGGCGGTGTGGTGGCGCTGCGGCTGGACGAGATCGTGCCCGCCGCGCCAATCCCGTTCGATCAGGCCCAGGGCGAGGTGGCCGCAAGCTGGCGCAAGGCGGCGCTGGCCACGGCGCTGGCGACGCGCGCGGCCGAGATCAAGGTGGCGGTTGATGGCGGGGCGGCGCTGGCAAGTTTCGGCATCCTGTCGGTGACGCCGGGGATCGCGCGCGACGGTTTTGTCGAGGCCACCCCCGACGGCTTTGTTGCCACGGTCTTTACCATGGCCGAAGGCGAGGCAAGGGTGATCGAAGGCCCCGATTTTACCGGCGTGGTGCGGCTTGACCACATCGCGCCCGCGGCCGCCGGCGGCGACGCGGCTGACGCGCTGAAAGCGGCGATCGCGGCGCAGGCCGAGCAGGCGCTGGCGCAGGATGCGTTTGTGCTGTTCAGCGCGGCGCTGATGGCCGAGGCCGGGATCAGCCTTGATCAGGCAGCGATCAACGCCGTCCACGCCCAGTTTCCCTGAGAGGCCGCGATGACCTTGACGCCTTCCTTTGATGCCTTCGAGCGCGGCTGGGCCTTGGGGCGCAATCAGGTGGTTTATGCCCGCCTTGCCGCCGACCTCGATACCCCGGTGTCGCTGATGCTCAAGCTGGCCGAGGCGCGGGCCGACACCTTCATGCTTGAATCGGTCACCGGCGGCGAGGTGCGCGGGCGCTACTCGGTGGTGGGCATGAAGCCCGATCTGATCTGGCGCTGCCATGGGACGCAGGCCGAGATCAACCGCGCGGCGCGGTTTGATCCCGCCGCCTTCACGCCCGAGGTGCCGCCGCCGCTGGCCAGCCTGCGCGCCCTGATCCATGAGAGCCGGATTGATCTGCCGCCCGATCTGCCCGCCATCGCGGCGGGGCTGTTCGGCTATCTTGGTTACGACATGATCCGGCTGGTGGAACACCTGCCCGACGTCAACCCCGACCCGCTGGGACTGCCCGATGCGGTGCTGCTACGGCCTTCGGTGGTGGCGGTGCTCGACGGGGTCAAGGGCGAGGTCACGGTGGTGGCCCCGGCCTGGCACGCGGCCGGCGTCACGGCGCGCGCCGCCTATGCCCAGGCCGCCGAGCGGGTGATGGACGCGCTGCGCGATCTTGACCGCGCCCCCCCCGCGCCGCGCGATTTCGGCGAAGCCGCCGCCGTGGGCGAGATGCGCTCGAACTTCAGCCACGCGGGCTACAAGGCGGCGGTCGAGGCGGCCAAGGCCTACATCCGGGCGGGCGACATCTTTCAGGTCGTGCCCAGCCAGCGCTGGCGGCAAAGCTTTACCCTGCCGCCGTTCGCGCTTTACCGCAGTCTGCGCCGCACCAACCCCTCGCCGTTTTTGTTCTTCTTCAACTTCGGCGGCTTTCAGGTGGTGGGGGCCAGCCCTGAAATTCTGGTGCGGCTGCGCGGCGGCGAAGTGACCATCCGCCCGATCGCCGGCACCCGCAAGCGCGGGGCGACCCCCGAAGAGGATCGCGCGCTTGAGGCGGACCTGCTGGCCGACCCCAAGGAACGGGCCGAGCATCTGATGCTGCTTGATCTCGGGCGCAACGATGTCGGCCGGGTGGCGAAGGTCGGCACGGTGCACCCGACCGAGCAATTCACCATCGAGCGTTACAGCCACGTGATGCACATCGTCTCAAACGTGGTGGGGCAGATCGCGACCGGCGAGGATGCCCTGTCGGCGCTGCTGGCCGGACTGCCTGCGGGCACCGTGTCGGGCGCGCCGAAGGTGCGGGCGATGCAGATCATCGACGAACTCGAGCCCGAAAAGCGCGGGGTTTACGGCGGCGGGGTGGGTTATTTCGCGGCCAACGGCGAAATGGATTTCTGCATCGCCCTGCGCACTGCGGTGCTCAAGGACGAAGTGCTTCACATTCAGGCCGGGGGCGGCGTGGTTTACGACAGCGACCCCGAGGCCGAGTATCAGGAAACCGTCAACAAGGCCCGCGCCCTGCGCCGTGCGGCCGAAGACGCCGGGCTGTTCGCGCAGCGCGGCAATCGCTGAGTGCGTGCAGGCGACAGCCCCCGAGGATATTTTTGCCAGCGAGAACGGGTCAGAAATCGAGCGGGGCGAGGCGGCTAAACATCTCGGCGATGCCGGTGGTATCAATGTTGGCGAAAGCGATGCGAAGCTGGCGCTGGCCCTCGGCGCTGTCAGGCGGCTGAAACATGGTGCCGGGCAGCAGCAGCACGGCGGCGTCACGCAGCAGGCGTTTGGCAAGCTGGTCTGACGGTAGCGGAAAAGGGTGTTCGACATAGGCGAAGTAGGCACCGCAGCCCAGCAGATGCCAGTCGGGCAGGGCGGCAAAACCCTGGATCATCGCGGCGCGGCGGGTCAGAATCTCGCGCCGCTCGCCCGCCAGCCACGGCCCGAGGTTGCGCATCCCCCAAAGGGCTGCAATCTGGCCCAACTGATTGGGGCAGATCGCGACGGTATCAAGAAACTTCTCGACCTCGGCCAAGCGCGCGCGCGCCGCCACGATCGCCCCCACCCGGTGGCCGGTCAGGCGGTAGGCCTTGGAAAAGGAATAAAGCTGGATCAGGGTCTGGTGCCAGTCGGGATCGGTGAACAGATCATGCGGCGCGCCGTCGCGGCTGTCGAAATCGCGGTAGGTTTCATCGACGATCAGGGCAAGGCCATGGCTGCGGGCCAGATCGGCAAAGGCGCGCAGGGTGGCGGCGGGGTATTCGCGGCCAGCGGGATTGTTGGGGCTGACCAGCACGATGGCGCGGGTGCGCGAGGTGATCAGGGCACGCGCGGCTTCGGGGTCGGGGATCAGGGTCGCGCCGGTGGGCAGCGCCACGCAGGCCACCCCTTGCATGTCGAGCCACATCTTGTGATTGAAATACCACGGCGTCGGCAGGATCACCTCATCACCCGCCCCGGCCAGCGTGGCAATCGCGGCACAGAAGGCCTGATTGCAGCCCTGGGTGATGGCGACCTGATCCGCGCTGACCTGCCCGCCGTAAGCGACCGACCATTGCGTTGCGATCTCGGCCCGCAGCGCGGGCAGGCCCAGCACCGGGCCATAGATATGGGCGGCGGGGTTGTTCAGCGCCGCATCGGCAATCGCCTGGCGCAGGCCGAGCGGCGGCAGATCGACCGGGGCGGCCTGGCTGACATTGATCAGCGGGCGCTCGGGGGCGAAGGCCACCCCCTCCAGCCAGCGCCGCGCCGCCATCACCGGCGGGGCAAAGGTGGCGGCCATGGCGGGGTTGAGCGGATGGGTCATGGTGATCTCGCACGAAAGGGGCAGCAGCCCGGAAACTTCCGCCACGTGACCACCCCGCCGCCCGCAGCGCAAGAGCCTCCCGGATTTCTCCTTTGCAAAAATATCCTCGGGGGGTGAATTGGCCGCAAGGCCAAGAGGGGGGCCGAGGCCCCCCTTCTTCCCACCCCTCAGTCGGTGCCGCGATACGGCTGAACGTATTGCAGCGCCATGTCCCAGGGAAAGAAGATCCAGGTGTCCTGGCTGACCTCGGTGACATAAGTATCGACCATCGGCTTGCCCGAGGGCTTGGCATAGACGGTGGCATAATGGGCGCGGGGGTAAAGCGCGCGCACCACTTCAAGGGTCTTGCCGCTGTCCACCAGATCATCGACGATCAGGATACCCGCGCCATCCCCCATCAGCTCGGCCTGCGGGAACTTGATCACATGCGGCGCGGCCTGGGTCTGGTGATTGTAGCTTTTCACCGAAACGGTATCGACCACCCGGATGTCAAGCTCGCGCGCCACGATCGCGGCGGGCACCAGACCGCCCCGGGTCACGCCGACCACGGCGCGCCACTGGCCGCCATCGGGCCC
>Ga0210028_1000547_pt1 | contig 32916 bp, 29 predicted proteins | sample CryGeymeta201513_FD_185468 | JGI IMG/M metagenome (GOLD analysis project Ga0210028, IMG submission 185468) | Groundwater microbial communities from Crystal Geyser aquifers in Utah, USA - Crystal Geyser metaG 2015-13 (SPAdes) (version 2) | ecosystem: Environmental > Aquatic > Deep subsurface >...
GAATTGGCATTGTAAATGGTGATGAGGTAATTATAAAAGATAAATCCCTTGATAAAATCATGAATATGTTGACTGCTTTCTTCGGTAGTTTCAAAATTATGAATGGTATTTACATAAAGCAGATGAATTCTCGCTTCAAAAAAGTTGGCAAAGTCTATCACTTTTTGAAAAGATTTTCTGCCCGTTAGCGAAAAATCTGAAGCAAAAACTAAGTGTTTTATTTCAAAGTTTTTAGGGGTTTCTTTTATAACAAGCACCGGCACATCAGCGTTTCTAACCACTTTTTCGGTGTTAGAACCTATAATTACTTCGGCCAAACCGGATGCGCCTTTAGAGCCCATGACTATTAAATCGATGTTTAATGCTTTAGCCTCATCTTGAATGCCGTTAAAAGCCTTATAAAATAAGATGTTTGTTTGAACCTTAACCGATTTCAAAAAGGGAAGTTTTAAAAAGGTCTCAAATCTTCTTTTAGCCATCTCCATAAAAAAAGTAGGCTCAATTTGATTTGAAATCATAAACTCGGTGGTTTCAGGCAATTCTAACATGTGTAAAAAGTACACTGTTCCATTACATTTTTTTGCAATGCTTACCGCAACTTGAGCAGCATTTTCGGCCTCTTTAGAAAAGTCAACTGGTACTAAGATACGTTTCATGATAAAATATTTTAGGTTTAACACCTTAAAGATAGTGAAAACTGGTCTTTAAATTACTGATTTTTGTATATAAATTTAATATGTACTATATTTGCACCGAATTTTACGAAGAAGACAATTGAAAGGGCGTTTAAATGCCCTTTTTTTACATGACAAAATGGAGCATACTAAAGTAATAGAACTGGTTAACGAAGCCTTACAAACTAACGATTCATTGTTTTTAATTGAAGTTAAAGTAACGGCAGATGCTAAAATTTTTGTTGTTGTTGATGGCGATCAAGGCGTTACTTTAAAAGAATGTATTAGAATAAGTAGGTATATAGAAAACAACCTTGATAGAGAAGTTGAAGATTATGCGCTTGAGGTGATGTCTGCGGGTTTATCAGAGCCTTTAAAAGTTAGACGTCAGTATCAAAAAAATATAGGAAAAACCTTGACTTTAAAGTTAAAAGAGGGCCCCTTAGTTGAAGGTATTTTAGATTCAATTGATGAAGATGGTTTAAATTTGAGTTGGGAAGCACGAGAAACCAAGCCTCTAGGAAAAGGCAAAATTACCGTAACTAAAAATGCTAAATTTGCATTTGAAGAACTAAAAGAAGCAAAAGTTAAAATAATATTTAATTAAAATAAATCATGGAAAATATCGCATTAATTGAATCTTTTTCAGAATTCAAAGACGATAAGAGTATTGATAGGGTAACCTTAATGTCAATTTTAGAAGAGGTGTTTAGAGCGACTCTAAAACGCAAGTTTGGATCGGATGATAATTTTGACATCATCATAAATCCTGATAAAGGCGATTTAGAAATTTGGAGAAATAGGGTTGTTGTGGCCAACGGTGAAGTGGTTGACCCAAATTCGGAAATAGAATTAAAGGCTGCGCGCAAAATTGAACCCGATTTTGAAGTTGGCGAAGACGTATCAGAAGAAGTGAAAATTATCGACTTAGGCCGAAGGGCCATTTTAGCTTTGCGCCAAAACTTAATTGCTAAAATTCAAGAACACGATAATACCAATATTTTTAAACAATTTAAAGATCTTGAAGGCGAAATTTATACTGCCGAAGTGCATCATATTAAACACAATGCCGTAATTTTATTAGATGATGATGGCAATGAAATTGTGCTCCCAAAAAGTGAACAAATCAAATCAGATTACTTTAGAAAAGGCGAATCGGTTAAAGGCATCATTAAAAGTGTTGAATTACGCGGTAACAAACCCGTAATTATTATGTCGAGAACCGCTCCAGAATTTTTAGAAAAACTGTTTGAACAAGAAATTCCCGAAGTCTTTGATGGCTTAATTACCATAAAACGCGTTGCCAGAATTCCAGGCGAAAAAGCCAAAGTAGCCGTAGATTCTTATGATGATAGAATTGATCCCGTTGGCGCTTGTGTTGGGATGAAAGGCTCAAGAATTCACGGTATTGTTAGAGAATTAGGCAACGAAAATATTGATGTAATCAACTTTACAAATAACACACAACTATTTATCACCCGAGCATTAAGCCCAGCTAAAGTGGTTTCAATGGTTATTCACGAAGCCGAAGCGGGTTCAGGAAAAAAACCGAGAGTGGATGTTTTTCTTAAACCAGAGGAAGTTTCAAAAGCCATTGGCAAAAACGGTGTTAATATTCGATTGGCAAGTCAGTTAACTGGTTATGAATTAGATGTTCAACGAGAAGGTTACGGCGATGAAGACGTTGAATTGACCGAGTTTTCTGATGAAATTGACGCTTGGATTCTTCAAGAATTTAAAAACGTTGGTTTAGATACCGCTAAAAGCGTTTTAGATCTTGATGTAGCCGATTTGGTTAAAAGAACAGACCTTGAAGAAGAAACAATTATAGAGGTTCAAAGAATTTTGAGAGAAGAATTTGATAGCTAAAATAAATTCTAACATTTTAAAAGCTTAATAACTATTTTATGGCTGAAAATAATACCCTTAGGTTAAACAAAGTATTAATTGAATTAAACATTTCTTTAGAGCGTGCCGTTGAGCACCTTTCAAAGAATGGCATTAATATTGAGGCAAGACCTACTTCAAAAATTTCAAATGAAGTTTATGAAATTCTTTTAGACGGTTTTCAAACCGATAGAAGTAAAAAAGCAGCCTCACATGAAGTTAGTGAAGAAAAGCGCAAAGAAAAAGAAGCCATCCGACTTGTTTTAGAAAAAGAACAAGAAAAGAAACATTTAGCCGAAGAAAAAGCCAGAACGACAATCTTTAAAACCGAATCAGAAAAAAGCCACGGCATTAAAACCGTTGGCAAAATTGATTTAGACCCAAAACCAGAACCTGTTGCTAAACCCGAATCGCCCAAAGTTGACAAAACTGCTCATAATAAAAGTTCTAAAGCTGAAATTGAAAAACCGCTAGAAATTCCTGTCAAAGAAAAAGTGGCGGAAATTATAGAAAAAATGCCCGAAGTGGTCATCGAAAAATCACTTGAAACTAAAAAAGATACTGAAATTCTTGAAGCTCATGTAACCAAACCGCTTATTAGTGAAGTAAAAAGCGACACAGAAACTGACGCAGAACATAAAAAAACCATAGACAAACATTCTACAACAACACATCCTCCTAAAAAAATTAAAATTATCGAAGCCATTCCAGAACCTGAATTGCCAAGCGATGTTATCATTACAAAATATAAAAAATTAGGTGGCCCACGACTTACAGGTCAAACCATTGACTTAAAACAATTTGAAAAACCTAAGAAAAAAGTAGAGCCAATAGAAAAAGCGAGCGAAAGTAAAGCAAGCATCGAAAGTAAACGCAAAAAGCGAAAAAGAATTCACAAACCGCTTGCCGATGAAGCAAAAAAACCAACTGATACTAAACGCGTTGTAACCCAACGCGCAAAAACAGCTCCGGGAAGAACCGGAAGCGGTGCAACCCACTCACCATTTATAAAAGAAGAGCCTACCGAAGCTGAAGTTTCAAAACAAATACGCGAAACTTTAGAAAAACTGCAAGGCAAATCTAAATCAAGAGGCTCAAAACACCGTCGCGATAAACGCGATTTACATCGCCACCAATCGGAACAAGATACTGAACAACAAGAAGCCGAAAGCAAAATCTTAAAATTAACTGAATTTATTACCGCCAGTGAGGTTGCTACCTTAATGGATGTGCCTGTTACAAAAGTTATCGCTGCCTGTATGTCGTTGGGATTAATGGTAACCATGAATCAAAGACTCGATGCCGAAACCATTAGCATTGTTGCTGATGAATTTGGATTTGAGGTTAATTTTGTTACTGCCGAAGTTGATGAAACCATTCAAGCTGAAGCTGATAAACCAGAAGATTTGTTGCCAAGAGCCCCTATTGTTACCGTTATGGGACACGTAGATCACGGTAAAACATTATTGCTCGATTATATTAGACAAACCAATGTAATTGCTGGTGAATCCGGTGGAATTACGCAACATATCGGCGCTTATTCAGTGGCGCTAAATGATGGACAAAAAATTACCTTTTTAGATACACCAGGCCACGAAGCCTTTACCGCCATGCGCGCCAGAGGTGCGCAAGTAACTGATATCGCCGTAATTGTTATCGCTGCCGATGATTCAATAATGCCTCAAACCAAAGAAGCCATTAGCCATGCTCAAGCTGCCGGCGTTCCCATTGTATTTGCTATTAATAAAATTGATAAGCCAAGCGCAAATCCTGAAAAAGTAAAAGAAGGTTTGGCACAAATGAACTTACTTGTTGAAGACTGGGGTGGCAAAATCCAATCCCAAGATTTATCGGCTAAAACTGGTATTGGCGTTCCTGAATTACTTGAAAAAGTTTTGCTCGAAGCCGAATTACTTGAACTAAAAGCCAATCCAAATAAAAATGCCATAGGTACCGTTGTTGAAGCCTTGCTCGATAAAGGAAAAGGTTATGTTTCTACCGTTTTAGTAGAATCGGGAACCCTAAAAATTGGCGATTATATGCTTGCCGGAACACATAGTGGTAAAATAAAAGCTATGTTTGACGAACGTGGAAACCGTATGACTGAAGCCGGACCATCCATGCCCGTTTCTGTTTTAGGATTAGATGGTGCGCCCCAAGCAGGAGACCGTTTTAATGTTTTAAACGACGAACGTGAAGCTAAAAATATGGCCGCAAAACGGGGTCAACTTCTAAGAGAACAATCTATTAGAACCCAACGCCACATTACTCTCGATGAAATTGGAAGACGTATTGCCCTAGGTGGATTTAAGGAATTAAACATCATCTTAAAAGGCGACGTAGATGGCTCTGTTGAAGCCCTAACCGACTCGTTACAAAAATTAACAACACCCGAAATTCAAATTAACATCATCCATAAAGGGGTTGGCGCTATTACGGAATCAGATGTGTTATTAGCATCAGCTTCCGATGCCATAATTATCGGATTTAATGTAAGACCATCGGTTGTAGCACGTCAGTTAGCCGATAAAGAAGAAATTGATATTCGAAATTATTCAATTATCTATGATGTTATTAACGATATTAAAGATGCTATGGAAGGCATGTTATCGCCAGTAATGAAAGAAGAAATCACTGGAAATGTTGAAATTAGAGAACTCTTTAAAGTCTCTAAAGTGGGCACAATTGCCGGATGTATGGTTACCAGCGGCAAAATTTTAAGAACTTCGAATATTCGCTTAATTAGAGATGGTGTAGTTGTTTTTACAGGTGAATTGGCTTCATTAAAACGCTTTAAAGATGATGCTAAAGAGGTTACAAAAGGATATGACTGTGGTTTGAATATTAAAAACTTTAACGATATTGAGATTAATGATATCATAGAAGCTTATCAAGAAGTCGCCATTAAGAAAAAATTAAAATAACCATTTTTTAAAACTAAAAAACAGCTTAAAAGCTGTTTTTTTTTGATTTTGAATTTACTAAATGGTCAATTAGAATCAATTTGGTTTTAGAAGACACGAGCCCAAATGGGGTCGGGATAATCAAGCAACATTTATCTGTAATTATTTGACCTATTAAAGGTTAGATTTAAACCAATAATATTAATTCTTTTAACATTAGCCTTGTTAGATTCTTCAGTTGCTAGACCTGCAAGACAAAAAATACCTTGCGGGTCATTGATTCTACCTTAGGCGGCTTGGCTTCTGCTTTAATTTATGGCATCTGCAGCTAAATTTAATCGGCAAATAGTTCCTTTCTTTAGGGCCTACCTTCTTAAAATCCATTTTTTAAATCTTTGTTTGCCTCAATTTTTGTTTGAATGGCAAAAGGCAAATTACGGTAAAAGTCAATGCCGGTAAGCATTTCAATACTGTCAATGCGCGCAACAAAAAAATCAATGGTCTCAACAGATTTTGCATTAGGCATTAAAAAGGCAATACCTGTTATTGTGCCCTTATTAAACCTAAGAATCGTTTTATAATAAGCCCGAGGCACTGTAACTTTGTTAATCCCAATGGTGTCGATTGGATGGTTTAAAATAGGTCCTGAAACCACAAATAAAGAGTCACTCGTTTTTACCCAATCGCGAACTTTTGTTTCTAAAATTTTCCAAATACCCCTATTAAAACTGGGCTTTTGCGGACTCATATTGCTCATAAAAAAACTCTCACTCATCGAAATATTGTTGACAGACATACTCGCAGCAGGCGCTAAATGACCTCTATCATAACCCGACTTTAGATAATCGGCTAAAGTTGCCGAACCTGTTGATACGGAACTATCTGCTCTAAAATTATTAGTGCGTTTGATATTTTTTAAAAATTCAGGTGTCAATTTGTAGGCTACCCATTCGGCTTGCTCATCTTTTTCGCTGTAAGAAAGTGTATAATATTGGTGCTTTATAATTTCGTTATAGGTTGAAGTTGGCAAATAATCGCTAAAAAATAGATTTGGCGAAAGAGCTTTAGCCGTGTCTTGCGTGCTGATAATTGTGTCTTTAACAACTTCTTTAGGTAATTTTGTTTGTTTATAATAACACGCGTTATAAAAAAACGTCACAACAATAACCAGGCAAAATAACACAATCGCTTTTTTCATAATTATCAAAGATAAAACATAATTTAATCAGGGCACAAGTTTGGCTTTGAATTTAGAAGCTATAAATTGCGCTTAAAGCGGAATTGTTTTAAAAAATTGATTTGCAAATTCATAAATAATTCTACATTTATAGCCAAATTGATTTGGGCAACATGAACCAAAATTTGTTATTAAACCTCTTGATATCAGGAATTAATCTTTTTATATTAATTCGTTATACTCACTTGCTTTATCATAAAAAAATTAGTCCGTCTTTGGCAATGTGGACTTTTTTTTCGATGGCAATAGCCATTAGCCTCCTGACTTATTTTTCGTATGGTACGCATCGTTTAAGCGATAACCTATTAAATGTTACCGATTTAATTTTGGTTGTTGGCGTATCAATTGCCATTGTAATTTGGGGTGATCACACGAGCCGATTTAATAAATTTGATTTGGGATGCTTAACGGCCGTATTTATAATTGTCCTTTTTTGGTTAGTTTCTAATAACCATCTCGTTACAAACTTGGCCGTTCAAGGAATCATGGTAATTTCCTATTTTCCTGTAGTAAAACGCATGATTACGCACCAAAAAAATACTGAAGATTTTACCGTTTGGATGGTTTCGTTGTTAGCGCCTATTTTTTCATTATTTGCTAGCAGCGGAATTTTAGCCTCCATTTATGCCATTCGAGGTATTACTTGCGCTGGGACTTTATTATTATTGATGCTGTTTTTTCATCTTAAAAACAAAGAAAAAAAGATTGGTGATAACGCTTCGCACAAAAAAAGCGTTACAAATTTGTAACGCTTTGTGTTTTTTTGTCGGTCCCGTGGGTTTCGAACCCACGACCCTCTGATTAAGAGTCAGATGCTCTACCAACTGAGCTAGGAACCGATTAAGAGCGGCAAAATTAAGGATAATTTGTAAACTATTTTAGTTTAAAGGTCTTAAATATGGCTTCTAATTCAAAAATGTAGTCGCGTTTATCTTGATTGGGTGCATAAACAAATCCGTCAAGGCAAATCAATTGATTATGAGCTGTATCAACAAAAGTATAATTAATAAAAGGCCCTCCCATGAAATCGTTTTGAACTTCCCAAAGCCCTCTCAATTCAAATGCATTTAAGCCATTAACATTTAAAGCTTTAAAGCTAGGTTGCATCTCGGCAGCGGTTTGCATATAGGTATTTATAAACTGCCCAGGAATGTGTTTTATTCCAATCTTATTTCGTTCATTAATTAAATAGGATAAGCTGACCGAATCTTTTGAAACGAGCGGTATTTTATAGGCTAAAATGTTAAGCGTACCATCTTGTTTAAGGTATTTTCTTAGCCATAAAAAATTGGTGGTATCTTTTACTTTTAAATACTCTTTTGGAAGAACCATTTCGGTATTTTTTAAAACTGCAAATCGGTTTGATTCCCAAGTTTTAGTGGCTAATTTTTTTTGATATAAAGCCAAATCGCCTTTTTTAAAAGCCTCAATAATAGCTTGCTGATGGGTTTTTATTTGATTGATTAAATCGGCTTGATTTGTACCTATAACGCTAATAATAATTTGAGGGGAGGCGTATTGATCTCTCACCATTTTAAATTGCGATTGCGATTGAATGCCCACTACTAATATATTTCGGTTATTTTCGAAAAGACTGTTAAATTTACTCGGGCTAATTTGGGTGATTGACAACTGCGACTCGGGTTGAGGCAATCCTTCAATTGGATTGGTGAAAATGGTTTTTAAGGTTTCACCGACAACATTGTGCCATTCCTTATTGTCAATAACCACCAAAGCCGCATTAATTCGGCCGGTAGATGATTTTAATATGAGTTTATTTTTATTAGAATTGCATGAAATTAATAGAAGTAGCAAACATAAAACAGGGAGTACTTTTTTCATAAAAACTTAACTTTTATAGAGTTTTAATTTAGTTCCTGGTTTTAGTTGTTTACCGTCTGTAATATGATTCCATTCTTTTAATTGTTTCAAACTAATATTAGGATACTTTTTTGCGATACCCCAAAGTGTATCACCATTTTTGACTTTATAAATGTTGTTTTCACCCTTTGTGGCGAATTCTGTTTTTGAAGTGGTTTCGAAGTTTTTTGGTGCAATATTTAAATGTTGCCCAATACTCAATTTTGAATCTTTTAAATGATTAAAATGTTTGATGTTTGTAATATTCACACCAAACTTTTTGGCGATACTGCCTAAATTATCACCTTTTTTAACGGTATATTTAATGAGATTCTCGCTTTCAAAATATTTAGGCAATAACGTCTTTCTCGAATCATTATCGCGTTTAGCAAAACTATAAATGGAATCGGCATTTGCAATAAAATCGCTTTTTAAATTGCTTGGCAATCGCAAGGTATAATTAGCGCCCTCAACAAAAGGGATAATTCCCAATCGGTATTGTGGATTAAGTTGTTTTAACGTGGTGATATCGGTATTTAAAACTGCGCTGATTTGTTTTAAATTTAGTTCATTTTTAACGTTTATCGTGTCTGATCCATAAAAGTTAGAAGTCGTAACATTTGGGTAAATTTCATGCTCTTTTGAATATTCAAATAAATACATCATCGCATAAAAAGTCGTAATCGTACTTCGGGTTTCAAGAGGCAAATAAGGTTTTACTTTTTTATAACTATTAACCCCCCCTGAACGTTTAATAGCTTTAGTTAAATTGCCCGGACCAAAATTATAGGCGGCTAAAACCAAATCCCAGTCATTAAAAATATTGTAGAGTTTTAATAAATATAAACAAGCCGCTTCAGTTGATTTTAACGGGTCAGAGCGTTCATCAATATAAGAATTCATCTTTAAATCAAAAATTTTACCCGTGCTACTGGTAAATTGCCAAAGTCCGGTTGCGCCCACTTTCGATTTAGCCAATGGTTGCAATGCCGATTCAATAACGGCCAAATATTTCATCTGTGGCGGAAGATTGTATTTAAGTAATTGATTTTCAATTAATGGAAAATAATAATCTGCTTTGGTCATCAATTCTGTAATTGTTTTTTGCCTACCTCCTAAATAGGTTTTAATAAGCTGTTCCAAAACTGGATTATAGGTTATATAAAAAGGTGTATTTTGATTTAAAATTTCAAGTCTCGATTTTAACTGTGTTGTAAATGAAGCCTCTTTTATGGCAATTTTTTGGTTCTTAACTTGACTAAAAGTCAAGGTATGTATTGCTATTAAGATGAAAAAAAGTTTCCTTTTCATACGCTGATTAGCGAAAGTTTTAGTCGGCAAAGATACAAATAACTAATTAAACGCTACGCTTTCTTGGTTTTTAATTGGTTATTTAACCAACGTTTAACGTTTAATTAGATTTTTTTGCTAGCCTTTTTCATTGTTAAACACCCTTAAAATTATCTCAAAAAGTTACAAAATTAATTTTGGCTTATTGCTCTTAACAAGCTATTTAGCCTATTTATTTTTTAAACCTTTTCTCAAAGCCAATAAAAAAAGTTACATCTTTTAAATATGTAGGGCTCTATTTTCGGTTGCTGCCAAAGCGGCTTCTTTTATAGCTTCGGTATAAGTTGGATGTGCGTGACTCATTCGTGCCACATCTTCGGCGCTAGCTCTAAATTCCATAGCGGTTACAGCTTCGGCAATCATATCGGCAGCACGTGCACCTATCATGTGAACACCTAAAATTTCGTCGGTTTTCGCATCGGCAAGAATTTTTACTTGTCCGTCAATATCCATACTGGCGCGTGCACGTCCTAGGGCACGCATCGGAAAACTTCCCGATTTATAAGCAATACCCGAAGCTATTAATTGTTCTTCAGTTTGCCCCACCGACGCTACTTCGGGCCAGGTGTAAACCACACCAGGAATTAAATTGTAATTGATATGGGGTTTTTGTCCTGCAATAATTTCGGCTACTAAAACACCCTCTTCTTCGGCTTTATGAGCAAGCATAGCGCCTTTAACCACATCGCCAATGGCATAAATATTTGGAATGTTGGTTTGTAAATGGTCATTGGTTTCAATTTGCCCGCGTTCGGTGCGTTTTACGCCCGCGTTTTCTAGTGCTAAGTTATCGGTAAAAGGGCGTCGTCCAACGGCCACCAAAACATAATCTCCTTTAAATTCAATGGGCACGCCTTTTTTATCATCGGCAATAACAATGGTTTCTTTTGCAGTAGCCTTGACGGAAGTTACCTTGTGTCCCGTAAAAAAATTCATTCCCTGCTTTTTAAGCGACCTTTGCAATTCCTTTGCCAGCATACCATCCATATTAGGGATGATGCTCGGCATAAATTCTATAACCGACACTTGTGCGCCTAAACGCAAATAAACTTGTCCGAGTTCTAAGCCAATAACGCCCCCACCAATGATAATTAAGTGTTTGGGAATTTCTGTTAAGTTTAAGGCTTCAGTAGAAGTTATCACCCGTTTTTTGTCGATGGTTATAAAAGGTAAAGTCGATGGTTTTGAGCCAGTTGCTATAATTGTTTTTGTAGCTTCAATGGTTTCAATACGCCCATCCGCTTGAGCGATATCAATATGAGTAGCATCCTTAAAACTTCCAAATCCATTAAAAACAGTGATTTTATTTTTATCCATTAAAAAATTAATACCTCCTGTAGTTTGAGCGACCACCTCGTTTTTGCGGTCTATCATTTGTTTAAAATTTAAGCTCATTCCTTTTAAGTCGATGCCGTGTTTTTCAAAATGGTTTTTGGCATCGTCAAAATGATGTGATGAGTCTAATAAGGCTTTACTCGGAATACATCCCACATTTAAACAAGTGCCCCCCAATGTTTTATATTTTTCAATAAGGGCTGTTTTAAAACCCAATTGTGCACAACGAATGGCGCAAACATAACCACCTGGGCCTGAACCGATAATAACGACATCAAATTTTTTCATTTTCTTAATATTTTTAAAATTTTAGACTTTGGCAGATTTTAACATAGGGCAAATTTAAATAAAATGGCAAGATTGACTTTATAATTCGTTTATTTTATCAATCCCGCCCGTTTTAACAAGGCATTTGCATCGGGTTCTTGACCTCTAAAGCGCTTGTATAAAACCATTGGATCTTCGGTACCTCCTTTTGAAAGGACATGTTCTTTAAATGAATCGGCTATTTTTTTATTAAAAATGCCGTTGGCTTTAAAATAAGCAAAGGCATCGGCATCTAAAACTTCGGCCCATTTATAAGAATAATAACCTGCCGAATAACCGCCGTGAAAAATATGCGAAAAAGCAGTGCTCATGCAGTTTTCGGCAACATCTGGATACAATTGCGTATTGGCAAAAGCAGCTATTTCAAAGGCTTTAACGCTTTTAATATCCTTGGGGTTTTTAGTATGCCATTGCATATCTAGCAAACCAAAACTCAGCTGGCGCAAACTTGCCAAACCCTCTAAAAAATTAGCTGCAGTTTTTATTTTTTCGATTAAATCGGATGGTATTTTTTCACCGGTTTGATAATGAACGGCAAAGAGGTCTAAAGTTTCTTTTTCATAACACCAATTTTCTAAAACCTGACTTGGAAGTTCAACAAAATCCCAAAAAACACTTGTGCCACTTAAACTTGGATAAGTTGTGTTTGCCAACATCCCGTGAAGGGAATGCCCAAATTCGTGAAATAAAGTGGTAACTTCATTAAAGGTCAATAACGAAGGCTGGGTTTTGGTTGGCTTGGTAAAATTGCAAACAATAGAAATGTGTGGGCGACTATTTTCACCATCTTTTATCCATTGATCTTTAAATGACGTCATCCAAGCGCCTTGACGTTTGCCGGGACGTGGAAAAAAATCGCCATAAAAAATTGCTTTAAAATCGCCTTTTTCATCGGTAACCTTAAAGGTTTTTACCTCCATGTGATAGGTATCAATGTTTGTAAGTGGTTCAAAAGTAAGTCCGTATAATTTTTTAGCGACTTTAAAAACGCCATCTAAAACATTTTCGAGTTTAAAATAAGGTTTAAGCAGCTCTTCGTCAAAATCTAAGCTTCGTTTTTTAAGGATTTCGCTGTAATAAGCACCATCCCATTTTTGAAAATCACTAATGCCATCTGCCAAAGCCAATTGTTTTAATTGCTCAAATTCCTTTTGTGCAGCGGGTTTTGCTTTTTGAAGTAGCTCGTCTAAAAATTTAAAAACCTTAGCCGGATTTTTTGCCATGCGCTCTTCTAAAACAAAGTCGGCGTGAGTGTTGTATCCCAACAATTTAGCACGCTCCGATTTTAGTTTTACAAGTTTCAAAACAACTTTTTCATTATTATTTTTATTGTTAGCAAAGCCTTTTGAGCCAAAAGCCTTTGCTAAAGTTTCGCGTAAAGCTCGGTTTTTAGCATAAGTCATGAAAGGGATGTAACTCGGCGCATCTAAAGTGATTAGCCAGCCATTTAAACCCTTTTCTTTTGCCAGTAATTTTGCGGCATTTTTGGCATGTTCGGGCAAACCCTCTAAATCTGATTGTTGCAACAAGTTTAGTTGGTAGGCATTGGCATCCGCCAAAATATGTTCACCAAAAGTTAAACCTAATTTAGCTAATTGCTTGTCAATTTTGCGCAATTTTACCTTGTCGGTTTCATTTAAGTTTGCCCCATTTCTGGAAAAGGATTTGTATTTTTTTTCGAGCAAGGTTCTTTGTTCTGTATTGAGATTTAGGTGGTCTTTTTGCTGATAAACCGCTTTTATTTTTTGGAATAGGCTTTCGTTTAAGCGGATGTCGTTAGAAAATTCTGAAAGCCAAGGCGACACTTCCTGAGCGATTTTTTGAATGGCATCAGAGGTTTCGGCAGAATTAAGATTAAAAAATAGGCTCGAAATCCGATCTAAAGTGTTACCCGAAAAATCGAGTGCCACAATCGTATTTTCAAAAGTAGGTGCTTCGTTATTGTTTACAATCGCATCAATTTCTTGTTTTGCCAAGATAATGGCTTTTTTAAAAGCCGGTTTAAAATGCGCGGTTTTTATTATCGAAAAGGGCGCGGTTTGAAAAGGGGTATTGAATGCTTGTAATAAGGGATTGTTTTTAGTCATAAACTTGTTGTTGAATAAAATGGGTGGCAATTGCTATGCATCGCCAATTAAAAATTGAATGTGTTTTTTAACTATAATTTGGCGTTCAAATCCTCAGAGGCTTTGATGACTTGTTGTTTTAAATCTTCTTTAAAGTCAACCATTTTTTGCATCAATTTTTTATCTGCTAAAGCGAGCATTTGAGCCGCTAAAATCCCTGCATTTTTAGCCCCATTTAAAGCAACAGTGGCAACTGGAATTCCGGAAGGCATTTGTAAAATTGATAAAATTGAATCCCAACCATCGATAGAATTTGTAGATTTTATAGGAACGCCAATTACGGGAAGTGACGTAAATGCGGCCGTTACACCCGGTAAATGTGCAGCGCCACCTGCACCGGCAATAATTACTTGAATGCCATTTGCTTTGGCGTTTTTGGCATACACAGCTAAGAGGTCGGGGGCGCGGTGCGCCGAAATAATCTTCACTTCGGTTTCAACGCCAAAAAAGCTTAATATATCAATTGATTGCTGCATAATGGGCAAGTCGGAGGCGCTTCCCATAATGATACTTACTTTTGCCATAATTCTCAATTAAATGCTACAAAAATAGCAAAATAAAAAGAGAAGCCTTTTAAAAATTTGTAATGGTCAAGGTATTGCTACCGATTAAGGTAGCGCGATAAGCCCGTGCACCAACCAAAACGCCCGTGGTGAGTGGCGCGCCATTCAAAATATTAAATTCGGCATTATCGCAAGGACAAATCAATTTAATATTGCTTTCAACAATCATTTGCGAACAGGATTGTGAGGGCGATAAATGCGGGCAAGCGCGGTCAAAAGCGGCAAATTCGGTTCCGTTAAAGTTGTAAATGATAAGTCCTTTTATGCCGCCATTGGCATAAGCCCAACCGCCTGGAAATTGAAGGTTTATAAATTGCGGATTGTTGAGCGATATGGTTTCGTTAACGGGAACATTTGGCAAATTATTATTGTTATCGGGTGAACCGCTTGAACAAGCCAATAGGCTTAAAACCGATAAAAAAAGGATGAAATTTTGAAACTTCATAGCTAAAAATTTAGGAGTTCAATTTACAAATTCTTATTGGTATTTAAATATTTTATATATTTGTGTCAAATCTCAGTCCGCGCTGTTGGAGTTGAGATTTTTTATATTTTAATAAATAAAGTGATTATGGGAACTGTAGCGTATTATACGAAAGAAGGCTTAAAAAAATTAAGAGAAGAACTAGAACAATTAGAACGCGTAGATCGCGTAAGAGTTACAAATGATATCGCCGAAGCAAGAGATAAAGGTGATTTAAGCGAGAACGCCGAATATCATGCTGCAAAAGAAGAACAATCTTTATTAGAATTAAAAATTGCCAAACTAAAACAAGTATTGTCAACGGCGCGCGTTTTAGACGATTCTCAGTTAGACAGCACAAAAGCTTTAATCCATTCGGTTGTAAAGATTAAAAATAAAGCTACCGGAAAGGAATTCAATTACACCTTAGTAGCCGATTCCGAATCGGATTTGGCATCGGGTAAAATTTCGGTAAACTCACCCATTGGAAAAGGATTATTAGGAAAAAAAGTTGGTGAAACCGCCGAAATAAAAGTCCCAAATGGGGTGATGAAGTTTGAAATTATAGCTATTTCTAGATAAAAACAAAGTGTTATGGCAAGCCTATTTACAAAAATTATCAAGGGCGAAATTCCCTGTTATAAAGTTGCTGAAAATGCTGACTTTTTGGCTTTTTTTGATATCAATCCCAATGCTAAAGGGCATACTTTAGTGATTCCTAAAAAGGAAGTGAACAAACTTTTTGAGTTAGATGAACCTACTTATTTAGGTTTGATGGCTTTTGCCAGAAAAGTGGCGATTGCCCTTGAAAAAGTGATTCCTTGCGAGCGAATTGGTGTTTCGGTTATCGGTTTAGAAGTGCCTCACGTTCATGTGCATCTCATTCCGCTGCACACCATGAATGACATTGATTTTAAACACAAAGTTTGCTTAGCACCCGAAGAATTTAGCGACTTGGCAAAAAAAGTTTCAGCGGTTTTTAAGGCTTAGGCCAAAATTGGCAATTCTATAACAAAAGTTGTCCCTATACCTATTTCCGATTTTTGCACATAAATTTTGCCGTGATGGTAATCGGCAATGATGCGTTTTGCTAAGGATAAACCCAATCCCCAACCGCGTTTTTTGGTAGTAAATCCTGGTTTAAAGATGGTTTTAAAATTGTTTTTGGCAAGCCCTTTTCCCGTATCGAAAACACTTATAAAAACCCTTTTTGATTTTTTTTTGATGCTTATATTGATTGCGCCATTAGCTTGAATGGCATCTACAGCATTTTTTATTAAATTTTCAATCACCCAACTAAACAATTGCGGATTTAAATTTACGTAATAAATTTCATCTGGTTTAAACTGCACATTTAAACTAATTTTTTTCGAAATTCGAGGTGTAAAATAATGCTCAATTGATTTTAACTCTTCAACAAGATTTGTTTTTTGAAGCTTTGGAATGGAGCCAATATTCGAAAAACGATTTGCAATAACGCTTAAACGATTGACATCTTTTTCTAATTCGGCAATGGTATTTTTATCGGTATTTTGCTCTTTTAACAAGGCAATCCATCCTAAAAGAGACGACAGTGGCGTGCCTATTTGATGTGCCGTTTCTTTTGCCATTCCTACCCAAAGTTTATTTTGCTCCGCCATTTTACTCGACACAAAAACCAAGTAAGAAATGATCCCAAAAAGCACCAAAATAAAAACTAATGCTAAGGGATAGTATTTTAATTTTGTCAACAAATCGGTGTCGCGATAATAAACAAACTGTGTAAAATTGAAGTTCTCTTTTTGGTAGCTGATTTCAATAGGCTTATTTTGAGACTTCATCAAAGCCAATTGCGCTTTTAAATAACCACTTTTATGAACCTTAATACTGTCTAAATTCTGGTTTAGCAATATGCTGTCATTTGCGTCGGTAACAATCATCGGAATACTGGTGTTGCCACTAATAATTCGAGAAGACAAGGTGATATCATCATCGAGTCCGGCTGAATTAAATTGCTGATAAGCTTCGGCTAAAAGCGTCATTTTTTGCCGTTCTTCTTGTTTGAATTTTTGAAAAAAATCATAGGTATTATATAAAATAAGTACCACTATGCTAAACGACAAGCTTATAATGATAAACCGAATGCTGTTTTTATATAAATGCTGTTTCATTTTTAACAAATATAAACCATAACTAACGTAACTAAAATTTAAAATGATAATTATTTCTAACGGATTATCTTTACTTTTGTTACCTAACAATTTATTTAAATGCTGAGCATTAAACCAAACGAATTGCCAACCGCAAAATTGCACGCCTATTTGTTAAGTGCGGTTGCGCCTAGGCCAATTGCTTTTGCAAGCACTGTTGACCTTGAGGGTCATCCAAATTTATCACCGTTCAGTTTTTTTAATGTGTTTAGCGCCCATCCACCGATTTTAATTTTTTCGCCTGCGCGAAGAGTTACCAATAACACCACAAAACACACTTTAGAAAATGTAATTGCCACAAAAGAAGTGGTCATCAATGTGGTGAATTACGATTTGGTTCACCAAATGAGTCTGGCAAGTACCGAATATAAAAAAGGTGTTAATGAATTTGAAAAAGCTGGCTTAACGATGTTAAAATCGGAGTTGGTAAAACCCTTTAGAGTCGCCGAATCGCCTATTCAAATGGAGTGTAAAGTCAATGAGGTTGTAGCGCTTGGCAAAGAAGGTGGCGCAGGCAATTTGGTGATTTGCGAACTGGTTTGCATGCATATCAACCAGGCTTTTTTAGATGCCGATGGACTTATCAATCAGCAAAAATTAGACCTTGTTGCCCGAGCAGGAGGTAATTTTTATTCGCGCGCTAAAAACGGCTTTTTCGAAATACCAAAACCACTTTCTAACTTGGGAATTGGCGTTGATGCCTTGCCAAAAACCATCCGCGAAAGCGCAATTTTAACGGGAAATAATTTGGGAATGCTCGCAAATATTGAAACCTTGCCTACAAAAAATGAGATTGCTACTTTTGTAGCACAACAACCGCAACTTGCAAAATTATCAATAAGAGAAAAACACCTAAAAGCACAAGAATATTTAAAAAATAACAACCTTGAGGCAGCTTGGCTTTGCCTTTTAATTTAAAAATTATTATAAAATGGAAGTAACCGGAAAAATTCAAAAAATTGATGAAACAAAAACCTTTGGCGCAAAAGGTTTTAAAAAACGCGAAGTGGTCATTTTAACCAACGAACAATATCCTCAACCCATTATGGTAGAGTTTATTCAAGATAAATGTGACCTCCTTGACAACTACAAAGCAGGGCAAGATGTAAAAATTAGCATCAATTTAAGAGGACGCGAATGGACCTCACCACAGGGTGAAGTGAAATATTTTAACTCCGTTCAAGGCTGGAAAATTGAGGCTTTATCTAACGGTCCAAGTTCTAATGTGCCTCCTATTGATGCCTCCGATGCGTTTGAAGCCGCTAATGATTTGAATGATTCAGATCCTGACGATTTACCATTTTAATTTAAAGATTTAACAGAGGGAATGCAAGATGTTTATTTTAGATAAATCGCTGAGCTTTCCTCCCGTTTTTTATGCCGATTCAAATGGCATTTTAGCTATTGGTGGCGATTTATCGCCACAGCGCCTAATTTTAGCTTACAAAAGTGGTATTTTTCCTTGGTATAGCGAAGGCGAACCCATAACATGGTACTGCCCAAAACACAGAATGGTGCTGTTTCCAAATCGCGTTTTAATTAGTAAAAGTATGCGCCAGCTTATTAAAAAAAATATTTTTGAAGTAAGATTTAACAGCGCTTTTGCAGAGGTGATTCACCACTGTAAAACAAGTAAGCGCAACGGGCAAAATGGCACATGGATTACCGACGCCATGGAGCAAGCTTATACTAATTTACACCAACTAGGCTGGGCAAAATCGGTTGAAGTTTATCAAAATAATGAATTAGTTGGTGGTTTGTATGGAATAGATTTGGGCTCCATTTTTTGTGGCGAAAGTATGTTTAGCAAGGTGAGTAACGCATCAAAAATTGCTTTTATTTGGTTGGCACATTATGCCGCTCAACACCATTACAAACTTATAGATTGTCAGGTTTATAACCAACATTTGAGCAGTTTGGGCGCTGAACCGCTTGCGAGAGCAGAATTTTTGAAGTATTTATAAAATTTGTTTAAAGTAAATTTGAATGGAATTTTATAGGCCTTTTTTATTTTATATTTTTGAATCTTAAACCATCACAACATGAACATAAAAAACGCACAATTAGCGGTAGATCAATGGATAAAAATCCACGGGGTTCGCTATTTTAATGAACTCACCAATATGGCACAACTCACCGAAGAAGTTGGTGAAGTGGCGCGCATCATCGCCCGACGTTATGGCGAACAAAGTGAAAAAGAAAGCGACAAAAATAAAGACCTCGGCGAAGAATTAGCCGATGTACTTTTTGTGGTGTTGTGTTTGGCGAATCAAACGGGTATTGACTTACAAAAAGCTTTCGACAACAAAATGGAACTAAAAACCAATCGCGACCACGACCGCCATCACAATAATGAAAAACTTAAATAATGGCGCAACAAAACCCTTTTCATTTTTATAAAACATTGGCTTATACTGCCCTAGTGTTTATTTTGGCACTTATCTTTATTGAAGCAGCATTCAGTCTTTTTTCTAAAACAGGCTTTAGCGGATTTTTACAAAACTTTTCCTATCCATTTGTCTTAAAATACCTTGTGGCCAAGTTATTAGGTGGCTTGGTTTACGGTCTTTTTATGGCATTTATTTTAAAACGAAGGGCTAAAAAGAGGTCCCATTAAAATCATTTAGAATTGTCAACTTTTGAAAAGTTGACAATTCTTTAAATTGAAAACGCCTTGCTAAGCATAGCTGTTTTTACCTAAACAGTTTATAAATATCATTTCCGTTGGCAAATAATAGCAACGCAATTAAAATGATAAATCCGGTAATTTGGGCATACTCTAAAAATTTATCACTCGGTTTTTTACGCGTGATAATTTCAAATAAGGTAAACATAACATGACCACCGTCTAAAGCGGGAATTGGCAACAAATTCATAAAGCCTAAAATAAGTGATAAAAAGGCTGTAATGCTCCAAAATGCTTGCCAATTCCACTCTGATGGAAAAATACTTCCAATGGCAATGAAGCCACCAACCCCTTTATAAGCACCCGTACTCGGATTGAAAATTGCTTTTAGTTGTTGCACATAACTTAACAATTTTTCTTTAGATTTTTCCAAACCTACCGGTACCGATTGCAATAAAGAATAATCCTTGGTTTCAAAGGTATAGATGTTCATTTTTTCTAAATCGGCAAAGGTAAAATCGTAGAGACCAACGCCTAATTTGCCATTGGTATCAATTTTTAGATTGAGTGTTTCTGATTTTCCATCGCGAAGCACCATCACGGGGACTTCTTGTCCTTTTAAATTTTGTAAAATTGCACTCACTTCGTCAAAATAATGAACCGGTATTGTGTTAATAGCCACAATTTCATCTTTTAACTTTAGGCCACGTTCAAGATTTGGCGATGTTTTAGAGATGGAACCGATCACAAAAGGAATCCGCAAGCTTATAAACTGCCTTTGGTCGGCATCAATAATTTGAGAAATAAAATCATTCGGAATGGCAAGGTTCATAATAGAATCATGACGGTTAATGGTTATTTCTTTTCCAAATAATATCTTTAATTGAATGTCGGAAAAATTTTTAACTACTTCATTGTCAATTGTTAATATTTTATCACCATTGTTTAAGCCCAATTTAAATCCGATAGAATCGCTAATCATCACCCCATCTTTTACGTCTTGATTTGGCAGGTATTTGTCTCCATAAAAATAAGCCATACCAATATAAATTAAAATGGCAAGCAAAAAGTTAACGGTAACGCCACCTAACATAACAATAAGGCGTTGCCAAGCGGGTTTTGTTCTAAATTCCCAAGCTTGAGGTGGCTGTTTTAATTGCTCCTTATCCATACTCTCATCTATCATTCCCGCAATTTTTACATAACCGCCCAAAGGCAACCAGCCAATACCATATTCTGTTTCTCCTTTTTTAAAGCTGAAAAGTTTTTTGCCCCAAGCGTCAAAAAATAAAAAGAATTTCTCAACGCGAATTTTAAATAATTTGGCTGGCAAATAATGTCCAAATTCGTGTAAAACAATTAATAAAGAAAGACTTAAGATGAATTGTGCAATTTTTATAAATAATTCCATGTAGGGCTTTTTTTGTTTTTAAGTGCACAAATGTACTGTTTTATAAATAAAATCGAAACTTAACGCGTTTCAATAATTTGTTAAATAATCTCAATTTAAACCGATACTGATAAAAAGAATTATAATTGTAAATTTGCGACTCTTATTTTAAGCTTATGGAATTGTTAAAATTTTTTAAAAAATCGCTCCCAACCCTATTGTTTATGCTGTTATTTTCGGTTGTAGCTATTTATTCTTTTTATAAAATACAAACACCTAAACAGGTTTTGCCCATTATTAATCCGGTTGATGTAAATCCAAAATTGGTAGATCCTTCTATGCGTGGCGTTAGAGAACATCACAAAATCGCTCCTTTTAAAATGATTGATCAAAATGGTGATACCATTACTGATAAAACTTATCGCGATAAGATTTATGTAGCCGATTTTTTCTTTACACATTGTCAATCAATTTGCCCAATTATGACCAATTATATGGGGCAAGTTCAAGAAGCTTTTAAAAATGATGGCGAAGTGATGATGCTTTCCTTTTCGGTTACACCAGATATTGACAGCGTTTCGGTGCTTAAAGCTTATGCCGATAAAAACAAAGTTGTGGCTTCAAAATGGCACATGGTTACCGGTGATAAAAAAGAAATTTACAATCTTGCCCGAAAATCGTATTTCGCCGTTTTAGACGAGGGCGACGGCGGTGAACAAGACTTTATCCATACCGAACATTTTATACTCATTGATAAAAATCAGCAAATCAGGGGAATCTATGACGGCACTAATAAAGAAGCGGTTCAAAAATTAATTACCGATATTGATATCTTAAAACAAAGCTACCACAAACCTTGATAAATGGCCTGCTTAAGCGTTCTTAATTTAGTATATTTGCCACTATTTATATTCAATCTCAATAGCAATTGAACACAACGGTAGCCGATTTAAAAAAAGGAGAACGCGGATGCATCGAGCAAATCGCTTTAAAAAGCATTCCCTTAAATTTACTAGAAATGGGCTGCCTTCCCGGAAAAGTAGTTGAACTCATTCAAATAGCGCCTTTTAAAGACCCCCTCTATATAAAAGTTGATGGCAATTATTTGGCTATCAGAAAAGATGTTGCCAGTAAAATTCAAATTATAAAGCTTTAGTATTTTTAAATATGGGCGACAAAAAATTAATAAAAATTGCCTTAGTTGGCAACCCTAATACGGGTAAAACCTCTTTATTTAATCAGCTTACCGGATTAAAACAAAAAGTAGGTAATTATCCAGGTATTACCGTTGACCGAAAAGAAGGTTTTTTTAGGCTAAATGCTAAAACCGCCGCCTCAATCATTGATTTACCGGGCACTTACAGCATTAATCCCACAACTTTAGACGAAAATATAGTTCTCGATACCCTATTAAATCCTAACGCCAGCGAATATCCCGACGTTATTGTGATGGTAGCCGATGTTGAAAATTTAAAACGAAACCTCCTATTATTTTCTCAATTAAAAGATTTAGAAATTCCCATTGTATTAGCCATTAATATGGCCGATCAAATGAATAAAAAAGGAATTTCAATAGCTATTGAAGCGCTTAAAGCGGATTTAAATACCGAAATAGTTTTAATAAGTGCCCGCAAAAATACGGGAATTGAAATTCTGAAAGAAGCTATCTTAAACTATAAAAAATTTAGTACCATAACCTTAGATGATTTATCTGCTAAAATTGACGAAGCGTTTTTTGAGGACTTAAAACGGGCTTTCCCAAAATTACCTTTATATCAAGCATGGCTTACCATTACGCAATTTCGAAATTTGAAACATTTAGATGAAGCGCAAAAAGAAGCTGCAAAGGCGTTTCTAAAAAATCACTCTAAGGTAAAACAACTTCAGCATCGCGAAACCATTTTGCGTTACCAACAAATTAATAACATCTTAAAAAAAGATTATGATGTAAACCGCGTTGAAGGAACCGATTTACGCGCTAAAATCGACAGCATTTTGATGCACCGAGTGTTTGGCTACCTCATCTTTTTTTTAATTCTTTTTGTAGTATTTGAATCCATTTTTGACTGGGCAAGTTTGCCTATGGATTTAATAGACCATGTTTTTTTGCAGTTGAGTAGCTGGGCAAAAACACAATTAGCACCTGGTGTTTTAACTAATTTAATCATCAATGGCATCATACCCGGAATTGGCGGCATTGCCATTTTTATTCCACAAATTGCCATCCTATTTTTGTTTATTTCCATTTTAGAAGAAACCGGCTATATGAGCCGCGTGGTTTTTTTAATGGATAAAATCATGCGTGTTTTTGGATTGAACGGCAAGAGTGTTGTGCCTTTAATGTCGGGAACCGCCTGTGCCATTCCGGCCATTATGTCCGCTAGAAACATTGGCAGTTGGAAAGAGCGTTTAATCACAATTTTGGTAACGCCTTTTATAACATGCTCAGCCAGGTTGCCTATTTACGCCATCATCATTGCGCTTATTATTCCCGACAAACGTCTTTTTGGCTTCATCAGTTTACAAGCTTCGGTTTTAATGGCCTTATATTTAATTGGATTTTTAACCGCAGTTTTGTCGGCTTATATTTTAGACAAAACACTCAAAATCAGAAAGAAAAAGTTTTTTATAATTGAAATGCCCAATTACAAAATACCGTCACCTAAAAATGTGGCCTATGCCATAATAGAAAAGACAAAGGCTTTTATTTTTGGTGCGGGAAAAATCATTTTGGCGCTTTCAATTGTTTTGTGGTTTTTAGCCTCAAACGGACCTTACCATTTTAAAAATGCTACACAAATTGTAAAACAAGAAAATCCCGAATTACCTGAATCAAGTACCGCCTTTACCAAAAAATTAGGTTCTTATAAATTACAACATTCCTATATTGGCACTATGGGTCATATCATCGAACCCCTTATAAAACCTTTGGGCTACGATTGGAAAATAGGCATTGCCTTAATTAGCTCATTTGCAGCGCGCGAAGTTTTTGTCGGCACTTTAGCAACCATTTATAGTGTAGAAAACGAAGGTGATACTAAAACCATTCGTGAACGCATGAAAAACGAAATCAACCAAAATACCGGCAAGCCCCTTTTTGATTTTCCAACCGGCATGTCATTGCTTTTATATTATGTTTTCGCCATGCAGTGTATGAGCACTTTAGCAGTTGTGAAACGCGAAACAAATTCTTGGAAATGGCCAATGTTGCAACTCTTTTTTATGACAGGATTAGCATATTTAGTGTCGTTTATAACCTACACGGTTTTATCCTAATCAAATTATAGCAACAACTTAAAAGTGTACTTTTAGGATTTTATTGACACTTTCAATTAATAAATTGTTCTTATCTTTACCACTTTAACCCATCTAAATATTTCGGAATGAATTACGGCAATGAATTTAAAAAATACGCAACCAAGCATCACGGTATTAATAGCTTGTATTACGATAAATTGGTAAGCAGTGTAACGCCTTACATTATAGAAGAGCGCCATTTAAATGTAGCGCAAATGGATGTTTTTTCGCGTTTAATGATGGATAGAATCATCTTTTTAGGAACGGCGATTGACGATTATGTGGCAAATGTTATTCAGGCGCAATTGCTATTTTTAGAAAGTGTGGATGCCACAAAAGATATTTCAATTTACATCAATTCCCCTGGCGGTGGCGTTTATGCCGGATTAGGGATGTATGATACCATGCAATTTATTAAACCCGATATTGCAACGATTTGTACCGGAATGGCCGCATCAATGGCAGCGGTTTTAATGTGCGCCGGAACTAAAGGAAAGCGTTCGGCATTGCCCCACTCTCGAATTATGATTCACCAACCACTTGGCGGTGCACAAGGCCAAGCCAGCGATATTGAAATTACCGCCCGCGAAATCTTAAAATTAAAAGGTGAATTATATGCCATTATCGCAAATCATTCAGGCCAAACCCTTAAAAAGGTAGAAAAAGACAGTGACCGCGATTATTGGATGAAAGCCGACGAAGCCAAAGAATACGGTATGATTGACGAAATACTAAAAAGAAACTAATTTAAAAATATGGCAAAAGAAATTCTAACTTGTTCATTTTGTGGTAGAAAAAAAGCCGAAACCAATTTATTGATTGCCGGAATTGAAGCGCATATTTGCGATAGGTGCATTGAACAAGCTCATGGCATTGTTTTAGAAGAAATGAGCGATAGCAGCGTCAAAAACCTTGCTGCTGAACTTGTTTTGCGAAAACCAAAAGAGATAAAAGAATTTCTTGATCAATACATTATTGGTCAATCACAATCAAAAAAAGTAATGTCAGTAGCGGTTTATAACCATTATAAACGCCTGCTTCAAAAACCATCGGAAAACGATGTTGAGATAGAAAAAAGCAATATTATTTTAGTGGGCGAAACGGGAACCGGCAAAACACTCATTGCCCGAACCATTGCCCGAATGCTAAATGTGCCATTTGCCATTGTTGACGCAACCGTTTTAACCGAAGCCGGCTATGTTGGCGAAGATGTTGAAACCATTTTAACGCGTTTATTACAAGCCGCCGATTACAATAAGGAAAAAGCCGAAAAAGGCATTGTTTTTATTGACGAAATCGACAAAATTGCCCGTAAAGGTGATAACCCATCTATCACCAGAGATGTTTCGGGTGAAGGTGTGCAACAGGCGCTTTTAAAATTGCTTGAAGGAAGTATTGTAAATGTACCGCCAAAAGGTGGACGCAAACATCCCGACCAAAAATTTATCGAAATAAACACCCAAAATATTCTATTTATTGCGGGTGGTGCTTTTGATGGTATCGATAAAATTATTAGCAAACGCCTTAATATGCAGGCTGTTGGTTATAGCGCTTCCATTAGCGACCACAAAATAGAAATAAATGATTTGTTGCAATATATCATCCCTAAAGATTTAAAAAGCTTTGGATTAATTCCCGAAATAATCGGTCGTTTACCTGTTTTATCGTATATGAGTCCGCTTGACGCCGATACTCTAAGAGCTATTTTAACCGACCCTAAAAATGCAATCGTAAAACAGTATGTCAAACTTTTTGACATGGACGGCATCGAATTAAAATTTGAAGAAAGTGCTTTAAATTATATAGTTGATAAAGCCATAGAATACAAATTAGGCGCGCGTGGATTGCGTTCTCTTTGTGAAGCTATTTTAACCGATGATATGTTTGAATTACCCGGTACCGACACCAAATTTTTGAGCATCAATAAAAAATATGCCGAACATAAATTGACTAAATCCACTCTCAAAAAATTAAAAGCGGTTTCTTAATAAACGAAACATACTTTTAGGTTTTCAATATTAAATGATTAGCAGAGCTACCATAGACCTTATTTTTCAAACCGCACAAATAGATGAGGTGATAGGTGAGTTTGTACATTTAAAAAAAGCAGGCAGTAACTATAAAGGACTCAGTCCATTTTCGGATGAGAGAACCCCTTCGTTTATGGTATCGCCAACCAAACAAATTTGGAAAGATTTTAGCTCGGGCAAAGGCGGTAGTGTGGTTACCTTTTTGATGGAGCACGAACATTTTACCTATCCCGAAGCGCTTAGATACCTCGCCAAAAAATACAATATTGAAATTGAGGAATTACAACAAACCGACGAGCAAAAACTAGAAGCCAACGAACGCGAAAGCATGTTTTTAGTTACCCAATTTGCTGCCGATTACTTCCATTTAAACCTTATAAATACATCACAAGGCAAAGCCATTGGCTTAAGCTATTTTAAAGAACGTGGTTTTACCGATGAAACCATTAAAAAATTTAAGTTAGGTTATGCACTTAACGACCGTGATGCCTTTACCAAAGCCGCTTTAAACAAGGGCTTTCAAATAGACTACCTCGCAAAAACAGGGCTAACCATTGTGAATGAGCAAAGTGATTTCGACCGCTTTAAAGGCCGAGTCCTATTCCCGATTCTAAGTATGAGTGGACGAGTTTTGGGTTTTGGTGGACGTATTTTAACATCTGATAAAAATGTTGCCAAATATTTAAACTCACCCGAAAGCGATATTTACCACAAAGGCAAAGTTTTGTACGGTCTTTTTGAGGCAAAACAAGCCATTGCCAAAGCTGATAATTGCTATTTAGTTGAAGGTTATACCGATGTGATTTCGCTACATCAAAATGGTATTGAAAATGTGGTAGCTTCGTCAGGCACGGCATTAACACCTGACCAAATTCGCTTAATTAGTCGGTTGACAAAAAATATCACGGTGCTTTATGACGGTGATGCACCAGGAATAAAAGCCTCATTTAGAGGAGTTGATTTAATTTTAGCCGAAGGTTTGAACGTGAAAGTACTCACCTTTCCCGATGGCGATGACCCAGATAGTTTTGCACGAAAATCCTCTCAAGCCGAAATAAAAGAATTTCTAGAAACCCAGGTAAAAGATTTTATCACCTTTAAGGTTTCGTTATTGCTAGAAGAAACCAAAAATGACCCCATTAAAAAGGCGGGATTAATTAGAGAAATTGTGTTGAGCATCTCTAAAATTCCCGATTTAATTCAGCGAGAAATTTACCTACAAGAATGTGCGCGGCTGATGAATATTTCGGAAAGTGTGCTATTTAATGAACTCGCTCAGCATCTTAAAAAAAGCAATACCCAAACAATTCAACAGCTACAACAAATTCAAAAGGAAGCCTTTCAAGTTGTTAAAACAGAAGCTCCATCTGATATAAATACCTTGTTTGTTTTAGAAAAAGCGATTATAAAAATCTTGCTACTTTACGGAAATAATGAGGTTGAATTTGTTGATTTTGTCGCCAATACCAATGCCGATGGTTTGGAACTTATGGAAGAACAAATCATTGTCAACACAGTGGCAAAAGAAATCTATTTACAATTGCAGGAAGATGAAATTGAATTTTCAAACGAACTTTTTAAAACAATTTATTTCGATATCATTCATCAGTTAAACCAAGATGAAAAAATTAATATTGATGCGTTTGTTACTCACAAATCGCCTGATATCGCTCAGGTTATTACCGATATTTTAATGGAAGATGAAAAATATCTTATCAGCAATTGGGAACTAAAAAAAATCTATCCTCCAAAAATAGCCGACAAATTATCGCAATGGGTAACCGACACTATTTTAAATTTACGTCGGATATTGATTTTACAAAAAATTGAAGCCCTTAAAAAAGAAGTGCAAGAATCACCTCAACTACAATTACTTGAGCAAGTTCAAAACTACATCCACTTAAAAAAATTGCTGTGCGAAAAGTTAAAAAGGGTCGTGTAATTTTTAAAGGCTTTGTTTATATTCCTTAGGAATCAAACAAACCGGAATCGGTTCCATTTTATGTTTATTGGCTTGATGCAATTTGGTATAAATCGTTAAAACTGCTCTTTGCCGACCTTTAAAATCAGTGGGTTTAAAGTTTTGGTTGTGCATGTTCATCGCCCATTCTAATTCGGGATAGCTCGCCCCCAATTGGTCTTCGTCCGTGCGGTCATCGCCCCAAAGTCCGTCGGTTGGTGGCGCACTTATAATTGCCTGATTAACGCCTAAATGGCGCGCCAAGGTGTAAACTTCTGTTTTGGTTAAGTCGGCAATTGGACTTAAATCTACACCACCATCACCATATTTAGTAAAAAATCCGACGCCAAAATCTTCAATTTTATTACCCGTTCCCGCCACTAAATAGTTGTGTAATCCGGCAAAATAATACAATGTCGTCATTCGCAAGCGCGCTCTTGAATTGACTAAAGCCATCACGCGAATTGCTTCGTTTTCTACCTTTGGCAAAGCGGTGATTAACCCGTTGTAAACCTCCGTCAAAGACACCTTTTCAAAACGCACATTTTGATGACTTTGTTGCAACCATTTTATATGCGCATGTGCCCTATCAATCTGATTTTGTGCTTGATAAATTGGCATATCAACACAAATAACAGGCAATTCCGTCAAGGCACAAAGCTTGGAAGTTAGCGCCGAATCAATTCCACCCGAAACGCCAATTACAAAACCTTTTGTATGTGATTTTTCGGAATACGCTTTTAACCAATTGACGAGATGTTTTGTGATTTTTTGTACCTGCATTGTGTAAACTATTTAGTAGTTTTGCCAGCAAAAATAAGGATTAATATTTTTTACTACATCAATTTATGAAGCTTTTTAAACTATTTGTTGTGTTCTTTTTAAGCGTTCTTGTTTTGGGGGCTTGCAAAAACAAAGACAAACTGGCGGTTGACACTTCAAAAATTGATGTAAAAATTGAAGTCAGCCGATTTGACAAGCTATTTTACAGTGCGACACCACAAACCTTGGCGGAGATAAAAGCGCAATTTCCCTATCTTTTTCCGAATCAAGAACCCGATAGCGTGTGGCTAAACAAAATAAAAAATAAAGACAACCGCTTTCTTTATGCCGAAGTGCAAAAAACCTTTCCCGATTTTAAGGAGCAAACGGTTGATTTAACCAGCCTGTTTAAGCATATAAAATACTATTATCCAAAATTTAATGAACCCAAAGTGCTCACCCTAATTTCGGAAGTCGATTATTTAAACAAGGTTATTTATGCCGACAGTTTACTGTTAATTTCGCTAGACATGTATTTAGGGAGCAAACACGACGTATATGAAGGGTTTCCTCAGTATTTAAGCGCCCCTTTTGATAAAAAATATTTAATGGCCGAGGTCGCTAAAGCCATTGCTCAAAAAAATTTACCGCCTCAAAATACCCAAACATTTATTAGCAGTTGCATTCAGCAAGGCAAATTGTTATATCAAAGCAAAGCCTTTTTGCCAAGCCTAGCCGATAGTACTTTGTTGGGATATGACCCTCAAAAACTTCAATGGGCACATGCTAATGAAGAATTTATTTGGAAATATTTTGTAGAAAACCAACTGCTTTTTAGCACCGATAAAAACTTGATGGCGCGCTTTATAAACCAAGCGCCCTTTTCAAAATTTTATCTTGAAAATGACCGAGATACTCCCAGTGAAATTGGCACTTATATCGGTTTTCAAATTGTAAAATCGTTTGTGAAAAATAACGCCATTAGCCTTAATAATATGTTGCTGATGCCTAACGAAACCCTCTTTAAAAAATCAAAATACAAACCTAGAAATGATGACAAATAAAAGTTCGAAAATAGAATTCAACGTTAGCCTAGACGAAAACCAAATTCCAGAAACCATTCATTGGACTTCTCAAGATAACAACATTTTTAATGCCGATACCAAGGCGCTTTTACTGTCGGTTTGGGATTCAAAAACACACGAAACCTTGAAAATGGATTTGTGGACTAAAGAAATGCCCTTGCAAGAGATGAAAGTTTTTTTCTACCAAACTTTAAGGTCGTTAGCCGATACTTACCAGCGCGCTACAAACGATGAAAAAATGAGCGCTACCATGCACGATTTTTGTGAATATTTTGCCGAAAATCAGGGTTTAAAAAAGAAAAATTAAGTCTTAAAAGCTTTAATTTTTTGTATGAGACTTTCATAATCTTCTGGCCTATTTACAAAATCAAAATTAGAAATATCTATAATTAAGGTTTTTAATTTTTGATCTGATTTTATAAAAGTAGCATAGCCTTGGTGGATTTTTTCTAAATAATCAGACGTAATATTTCGCTCGTAATCGCGCCCGCGCATCTTTATATTTTCTAATAAACGCTCGGTGTTTTGATAGAGATACACATATAAATCGGGCTTAGAAATCTCTTTATAAATCAAATCAAACATGCGTCGGTAAAGATTGTATTCATCTTGTGTTAGGGTTACTTGAGCAAAAATAAGCGACTTAAAAATGTAATAATCAGATATAATAAAATTTTTAAACAAGTCGAATTGCGCCAAATCATCCATTAATTGTTGATACCTATCGGCTAAAAAACTCATCTCTAACGGAAAGGCAAAGCGCTCTTTATCGTCATAAAATTTTGGCAAAAATGGATTTTCGGCAAAGCGTTCTAACACAATTTTTGCATTAAAATCATCCGACATCATTTTGGCTAATGAGGTTTTTCCAGCGCCAATATTTCCTTCTATGGCAATATAATTATATTTTTCAACCAATGAAAGTGGCCGTATTATTTGTGCTTCAATTTTCTCAACCTTAGAAGCATCTTCACAGTTTTCGTTAAGGTTTGCTAAAATTGTTTTTTTTGTAATGGGGTGAATTAAATTAGGCGCAATTTCGGCAAGCGGAACCATCACAAACTGGCGGTTTAACATCGCTTTATGTGGCACAATAAAATTTTTTGAAACAATAATTTCATCTTCAAATAACAAGATATCTATATCGATAATCCGCGGCTCATAAACATCCTCAAAATGCCTAATACGCCCAAGTTTTTGTTCAATATTTAATAATCGCTCCAATAAGACTTCCGGTATTAAATTGGTAGTTAACTGAAGGCAAATATTCAAAAAGTCATCACTTTTAAAACCCCAAGCAGCGGTTTTATAAACCGATGAAATACAGGTAATATCACCAACATTTTGAGCTATTAAATCAACCGCATTTTGCAAATTTTGCATGCAGTTTTCTTGATTGCTTCCTAACGATAAATAGGTTGTTCTTTGTATTTTCATTTGTGCGCTACAAATTAACTAAATCTATCGCATAATATTTTATCTTTACAGCCCAACTTATAAACATTATACCTTAATAATATGTCCTTTTTTAAAAATCTTTTAGCCTCAATATTAGGTGTTTTTATCGCCTTTATTTTAATGACTGTCGTTTTTGTGTTTATTATTGGCGTTTTTGGTTCCGCTTTAAGCGATAAAGATGCCGTTACCATTGATAATAACAGCGTTTTAATTCTTAATTTAGACTATGAAATGCGTGATAATTACAGCGTTTCTGACCCCTTTATCGACGCATTTGGCATAAAAAACCACAAAATTTTAAGCTTAGATAAGGTTTTAATTGCCATTGAAAACGCTAAAAACGACGACCGTATTGAGGGCATCAGTATCGAATCAAAAGACCTAAACGCCGGTTTTGCCCAAATGCAAGCCATTCGCAATAAATTAGAAGATTTTAAAACTTCGGGTAAATTTGTCAACGCTTTCGCGGATGGATATTCTCAAAAAAATTATTACCTCAGCTCGGTTGCCGATTCTATTTATATCAACCCAATTGGCAACATTGATTTTAAAGGATTATCAGCCGAAATACTTTATTTTAAAGACTTTCAAGAAAAATATGGTCTTAAAATGGAAGTCATTCGTCACGGCAAATATAAAAGCGCCGTTGAACCATTTTTAGAAAACAAAATGAGCGATGCAAATCGCGAACAAATAACCTCTTTTTTACAATCAATTTGGCAAACTATGCTTGCCGATATTGCTAAAAGCAGGTCTAAAACCGTTGAACAATTGAATGTGATTGCCGATAATTTAGACGCTCGAAATGCAAAACGCGCCTTGCAAAATAAGCTGATTGACGGCGCTTTGTATCACGACGAATACGTTTCAAAATTAAAAAAATTAACGGGTATTACTGACGATGAAAAATTGTTAAAAGTCGATTTAATGGACTATATTGACAGTGGCAAAGGACTTATCACCTCTACGGCTAAAGACAAAATTGCCATTATTTATGCCGAAGGTGAAATTATGAATGGCGAAGGCAACGAAGATTACATTGGGCCAGAAACCATGATTAAGTATCTTACAAAAGCGCGAAAAGACAAAAACATTAAAGCCATTGTGTTGCGTATCAATTCACCGGGTGGCGACGGATTGGCATCCGACATCATTTGGCGCGAAATTGAATTGACCAAAAAAGAAAAACCTGTAGTGGTTTCTATGGGTAATTACGCCGCTTCTGGTGGCTATTATATGGCGTGTAACGCCGATAAAATATTTGCACAACCCACAACCATTACAGGGTCTATCGGCGTTTTTGGTATCATCCCGAATGCCAGCGGATTTGCTAAAAATATTGGTGTCAATTCAGAGCAAGTTGGCACGAATAAAAACGCTGAAAATTACAGTCC